>ERZ941706.101-NODE-101-length-30574-cov-12.965792_pt1 | contig 30574 bp, 27 predicted proteins | sample MGYA00521232_ERZ941706 | MGnify/ENA primary metagenome ERZ941706 (study PRJEB32759, sample SAMN07749893) | skin metagenome | biome: transportation; feature: city; material: polyester macromolecule | host: Homo sapiens | place: Hong Kong:ER line | collected...
GCCTGGTATCTCAGCTACACCGCAGCGCGCCTCGACCGGCTGCACGCTCGCGTCGAGGGGTCGCTGGCCTCGCTCGACGCGCAGCTCGTGCGCCGCGCCGAGGCCGCGGCCGAGTACGCGCAGGCCACCGCTCTCGACCCGGCGAGCGCGCTGCTGCTCGCCTCGTCGGCGGCCGATTCGCTGCAGGCCGCCGACGGCGCCCTCATCACGGACGACGTGCAACAGGTCGGCGTACCCGTCGAGCGTGCGCAGGCCGAGACGGCGCTGACGCAGACGCTTGCGCTCGTCGTGGGTGACGCGTCGGCGACGGACGGCGCCGCGTCGCGGGCGGAAGCAGCTGGGCGCCGCCCGATCAGCACCGTGCCTGACGTCCCAGGCAGCGCGCCCGCGGAGGGTGACGACGGGGCCCGTCAGCGTCTTGCGGACGCATGCGATCGCGTCGAACTCGCCTACCGATTCCACAACGAGGCCGTACGCGACGTACGTCGCGTACGCGCCAAGGCGATCGTCCGGGCGTTGCACCTGGCTGGACGCACGCAGCTGCCGGAAGAAGTCACGTTTGCCACCCGCGTCCACGGCCTCGGTCGCACCGACGCGTGGCGCTGATTTCTGCCGGAGCAGCCGTGTTCGGGCTGGCGTCGTCGGCCCCATCATGCCGTGGCCGGTAGCTGCCATCGACGATCATCTGTCTCCTTCATGCCCGTCTCGGGGCTAGCGTGGGCTCTCGCGTCGCATCCGCGGCGCCCATCAGAAAGAGGGACGAACACATGAGCGCTGCAGGCTCCGAACAGAACACCGCCGTGGCGACCGACCGCGTCAAGCGCGGCATGGCCGACATGCTCAAGGGCGGCGTCATCATGGACGTCGTCACCCCCGAGCAGGCGAAGATCGCCGAGGACGCAGGAGCCGTCGCCGTCATGGCCCTCGAACGTGTGCCCGCGGACATCCGCGCGCAGGGCGGTGTCTCGCGCATGAGTGATCCCGACATGATCGACGGCATCATCGAGGCCGTGTCGATCCCCGTCATGGCGAAGGCGCGCATCGGGCACTTCGTCGAAGCGCAGGTGCTGCAGGCGCTCGGCGTCGACTACATCGACGAATCGGAGGTGCTCTCGCCCGCCGACTACGCCAACCACATCGACAAGTGGGCCTTCGACGTGCCGTTCGTGTGCGGCGCGACCAACCTCGGTGAGGCGCTGCGACGCATCAACGAGGGCGCCGCGATGATCCGCTCCAAGGGTGAAGCGGGCACCGGCGACGTGTCGAACGCGACGACGCACATGCGCAAGATCCGCGGCGAGATCCGCCGCCTGACGTCGATGGCCGAGGACGAACTCTACGTCGCGGCCAAGGAGATGCAGGCTCCCTACGCCCTCGTGCGTGAGGTCGCCGAGAAGGGCAAGCTGCCCGTCGTCCTGTTCACCGCAGGCGGCATCGCGACGCCCGCCGACGCAGCCATGATGATGCAGCTCGGCGCCGAAGGCGTCTTCGTCGGCTCCGGCATCTTCAAGAGCGGCAACCCCGCCCAACGCGCCGAAGCGATCGTCAAGGCCACCACCTTCTACGACGACCCCGACACCCTCGCCAAGGTCTCCCGCGGCCTCGGCGAAGCCATGGTCGGCCTCAACGTCGACGAGATCCCCGAACCCCACCGCCTGTCCGAACGGGGTTGGTGATAATTCCTCGGCTCTCTTCCGGTTCGCCGTGTCCGGGGCTCGCAAGCTCGCCCCGGACACGTGCTCATTCGGTGCGATAGCACGCGGGACAACGGCTCAGATCCTTCTTTGATCCGCTCGCGGATCAGAGAAGGATCTGAGCCCCCATCATCACCGTCCGTTCCTTGGGGAGGCGGAAGTAGTCGGCGGGGACGGCGGCGTTGTGGCTCATCGCCATGAACAGCAGTTTGCGGAGCTTGGACATGCCGGGGCGGCCTGCGTCGATGAGGCCGATCTCGGAGACGAAGTAGTAGGCGGTGTCGGGGTCGATGTCGACGCCTTGGTCGGCGGCGATGCGCAGGGCGGCGGGCACGTCCTGGTCGTCCTGGAAGCCGTAGCGCAGCGTCAGGTGGGTGATGCGGTCGTAGTCGTTGCCGAGGTGGTCGAGCACGACGGTCTCCTCGAGTGCGATGTGCGGCACGTTGGCGCTCTTCGTCGTCACGATGAAGACGTTCTCGTGGATGACGTGGTTGAAGTTGGCGTTCTCACGCATGGCGAGCGGCGTCGTCGTCCGGTCGGGGTGGAGGAACACTGCGGTGCCGGGGACCTCGCGCAGGTCACCGCAGCGGGCGGAGCGCACGAAGTCGTCGAGGGGGCCTTCGATGTCGTGGCGGCGGCGCGCGACGATGTCGCGGCCCTTCTGCCACGTCAGCATCGACAGGCCGATGCCGCAGGCGATGACGACGGGCAGCCAGCCGCCGTGGAACAGTTTCGCGACGTTGGCGGTGAAGAAGATCCCCTCGAACAGGTAGAGGAAGAAGCCGAGGACGACGAGGCGCCACTTGGGCCACTTGAGCGTGCTCTGCGCGTAGACGAGGAACAGTGTCGTCGTCATGAGGAACGTGCCCGTCACGGCGAGGCCGTAGGCGACGGCGAGTTTCTCGGAGCTGCGGAACGCGAGCAGCAGCGTTATGACGCCGATGAACAGCACCCAGTTGACGCCGGGGATGTAGATCTGGCCCTCTTCCTCCTCGCCGGTGTGACGCACCGTCATGCGCGGCAGGTAGCCGGAGCGCTCCGCTTGGCGGGCGACGGAGAACGCGCCGGAGATGACGGCCTGCGAGGCGATGACGGTGGCCGCGGTCGCGAGGATGACGAGGGGGAGCTTGGCCCATTCGGGGGCGAGCAGGAAGAACGGGTTGGAGATGTTCTTCGGGTCGCTGAGGATGAGCGAGCCCTGCCCCATGTAGTTGAGGATGAGGGCGGGGAAGACGAGCACGAACCAGGCGCGCGTGATCGGCGCGCGACCGAAGTGGCCCATGTCGGCGTACAGTGCCTCGGCGCCCGTCACGCACAGGACGATCGAGCCGGCCGCGACGAACGCGATGAAGGGGTGGCCGATGACGAAGCTGCCCGCGTACGTCGGCAGCAGTGCTCGGAAGATCTCCGGGTCGCGGACGATCTGGTTGACGCCGAGCGCGGCGAGGGTGACGAACCAGACGATCATGACGGGGCCGAAGAACTTGCCGACGGCGTCCGTGCCCTTCTGCTGGATGAAGAACAGCGCTGTGATGACGATCGCGCCGATGGGGACGACGTACTCGGTGAGCCCTTCATGCACCGTCTCGAGACCTTCGATGGCCGACATGACGGAGATCGCCGGCGTGATGACGCTGTCGCCGAAGAACAGGGACGCGCCGATGACACCGAGGATCATGACGATGCCCCAGCGTTTGCCGCCCTTGGGCACGCCCTGTCGCACGAGCGCGGCGAGCGCCATGATGCCGCCCTCGCCGTCGTTGTCGGCGCGCAGGACGAACAGGACGTACTTGATCGTCACGATGATGGTGAGTGCCCAGAACATCCAGGAGATGACGCCGTAGATGTCGCTCTCGTTGGCGACGACGGCGTTGTGGTCGACGTTGAAGACGCTCTGCACCGAGTACAGCGGACTGGTGCCGATATCACCGAAGACGACGCCCAGGGCGCCGAGCATGAGCGCGGCCATGCCCTTCTTGGCATGGCCGCCGGGGTTCGACTCGGGGGTGGACGCGCCCTCGCTCGTCACGCTCGCTTCAGTACTCACCCGGAAAGTATGGGGCCACCGCCCCTGCGCGCGCCACACGGGTAGCAGATACGCCTGTGTCATAGGGTCGCGGGCATGGAATCAACGCCACGGATCGTCATCGGGGTGCTCGCGGTGCAGGGCGACGTCGTCGAGCACGTCCGCATGCTGGAGGACGTCGGCGCGCATGCCGTGCGCGTTCGTCGTGCCGCGGATCTTGCGAACGTCGACGCACTCGTCATCCCCGGCGGGGAGTCGACGGTCATGATGCGCCTCATCGCTCAGGGGGACCTCCTCGAACCGCTGCGCGAACGCATCGCCGCGGGGATGCCGGCCTACGGCTCGTGCGCCGGCATGATCCTGCTCGCCGATCGGATCCTCGACGGGGCGGCGGGTCAGCAGACGCTCGGCGGGCTCGACGTCACGGTGCGGCGCAACGCGTTCGGTCGTCAGGTCGCCTCGTTCGAGGCGGACGTCACCGTCGACGGCGTGGACGGCGGCCCGGTGCGCGCGGTGTTCATCCGCGCGCCCTGGGTCGAGGAGGTCGGCGCCGGCGTCGAGGTGCTCTCCAGCGTCGCGCTGCCGACGGGCGGTGAGGCCGTCGTCGCCGTGCGTCAGGGCAATCTGCTCGCCACGTCGTTCCACCCGGAGGTGACGAACGACGCGCGCGTCCACGCCCTGTTCGTGCGCATGGTCGAGCACGCTCGCGGATGACGACTGGGGCCGCGGCTCGCGACGGCGCTAGACTGGCCCGCGATCCGAGCGAGCGCGCCCATCTGCCGTCGCGTTCGCCCCGCGCCCCGCATCGGGCGTGTTCGAGCACGGCAGCACGAGCATCCGAGAGGCAGACATGAGCGGTCACTCCAAGTGGGCGACGACGAAGCACAAGAAGGCTGCGATCGACGCCAAGCGCGGCAAGCTGTTCGCGAAGCTGATCAAGAACATCGAGGTCGCGGCCCGCTCCGGCGGCGGTGACCCGACGGGCAACCCGACGCTGTACGACGCCATCCAGAAGGCGAAGAAGTCGTCGGTGCCCAACGACAACATCGACCGCGCCGTCAAGCGCGGCTCCGGCGCCGAGGCCGGTGGCGCCGAGTACCAGGCCCTCACGTACGAGGGCTACGCGCCCGGTGGCGTCGCGCTGCTCATCGAGTGCCTGACGGACAACAAGAACCGCGCCGTCGCCGAGGTCCGCACCGCGTTGCAGAAGAACGGTGGCTCGATGGCGGACTCCGGTTCGGTCGCCTACCTGTTCAACCGCAAGGGCATCGTCATCGTCCCGAAGGCGCAGGGCGACAAGCCCGACACGACGGAGGACGCGCTGCTCGAGATCGTGCTCGAAGCGGGCGCGGAGGACGTCAACGACCTCGGCGAATCCTTCGAGATCGTGTCCGAGGCGGGTGACTTCGTCGGCGTGCGTGAGGCGCTGCAGGCCGCCGGCATCGACTACGACTCGGCCGAGGCGTCGTTCGTGCCGTCGATGGAGGTGCCGCTCGACAAGGACGGCGCGAAGAAGATGTTCCGCGTCATCGAGGCCCTCGAGGACTCGGACGACGTGCAGAACGTCTTCGCCAACGGCCAGGTCTCTGATGAGGTTCTCGCCGAACTGGACGCCGAGGACTGATCCCGGTCGTTCCGTGAGTGATCGACGGCCGTGCCCCGCGGGGCACGGCCGTCGCGTGCATCGGGTACGGTGGATGCGAACAAGTGTTCTATCGGGTGCGTCGTTCGCACCCGTCGAGGCCGGAGGTGTGACGTGCGGGTGCTCGCTGTCGACCCCGGTCTGACGCGCTGCGGCGTGGGCGTCGTCGCGACGGGCCAGGGCTCGACGTTGCAGATCGTGACGGTGGGGGTCATCCGTACCTCGGCAGACCTGCCGTTGCACGAACGCCTCCACGAGTTGCGCGTCGAACTGGACGCCGTGTTCGAGCGCACCCAACCCGATGCGGTCGCCGTCGAGCGGATGTTCGCGCGCCACGACGTCTCGACGATCATGGGCACCGCGCAGGCGTCGGCCGTCCCGATGCTCGCCGCGGCTGAACGCGGCCTGCCGCTCGGGCTGCACACGCCCTCGGAGGTCAAGGCGGCGGTGACGGGTAACGGGCGCGCCGACAAGGCGCAGGTGACGACGATGGTGACGCGCATCCTCGGCCTCGAGGTCGCTCCCAGACCGGCCGACGCCGCCGACGCGCTCGCCCTCGCCATCTGTCATCACTGGCGCGGTGGCGGGCTGGCACGCCGGGGTGCGGGCACTGACGGAGCGTCGACGGCGCCGGCCGCCGTCGCGTACCGGCAGGCTGCGGCTGCCGCGGCGCGACGTTCCCGCTCGGCCAGCAAGACATACCGTGACGCCCTCGGCGCCGCGTCCCAGAGCGCGCCTGCCACTCGACCCGCCAACAGGGGAGTTCGCCCATGATCGCCAGCCTCACCGGTGAGGTGCTCACCGCCCGTCTCGACAGCGTCGTCGTCGAGGTCGGTGGCGTGGGTCTGCTCGTCCACACGACGCCGGCAACCGCCGCCGCGGCACGCCCGGGGGAGTCGATGCGCCTCGCGACGTCCCTGGTCGTGCGTGAGGATTCGCTGACACTCTTCGGCTTCGCCGACGACGACGAACGGGCCCTGTTCGAGCAGGTCCAGACGGTCAGTGGCGTGGGGCCGCGTCTCGCCCTCGCGATGCTCGCCGTGCACCCGCCGCAGCAGCTCGCCACCGCGATCGCGGGCGGCGACGTCAGGGCGCTGACGAAGGTGCCCGGCATCGGCAAGAAGGGCGCCGAGCGCATCGTCCTCGAACTGCGGGACAAGGTCGTCTCCGCCAGTGGTGACGGCGGGCAGGCGGCGCCCCAGGCCGTCGTCCCGGCCACTGCGGGTGGCGACCAGGTCGCCGAGGCGCTCATCGGGCTCGGCTGGAGCGCGAAGCAGGCCGAGGACGCCGTCGCCAAGGTGGCTGCCCGTCCTGAGGCCGAGGGCGCGAACACGCCCACCGTGCTCCGGCTGGCGCTGCGCGAGCTGGGCCGATGAGCCCGTCGCACTTCGAGGACCACAGCGCCGACGTCTCGCCGCGCCTCGTCGACCCCAACGGCACCGAGGACGAGCAGCAGCTCGAAGCGGCCCTGCGACCGAAGAAGCTGGCCGATTTCCCCGGGCAGCCACGCGTGCGCGAGCAGTTGAGCCTCGTCATCGAGGCCGCCCGGCGCCGAGCGACGCCGCCCGACCACATCCTGTTCTCCGGCCCGCCCGGCCTGGGCAAGACGTCGCTCGCGATGATCGTCGCGAGTGAGCTCGAGGCGCCCATCCGCATCACGAGCGGCCCTGCCATCCAGCACGCCGGTGACCTGGCCGCCATCCTGAGCTCGCTCAACGAGGGGGAGGTGCTCTTCCTCGACGAGATCCACCGCATGGCCCGCCCCGCGGAGGAGATGCTCTACCTCGCGATGGAGGACTTCCGGGTCGACGTCATCGTCGGCAAGGGCCCAGGGGCCACCGCGATCCCCCTCGAACTGCCGCGCTTCACCGTCGTCGGTGCGACGACGCGCGCCGGTCTGCTGCCGGCGCCACTGCGCGACCGCTTCGGCTTCACCGGCCATCTCGACTACTACGACGCGGCCGACCTCGCCGACATCCTCGCCCGCAACGCCGACCTGCTCGGCGTACCCGCGACGCGTGAGGGCATCACCGAGATCGCCGGCCGCTCCCGCGGCACGCCGCGCATCGCCAACCGGCTGCTGCGCCGGGTGCGTGACTACGCGCAGGTGCACGGGCGCCACGTCGTCGACCTGACGTCCGCGCGTGCCGCGCTCGAGCTGTTCGACGTCGACGACGACGGCCTCGATCGCCTCGACCGCGCGGTGCTCGAAGCCCTGTGCCGACGCTTCGGGGGTGGGCCGGTCGGGCTGTCGACGTTGGCCGTCGCCGTCGGTGAAGAACCCGACACGGTCGAGACGGTGGCCGAGCCGTATCTCGTGCGCGAGGGCTACATGATCCGCACGCCGCGTGGGCGCGCCGCGTCACCGCGGGCGTGGACGCACCTCGGGCTGCGCCCGCCGGACGGGCACTTCACCGAGACATTTCAGCGCGACACCGACGACGGGGGCGGACGTTTCACCGGGTAGGGTGGTGCGGCCACCGCTCGAGTCCGCGCACCGCGCACCGGTGAGAGCGCGCGAGGCGCTTCGAGATCTGACGTGAGGACCCACATGCCGTACCTGGTCGCCGAGTCGCAGGCGGGAAGCTCGGGCTTCCCGATCCTGCTCGTGCTGCTGCCCTTCCTCCTGCTCGCGTTGATGTTCTTCACGCAGCGTCGGCGCTCCCAGGCGACGATGCGCGCGCAGGCCGCGCTTCGCGTCGGTGACGAGGTGCGCACGACGAGTGGGCTGTTCGGCACGCTGCGCGAACTCGACGACGTCAGTGGACACCTCGAGATCGCCCCCGGCACCGTGGTGAGGTTCGATCGTCGGGCCCTGCTGCCCGCAGCCCCCGACGAGATGGAGAAGGGTCGATGAGCACGCCCGCAGGCGCCGAGCGCGCCGACGAGAACCGTTATGCGGTCGATTCGAACCGCCCCGCGGCGCGCAAGAAGCCGAAGCACACCAACCCCAAGCGTGGCTTGGCCGTGCTTCTCGCCCTGTTCCTCGTCCTCGTCGGTGGCATCGCTGCGACGGGACATTGGACACCGAAGCTGGGGCTCGACCTCGAAGGTGGGCGCACCGTCGTCCTCGAACCGGTCGTCACAGGCGGCAAGAGCGTCAACTCGAGCCAGGTCAAGCAGGCCGTCGACATCATCCGCAACCGCGTCGACGCCACCGGCACGTCCGAGGCGGAGGTGACGACGCTGGGGGAGAAGGACATCGTCGTCTCCATCCCCGGAAACCCCAGCCAGCAGGTGCTCGACTCGCTCTCGCGCAGCTCGCAGCTCAACTTCCGCGCAGTCATCGCCGCCGCGCAGGGCAGCACGACGGGTACCTCGCCGTATCGCCTGCCCGAGGTCGTCAACCCCTCGAGCGCCGCCAAGAACGGCGCCTCCGGCTCGGCGTCCGCGTCGCCGTCTTCATCGGCCTCCGCTTCGGGTTCTGCGTCGAGCTCGGCCTCGTCGTCACCGTCGTCCAGTTCGAAGGACCGACTGCCGGCCGCATTCAAGACCGCCGGCCCGGCCAACGCGAGCGACCCGGCGTGGGGCAACGAGAAGGTCGACTCGGTCTGGGTCAAGGCCGGTATCGCGACCCCGTCGACGACGTACAACCAGCTGCTGCAGCTCTACGCCTGCACCCCGGCCTACCAGGAGGTGGCCGCGGCCGCCCCTGACAACAAGCCGACCGTCATGTGCGCGAAGGAGGGCAACGAGAAGCTGCTCCTCGGCCCGGTCGAGATCAAGGGTTCGCAGCTGACGGACGCGAGCAGCGGCCTCGACACGAACCAGCAGGGCAACCAGACCGGCGAGGTCGCGGTCAACCTGTCGCTCAACGGCTCGGGCAAGACGGCCCTGGCGAACGTGACGCGTCGCGTCGCCCCGCTCGAGCAGCCCCGCAACCGCTTCGCCATCGTCGTCGACGGTCAGTCGATCTCGGCGCCGACCGTGCAGGCCCCGCTGACGGACGGTCAGGCGAAGATCACCGGTGGCTTCACCGAGTCGAGCGGCAAGCTGCTCGCAGACTCGCTGAAGTTCGGTGCGCTGCCGATGTCCTTCAAGGAACTCACCTCCGACCAGGTCAGCCCCCAGCTCGGCTCCGACCAGCTGACGAAGGGTCTCATCGCGGGAGCCATCGGCTTCGGCCTCGTCGTGCTGTACTCGCTCATCCAGTACCGCGCGCTCGGCCTCGTCACCGTCGCGAGCCTGCTCGTCGCCGCGGCGATGACCTACCTCGCCGTCACGCTGCTCGGCTCGCTCAACAACTTCCGCCTGTCGATGGCGGGTGTCACCGGCCTCATCGTCGCCATCGGCATCACGGCCGACTCGTTCATCGTGTACTTCGAACGCGTCAGAGACGAAGTGCGCGCCGGACGGCCATTGCGGGCCGCCGTCGAGACGGGATGGACGCGCGCGAAGCGCACCATCATCATCTCGGACGCGGTGAACTTCCTCGCCGCCGCCGTGCTCTACGTGCTGTCGGAGAGCACCGTCAAGGCGTTCGCGTTCACCCTCGGTCTCACGACGATCATCGACATCGTCGTCGTCATGTTCTTCACCCACCCGGTGCTGGCCCTGCTCGCCCGCACGAAGTTCTTCGGTGGCGGCCACCCCGCCTCCGGTCTCGACCCCGCGCGTCTGGGCGCCCGTCAGGCCGCGTACGCGGGCCGCGGTCGCGTGACGATCGCCGACCGCCGCCGCGCCGCCGCACAGGAGGAGACAGCCTGATGGCCAGCCTCGCAACATTCGGCAACGACCTGTTCACCGGTCGCCGCCAGATCGACTTCATCGGCAAGCGCAAGCGCTGGTACGCCCTGACGGCGCTGCTGCTCGCGCTCGCCGCCGTCGGTCTGTTCGGGCGGGGGCTCAACTTCGGCCTCGAGTTCACCGGTGGCTCGGAACTGCGCGTGCCCGGCGTCTCGAGCACGCACGACTACGACACGCGCGCCGAGAAGGCCGTCCAGTCGGCGACCGGCTCGAACGCCGACATCGTCGTGACGAAGCTCGGCTCCGACACGATCCGCGTGCAGAGCGAGAAGCTCGGCAACGGCACCGCCGACGCGACGGACGCCGTCAAGACGTCCCTCGCGAAGGAGTTCGGCGTGTCGCCGAGCAACGTCACGTCCTCGTTCATCGGCCCCTCGTGGGGTGAGACGGTGACGCACAAGGCGATCGTCGCGCTGTTCGTCTTCCTCGCGTTCGTCTCCGTCCTGCTCGCGTTGTACTTCCGCACCTGGACGATGGCCGCCGCCGCGCTCATCGCGTTGCTGCACGACCTGTTCTTCACCGTCGGCATCTACGCCCTCACCGGACTCGAGGTGACGCCAGCGACGATGATCGGCTTCCTCACGATCCTCGGCTACTCGATCTACGACACCGTCGTCGTGTTCGACAAGGTGCGCGAGAACACGAGCGAGGCGTTCGCGACCGGCCGCCGCAGCTTCGACCAGGCCGCGAACTACGCGGTCAACCAGACGCTCGTGCGCTCGATCAACACCTCCGTCGTGGCGTTGCTGCCGATCTCGGCCATCCTCGTCGTCGGCGCGCTGTTCATCGGCCCGAGCACGCTGCTCGACATCGCCGTCGCCCTGTTCATCGGTATCGCCGTGGGCACCTTCTCGTCGATCTTCATCGCGACGCCGGCCCTGACGGACCTGCGCCGCCGCGAGAAGGGCGTCCAGGAGCTCGCGCGTCGAGCCGGGAGCTACCAGTCGCGTGCCACGACCGACGACGAGCACGCCACCGCGGCGTCCGCCTCGGGCGTCGTGACGGCGCCGGCCCCTTCCCAGGGCGGTGGCGCGTCGCAGACGGCGCGCACGCGCGGCATCCACCCCGCTGCCAAGCGTGACGACTGAGGCCGCCGCGATGATCGAGCAGCGCATCGCCGACGTCGTCGCCCGCCACACGCGTGACATCGCCGACTTCCCGAGCCCCGGTGTCGTCTTCAAGGATCTGACGCCCCTGTTCGCCGACCCGGCGGCGTTCGGGCAGGTGCTCGACCTGCTGGCCGAGCGTCATGACGGCGTCGACGTCGTCGCGGGCGTCGAGGCGCGCGGGTTCATCATCGGCGCGCCGCTGGCGCAGCGCATGGGCGTCGGTTTCGTGCCGATCCGCAAGAAGGGCAAGCTGCCCGGTGACGTCGTCTCCGCCTCCTACGACCTCGAGTACGGCTCGGCGACGATCGAGGTGCAGACGGACGCGGTGACGCCCGGTGCGAACGTCCTCGTCGTCGACGACGTGCTCGCGACCGGGGGCACGGCCGTGGCTGCCTGCGAGCTGATCGAGAAGGTCGGCGGGCGTGTGGCGTGCCTCGACGTGCTCGTCGAACTGGCCTTCCTGCCCGGCCGCGAACGGCTTGATCGGTGGGAGCTCCACACGGGCCTCGTCGTCAACTGACGCCGGGGGCACTACGATCGGCGCATGGCTGAGCAGTCCGGTTCCAACGCGACCTCGCGCGTGCGCGCCCGTCTCGTCCGCTTCGGGGGCCCGCGTCCGGGCTTGAACCGCGTGCTCGACCCGCTGCTGCGCACGGTGCGTGAGACGCACCCGAAGGCCGACACCGCGCTGATCGAGCGCGCCTACGAGGTGGCGGAGCGCTGCCACCGTCATCAGGTGCGCAAGAGCGGCGACCCGTACATCACCCACCCGCTCGCCGTCGCGACCATCCTCGCCGAGCTCGGCATGACCCCGCCGACGCTCGCCGCGGCCCTCCTGCACGACACGGTCGAGGACACCGACTACTCGCTGGAGCAGCTCACCGACGACTTCGGGCCCGAGATCGCGCGTCTCGTCGACGGTGTGACGAAGCTCGACAAGGTGACGTACGGCGACGCCGCGCAGGCTGAGACGGTGCGCAAGATGGTCGTCGCGATGGCACAGGACATCCGCGTGCTCGTCATCAAGCTCGCCGACCGCCTGCACAACGCGCGCACGTGGCGGTACGTCTCCGCCGAGTCCGCCCAGCGCAAGGCGACGGAGACGCTCGAGATCTACGCGCCGCTCGCGCACCGGCTCGGCATGAACACGATCAAGTGGGAGCTGGAGGATCTGTCGTTCGCGACGCTCTATCCCAAGGTCTACGACGAGATCGTCCGCCTCGTCGCCGACCGCTCACCGGCGCGCGAGTCGTACCTGCGCACCGTCAAGGAGCAGGTGTCGGCCGATCTAAGGGCCGCGCGCATCGCCGGTGAGGTGACGGGCCGGCCCAAGCACTACTACTCCGTGTACCAGAAGATGATCGTGCGCGGCCGCGACTTCGAGGACATCTACGACCTCGTCGCCGTGCGCGTCCTCGTCGAGTCGGTGCGCGACTGCTACGCCGTGCTCGGCACGCTGCACACGCGGTGGACGCCCGTCCAGGGGCGGTTCAAGGACTACATCGCGATGCCGAAGTTCAACATGTACCAGTCGTTGCACACGACGGTCATCGGCCCCGGCGGCAAACCCGTCGAGATCCAGATCCGCACCTACGACATGCACCGTCGCGCCGAGTACGGCGTCGCCGCGCACTGGAAGTACAAGGACGACGCGAAGAAGGGCGCGACGAGCGCCGACGGCACGGTCAGCGCCTCGCCGGCGACGGGCACGAACGACATGGCGTGGCTGCGTCAGCTGCTCGAGTGGCAGCGCGAGACGGAGGATCCGGGCGAGTTCCTCGAGTCGTTGCGCTTCGAGGTCGGCAGCCGCGAGATCTACGTCTTCACGCCGAAGGGCGGCGTCATCGGGTTGCCGTCCGGGTCGACGCCCGTCGACTTCGCGTACGCCGTGCACACCGAGGTCGGCCACCACTGCATCGGCGCGCGCGTCAACGGGCGTCTCGCGCCACTCGAGACGACGCTCGTCACGGGCGACTCGGTCGAGGTGCTCACCTCGAAGGCGGACGGCGCCGGGCCGAGCCGCGACTGGCTGACGTTCGTCAAGTCGCCGCGTGCCAAGAGCAAGATCAAGCAGTGGTTCACGAAGGAACGCCGCGAGGAGGCCATCGAGAAGGGCAAGGATTCCCTCGCGAAGACACTGCGCAAGCAGGGTCTGCCCCTGCAGCGCCTCATGTCGCACGAGTCGTTGACCGAGGTCGCGACGCGGATGAACCACGCCGACATCGACGCCCTGTACGCCGCGATCGGTGACGGGCACGTCTCGACCGAAGCCGTCATGCGTGCCCTCGTCAAGGCGCACGGCGGTGAGGAAGCAGCCACGGAGGACATGGCGGAGGCGACGACGCCGCGCACCGCGCCGCGCTCACGTGCGGGCGATCCGGGCGTCACCGTCGTCGGCACCGACGACGTGTGGGTCAAGCTCGCGCGCTGCTGCACACCGGTGCCGGGCGACGACATCGTCGGGTTCGTCACGACGGGCTCGGGCGTGTCCGTGCATCGCGAGGACTGCACGAACATCGAGAACCTGCGTCGCCAGCCCGAGCGGCTCATCGACGTCGCGTGGGCGCCCGGACAGGCGAGCGTGTTCCTCGTGCAGCTGCAGGTCGAGGCGCTCGATCGCAGCGGGTTGCTCTCCGACATCACGCGCGCGCTGAGCGACCAGCACGTCAACATCCTGTCGGCGAACCTTTCGACGCAGGCCAACCGCGTCGCCATCAGCAAGTTCACGTTCGAGATGGGCGATGCGAGCCACCTCGACCACGTCATGCGCGCGGTGCGCAAGGTCAGTGGCGTGTTCGACGTCTACCGCATCACCGGCACCGGCGCGCGCGCCGACCATCGCACGACGCCGGAGCAGGTGAAGCCCGCCGCGTCGCCGGCGGCCGACGAGGACGAGTGAACCGCAGCCGCTGACGGTGCCGACGGTGTGTCGGCGCCCAGCGATAGGCTGACGGCGACCTGCCCCCGCACGAACGGACGCCCGCCGTGACCGACTCCGCAGCCACGCCTGACCTCGTCGAACTCGCCGAGGCGTACGGCATCACGACCGAGTACGAGGACTGGAAGAAGGCCCGCGTCAGCGTCGCGGCTGACACGCTCGTCGCCGTCCTGGCGGCGCTCGACGTCGACGCTTCGACGCCCGACGCCGTGCGCTCGGCGTTGCAGGCCCGTCGTGACGCACCGTGGCGCCGCGTCGTGCCGCCGTGCGTCGTCGTGCGCGAGGGCGACGATGTCGAGTTCCCGGTGCACGTCGCTGAGTGCGACCAGGTGGCCGTGCACGTCGTCACCGAGGTCGGGACGCATGTCTCGGTGACGGTGTCGTCGCGCGCGCAGGAGACCCGCGAGGTCGACGGACGCGTCGTCGAACGGCACGTCGCGCGCGTGGACGGCGACCTGCCGCTGGGGTACCACACCGTCACCGTGTCGCCTGTTGGCCTTGCCGCGGGCGGCGGCGACAGTGACGACATGCGCGTCGACGGCGACGATCGCCCGTCCACCGAGGCCGGCGACGGGCACGACACGAGGGCCGCGGGTGCGCGCGCAAGCCTCATCGTCACCCCGCGGGTGCTCGAGGTGCCGGCGACGATGCGCGACAAGCGCGTGTGGGGCCTGGCGACGCAACTGTATTCGGTGCGTTCGCAGGGGTCATGGGGCGTGGGCGACCTCGTCGATCTGCGCGACCTCGCCGTGTGGTCGGCGGCCGAGCACGGCGCCGACTACGTCCTCGTCAATCCGCTGCACGCGGCACAACCGAGCGCGCCGATGGAGCCGTCGCCGTACCTGCCGACGTCGCGCCGGTTCGTCAACCCGCTCTACCTGCGGGTCGAGCACGTCGAGGAGTACGCGAGCGCGTCCGCCGACGTCCGCGGGGTCATCGACGACCTGGCGCGGGATGTCCACGCGCGCCTCGACGACGTCGACCGCATCGACCGCGACGCTGCGTGGGGGGCGAAGGAGCAGGCGTTGCGAGTCCTGTGGCAGATCGGGCGCACGCCGGGGCGTCAGGCCGCGTTCGACGCCTACTGCCGCGCCGGCGGCGAGCAGCTCACCCGTTTCGCGACATGGTGCGTGCTGTTCCGCACCTTCGGGCCCGACTGGCGAACCTGGCCGCACGATTATCAGGACGCGACGGCGCCCGCCGTCGCGCGGTTCGGCGCCGAGCACGCCGACGAGGTCGACTTCCACCGCTGGTTGCAGTGGTGCCTCGACGAGCAGCTGCGCGGCGTGCGGTCGGACGCCGTCGCCGCGGGCATGGCGCTCGGCGTCGTCCACGACCTCGCCGTCGGCGTCAACCCCGCGGGCGCGGACGCCTGGGCCCTGCAGGACGCGTTCGCGGCGGGCATCCACGTCGGCGCTCCGCCTGATCAGTTCACCCAGCTCGGGCAGGACTGGGGGCAGCCACCACTGCGCCCGGATCGTCTCGCCGAGACGGCTTACGCGCCGTTCCGCGAGATCGTCGGCACCGTCCTGCGCCACGCCGGTGGGGTGCGCATCGACCACATTCTCGGGCTGTTCCGCCTGTGGTGGGTGCCGGAGAGCATGACGCCGAAGGACGGCACGTACGTGACGTACGACCACGAGGCGATGATCGGCATCCTCGTCCTCGAGGCGCAGCGCGCGGGTGCGCTCGTCGTCGGGGAGGATCTCGGCACGCTCGAGGCGTGGGTGCAGACGTTCCTCGCCGAGCGCGGCGTGTACGGCACGTCGATCCTATGGTTCGAACAGGACTGGGATGCGCAGCGTCCGCTGCCACCCGAGGATTGGCGCGAGAAGTGCCTCGCGTCGGTGACGACGCATGACCTGCCGCCGACGGCCGGCTATCTCGACGCCGCGCACGTGCGGCTGCGTCACGAGCTGGGGCTGCTCGACGGCTCGCTCGAGGACGAGTTGGCGCGAGACGAGGCGGACCGCCGGCGGTGGCGCGAGTTTCTCGTCGCTCAGGGCCTGCTCGATGACGCCGACGCGCCGAACGAACAGGTCGTCGAGGCACTGCACGCGTTCCTCGTCACGACGCCGTCACGGATGCTCAACGTCGCGCTCGTCGACGCCGTCGGCGACGTGCGCGTGCAGAACCAGCCCGGCACGGCCGACGAGTACCCGAACTGGCGTGTGCCGCTGTCCGGCCCCGACGGTGAGCCGATCCGGCTCGAGGACGTCTTCACGAGCGAGCGCGCCGCGCGCTTGTGCGGCATCTTCGCCGGGCTGAACGAGCACGCCGCCCAGGGTTGACCTCACGGCGGTGTACGGCGTCACCGCACGAACATCGCCCGAGAACGGGTCACGGCTGACGCGTTCTCGGGCGATGTGGCTCGAGCTGGGGACCTTTGCGCAACCTCAGCGGCCGTGCGCGCCAGGCGCCGACCCGTCAGTCACGCCCCGGAGCGAGGAACGCTGCGAGGGCCGCGCCGTACATCGCCTGGTCGGCGGCGCCGACGAGTTCGCGCGCCGAGTGCATCGACAGTGTCGGGGCGCCGAAGTCGACGGTCGTCGCGCCGGTGAGCGCCGCCGTCATCGGCCCGACGGTCGAGCCGCACGGCAGGTCAGAGCGCACGACGAACTCCTGCATCGGCACGCCCGCCTCCCGACACGCGGCGGCGAAGTGGGCGGCGCCGACCGAATCCGTCGCGTAGCGCAGGTTCGTGTTGATCTTCAGCACCGGCCCGCCGTTCATCGCGATGTGGTGCGCAGGTTCGTGACGATCGGCGTAGTTCGGGTGCGTCGCGTGCGCCATGTCGCCCGAGGCGATGACGGTGTGCGCCATCGCGCGGTGCACGTCGTCACGCCCGCCGCCGAGCGTCGAGATGATGCGTTCGAAGATCGTCGGCAGCAGGTTCGAGAACGCGCCGCGCTCCGACATCGAGCCGATCTCCTCGTGGTCGAACAGCGCGATGAGCGGCACGAGCGGCACCTCACCTTCGGGTGCCGGACGCTCGACGGCGTCGATGAGTGCCTGCGTCGCGGCGTAGCTCGTCGCGAGGTTGTCCATCCGGGCGCCCGCGACGAACTCGCGGTGCAACCCGGTGCGCGCGGCCGGCTGCACGTCGTGCGTCATCGCGTCCCAGCTCAGCACGTCGACCGGTTCGACGCGAACCTGCTCGGCGAGCCACTCGACGAACAGTGGTGCCTGCGACAGCGCCCACGACGGTTCCATGTGCAGCTGCTTGTTGAGCGTCAGAGCGTCGTTGGTCGAGCGGTCGAGGTGGATCGCGAGCTGCGAGACGCGCAGCAGCGGCTCGTCGACGGCGAACAGCCGTTCACCGACGCTGCCGTCGGCCTCGCGTACCGCGACGCGCCCCGACAGCCCGAGGTCGCGATCGAGCCACGAGTTGAGCAGCAGCCCGCCGTACGGTTCGACGCCGAGCAGTTGCCAGCCGACGCGCTCGTGGTCGGGGCGCGGTTTGATGCGCAGGTTGGGGGAGTCGGTGTGTGCACCGACGACTCGGAACGCGACCGCGCCGCGCTCGCCGCCGGCGTCACCGTCATCAGCGCCACCACCAGAGCCGTCGAACGGCCGAGTGAGCACGCGCTCCGTCGACCACGCGACGAGCGACCCGCCGCGCGTCGTGACGTAACGTCCCGGCTCGCTCGGCCAGGCGTCACGCTCGTCGAGGGGCGTGAAGCCCGCCTCGACGAGCATCGACAGAGAGGATGCGACCGCGTGGAACGGCGAAGGGCTGGTGCGCAGGTACGCGACCAACCCTTCGGCGGCCGAATCCGTCGTGAAACGTCCGGATCCGAAACTCATGATGCCTCTCAGCCCTCCAGCTCGTTGGCGGTCGAGCGCACCTGCTCGAGCCACGACTGCTTCGCCTCGAGCTCCTGACGCAGCTTCGCGGCCTTGTTCGAGTTGCCCGCGGCCTCGGCGGCCTCGACGTCACTGCGCAGCGACGCGACGGCGTTCTCGAGCTGGGTGACCATCGAGTTGGCGCGCGCGCTCACCTCGGGGTCGGACTTCTTCCACTGCGCCTGCTCGGCGTCACGGACGGCGTTCTCGATGCGGCGCATGCCCTTTTCGATGCGGTCCATGTCCTTGCGCGGAACCTTGCCCGCGGCGTCCCACTTCTCCTGCAGCGCGCGCAGCTGGGCCTTCGCGGCACCCAGGTCCTTGACCGGCAGGATCTTCTGGCCCTCGGCCAGCAGCTCCTCCTTGACCTTGGCGTTGGCCTCGAACACCTTGTTCTCCTCGGCGACGACCTCATCCTTCGCCGCGAAGAACGCATCCTGCGCCTTCTTGAAGCGCTGCCACAGCGCGTCGTCGTCGGAACGCGACGCGCGCCCGGCCTGACGCCACTCGCTCATGAGGCGCTTGAACGCCGACGCCGTGGGCCCCCAGTCGTTCGAGGTGGCGAGCTTCTCGGCCTCGGCGACGAGACGCTCCTTCTCCTTCTTCGCCGCACCGTGTTGCTCGTCGAGCTGGCTGAAGTGCGTGCGACGCGTCTTGTCGAACCCGTTGCGAGCAGCGGAGAAACGCTGCCACAGCGCCGACTCGACGTCACGGTCGAGACGTGCACCGTTCTTCTGGTGGTTCTTCCACTCGTCGAGCAGTTCGCGCATGCGCGTCGTGCTCTTCTTCCACTGCACCTTCTCGGGATCCTGTGCGGCGATCTGCTCGGCCTCGGCGACGAGCTGCTCGCGGTGGACGAGGGCCTCCTTCTTCGCCTCGGCGCGGGCCTCACCCTCCACCTGCTGCTTGACGCGCAGCGCCGTCGCGATGTCCTCGATGATGCTGTCGAGCGCGGGCAGGTCGCCGACGGCGTTCGTCTCGGCGACCTGCTTGCGCAGCGTCTTGAGCGACTCGCCGGCGTCGTGGGCGCTGATGTCGGTCTGCGTCACGCGCTGCAGCAGCAAGGCGGCCGCGGCGCGCAGTTCGTCGTACTTGCGCGCGAAGTAGGCGAGGGCCTCATCGGCGCTCTTGCCGGGGTAGGAGCCGACGGCCTTCTCACCGTCGGGCGTGCGTACGTACACCGTGCCGTCCTCGTCGACGCGCCCGAACGAGGCGGCGTTCGAATTCGACGGCGTCTCCACCGCGGCCGACGGCGCGGGCGCCGCCTGCGTGGCCGCTGCGCTCGCCTCGGTCGCGGCGGCTGCCGGGGTGCCCGCAGGAACCGACGGCGACGTCGGTGCGGCCGGGGTCGGCGCCTTGGGTGCCGCGCTCGGGGGCTTCGGCACAGCGCTCGGCTTCACGGACGCGGGTGTGGGGATGGTGGAGTCCTCGGACACGGTCATGACCTTTTTCTCGACGTAGCCGACCCGCGGGTACGCGCGGACCGGACAGCAACGTCATCAGTCTAGGGGGAGGAGGTCGTCCGCGTGCCCGCAGCGGCCCGGCGTTCCTCGGGTCGGACGGCCCGTGCGCGCGCCCGATAGGCTGGGGCACGTGTTGACCGTCTCTTTCCCCGCAGCCGCGATGGGTACGAACTGCTACGTCTTCGCCCGTGAACGCGGCAGCGAGTGCGTCGTCGTCGACCCGGGCATCGGCGTCACCGACCAGCTGTTCGAGGTCCTCGGCGAACTCGATCTCAAGCCCACGGCGGTGCTGCTGACGCACGGCCATCTCGACCACACCTTCTCCGTGACGCCGGTGTGCGGTGGGCGGATCGCCGCGCACATCCACGCCGACGATCGCTACCGCCTCGTCAACCCCTATGACCAGCTCGGCCCGCAGCTGCGCGGCATGCTCGAGCAGTCGTTCGGCAAGAGCGCGACGTGGCGCGAGCCCGAGAAGGTCGTCTCCATCCACGAGGGCGAACCCCTCGAACTCGCGGGGCTGACGTTCGGCGTCACCCACGCGCCGGGGCACACCGAGGGCTCCGTCATGTTCACCGTCGACGAGGTGCCCGACGGGCTCGACGACGCCGTCGCCGCGACGGTGAACCAGAGCGTCATCACCGGGGACGTCCTGTTCGCCGGCTCGATCGGACGCACCGACCTCGAGGGCGGCAGCGACGCGGCGATGCAGCAGAGCCTGCGCACGAAGGTGCTGCCGCTGCCTGATTCGTCCCTCATCCTTCCCGGGCACGGCCCGGCCAGCACGATGGCGCGCGAGCGCGTGAGCAACCCGTACCTGCAAGCACTCCAAGGATCTGGCGCATGAGCAAACCGACCCCCATCTCCGGCTTCCTCGAATGGCTGCCGGCGCAGCGTTACACCGAGCAGCTGGTGCTCGACATCATCCGTGAGGTGTTCGAGTTGCACGGTTTCGAGCCGATCAACACGCGCGCGGTCGAGCCCGTCGAGCGCCTCACGGGCAAGGGCGGTGACGCGGACAAGGAGATCTACGCCGTCAGCCGCCTCGCTGCGGACGAGGCCGACAAGGCCGAGCCGGGCCTCGGCCTGCACTTCGACCTCACCGTGCCGTTCAGCCGCTACGTCATCGAGAACGCGGGCAAGCTGACGTTCCCGTTCCGCCGATACCAGATCCAGCCGGTCTGGCGCGGCGAGCGCCCGCAGGCGGGGCGTTACCGCGAGTTCGTCCAGGCCGACATCGACATCGTCGACGTGGGGGAGCTGCCGTTCCACTACGAGGTCGAGCTGCCGCTCGTCATCGCGGACGTGTTCAAGCGGCTGCCGATCGGTGAGTTCCGCATCCAGGTCAACAACCGCAAGATCCCCGAGGGCTTCTACCGCGGGCTCGGCATCGACGACATCGTCGGCACGCTGCGCATCGTCGACAAGCTCGACAAGATCGGCCCGGCCAAGGTCAAGGAGCTGCTCGTCGCCGAAGGCGTCGAAGACGCCGCCGCCGACAAGATCCTCGCCCTCGCGGCGATCTCGACGCCCGATACGTCCTTCGTCGAGCAGGTGCGCGCACTGGGCGTCGAACACCCGACGCTGGAGGAGGGCCTCGAGCAGCTACGCGTCGTCGTCGAGACGGCCGCCGAGCACGCACCCGGCCTGCTCGTCGCGGAGCTGAAGATCGCACGCGGCCTCGACTACTACACCGGCACGGTCTACGAGACGCAGCTCGTCGGCGAGGAGGGCTACGGCTCGATCTGCTCCGGCGGGCGCTACGACTCGCTCGCGAGTGACGGCAAGAGGACCTACCCTGGCGTCGGCCTGTCGATCGGTGTCTCGCGCCTGCTCGCGAAGCTCATCGGTGACGGCGGCCTGCGCACGAGCCGTCCGACGCCGACGGCCGTGCTCGTCGCCGTCAACGACGAGACCTCACGCGCCGAGTCGATGCGGATCGCGGCGGCACTGCGTGAGCGCGGCATCCCGACGCTCGTGTCGCCGAAGGCCGCCAAGTTCGGCAAGCAGATCCAGTTCGCCGACCGTCGCGGCATCCCGTACGTCTGGTTCCCGGGCGCGGGGGAGACCGGCGACCAGATCAAGGACATCCGCAGCGGTGAGCAGTTCGATGCGGACGCGACGAGCTGGGTGCTCCCCGCGGCCGACGAGCAGGTGCGACTCGAGGTCGCCGAGGCGTCACCGGCGTCGTGAGCGCCCCGGAGCCCTCGCTCGAACTGACGCAGGTGATGACGCAGTGGCTGCATCACCTGCGCGTCGAGCGGGGCCTCTCGCCGCACACGCTCGCGGCATATCGACGTGACGTCACGCGTTACCTCGGCTACCTCGCCGCCTCCGGCGTCACCTCGCTCGACGGGGTCGAGGAGGCGCGCGTCGAGGCGTTCCTGCGATCGCTGCGTGAGGGCGGCCAGGGCCATCCGCCGCTGGCGGCCAGTTCCGCGGCACGCGCGCTCGTCGCCGTCCGCCGCCTCCATGCGTTCGTTTCGCTCGAGACGGACGCGCCCGACGCGGCGACGGACGTCGCGCCGCCGAGGTTGCCCCGCAAACTCCCGAAGGCTATCCCTCTAGCTGACGTCGAACGTTTGCTCGCGGCTGCCGGCGATGGCGAGGACGCCGGTTCACTCCGGGATCGTGCGCTGCTCGAGGTGCTCTACGGGGTCGGTGCGCGCGTGAGTGAGGTCGTCGGGCTCGACGTCGACGACGTCGACCTGATGTCGCGTTCGCTGCGACTGTTCGGCAAGGGCAGCAAGGAGCGCATCGTCCCGCTCGGGCGCTACGCCGCCGACGCGCTCGGCTCCTACTTGACGCGTGAGCGGCCTGCTCTTGCGGCGAAGGGCAAGGCCGGGGCTGCCGTGTTCCTCAATCAGCGCGGCGGCAGGTTGAGCCGGCAGAGCGTGTTCGGGCTCGTGCGTCGCGCGGCCGAGGTGGCCGGGCTCGACGGCGAGATCTCGCCGCACACGCTGCGGCATTCCTATGCGACGCACCTGCTCGAAGGCGGCGCCGACGTGCGCGTCGTGCAAGAGCTTCTCGGGCATGCCTCGGTGACGACGACGCAGATCTACACGATGGTGTCGGTGCAGCAGTTGCGCGAGACGTTCGCGGCGGCGCATCCGCGCGCCCGCTGACGGTCGACGGGCGACGGTTTGGGCGTTGCCGCACCCGGGGCGCTAATCTGGTGCTGATTGGCGTGATGCCAAACGCTCAACTATCAGTGGAGGCTTTCGAGTGACTTCCGAGAGTTCACAGAAGTCGACGAACTCTAACGTTCGACTTGACCGTTTGCCGGGAATCGACGCGACGGGCCAGTGGGGTCCAACCGGTCGACCCCTGCCCGGCTTCCCGACGCCTCGACCTCTCGAGTCGCACGGCCCCGCGCGCATCATCTCGATGTGCAACCAGAAGGGCGGCGTCGGCAAGACGACGTCGACGATCAACCTGGGCGCCGCCCTGGCCGAATACGGCCGCCGCGTCCTGCTCGTCGACTTCGACCCGCAGGGAGCCTTGTCCGTCGGCCTCGGCGTGCGCTCGCAGGATCTCGACGTGACGATCTACAACCTGCTCGTCGAGCGCGGCCACGACGCGCACGACGTCATCCAGACGACGCGGGTGCACAACCTCGATGTGCTGCCCGCCAACATCGACCTGTCGGCCGCCGAGGTACAGCTCGTCGGTGAGGTCGCCCGCGAGATGGTGCTCGCGCGCGTCCTGCGCAGCGTCGCGGACGAGTACGACGTCATCCTCATCGACTGCCAGCCGTCGCTCGGTCTGCTGACCGTCAACGCGCTGACGGCGTCGCACGGCGTCGTCATCCCGCTCGAGGCCGAATTCTTCGCGATGCGCGGCGTAGCGCTGCTCGTCGAGACGATCGAGAAGGTGCAGGATCGGCTCAACCCGCGCCTGGAGATCGACGGCATCCTCGCGACGATGTACGACGGGCGCACCCTGCACAGCCGCGACGTCGTCCGCTCCGTCGTCGACCACTTCGGCGACAAGGTGTTCCACACCGTCATCTCGCGGACCGTCAAGTTCCCCGACGCGACGCTCGCGGCCGAGCCGATCACGCAGTACGCCTCCGGGCACGGTGCCGCGGAGTCGTACCGCCAGCTCGCGCGCGAGCTCATCTCGCGCGGCGGGGCTCCCTGAGCCGCACGACGATGACGGCGACCGAGGCCGAGCCCGTCGGCGACGCGCCCGCATCGGCAGTGGCGGTCACGACCTCTGGGCCGACGGCAGCGTCGACGGCGAGCGCACCGGGCGGCGTCCTGACGCGGCGTGCGGCGGCGACGCCGTTCCACGTCCACCTGGGCGAGGTGTTCGACGGACCGTTCGACCTGCTGCTGGGCCTCATCGCGAAGCATCGTCTCGACGTCACGCAGATCTCGTTGTCGCAGGTGACGGACGAGTTCATCGCGCACATCAGGGCGGCCCGCGAGGCGAGTGACGAGTGGGATCTGTCGCAGGCGACCGAGTTCCTCCTCATCGCCGCGACGCTGCTCGACATCAAGGCAGCGCGGCTGTTGCCGAACCTCGGCGGCTCCGACGAGGAGGACTTCGAGCTCATCGAAGCGCGCGACCTGCTGTTCGCCCGGCTGCTGCAGTACCGGGCGTTCAAGGACATGGCGCAGTTCCTGGCCGATCGGATGGAGAGCGACGGGCGTCTCGTCGCACGTCAGGCCGGGTTGGAGGAACGCTTCTCGGGGCTACTGCCTGAGCTCGTCATGACGGTGACGCCCGAGCAGCTCGCGGCCGTCGCCGCGCGGGCGCTGACGCCCAAGGCGCCGCCGAGCGTCGACGTCGACCACCTGCACGCCGTGCAGGTCAGCGTGCGTGAGCAGGCGCGCATTGTGACGAGCAAGCTGCGACGCGGTGGTGAGCTGACGTTCGCGCAGCTCGTCGCGGACGCGGAGCACAACCTCGTCGTCGTCGGGCGTTTCCTCGCCATCCTCGAACTGTTCAAGGAGGCCGCGATCGCGTTCGAGCAGGCCGAGCACCTGCGGCCGCTCACCGTGCGCTGGGTCGCGGCGCCCGATGCGCGCATCCTCGTCTCCGACGAGTACGACGCCGAGCCGGGCTCAGGCGGCGAGGGCGCGAGCGATGACGCTGCGTCCTGAGACAATGACACGAGCGACCTCACACTTCGCCGCGCTGCGACGACTCACGGGTGAGGACACGAGACGAACGACCCGCGCCGACGACGGCCCGGAGCAGGAGGAGGTGAACGCATGACGACGCACGATACGACGGCGCAACCACCGGCGCGGGGCGCCCGCGAGCCGGTCGTCGTGCACCACCTGCCCGGCGGCTTGCGATCGACGCTCGAGGCGGTGCTCATGGTCGTCGACGAGCCCGTCTCGGTGGCCGATCTCGCCGCGGCCTTCGGCGTCGGCGAGAGCGAGGTGCGCGCCAACCTCGAGGGCCTCGAGGTGGAATACCGCGCCCAGCAGCGGGGGTTCACCCTGCGCGAGGTCGACGGCACGTGGCGCATGTACTCGCGGCCGGCCTACGCGGATGCCGTCGAGACGTTCCTGCGGGGCGGGCAGCAGGCCAAGCTGACGCAGGCGGCACTCGAGACGCTCGCCGTCATCGCCTACCGGCAGCCGATCTCGCGTTCGCGCGTCGGCGCCATCCGCGGCGTCAACGTCGACGGCGTGACCCGCACCCTGCTCACGCGTGGGCTCGTCACGGAGGTCGGCGACGACCCCGAGACGGGCGCGACGCTCTACGGCACTACCCCAACCTTTCTCGAGCGGCTCGGGCTCGGCTCGCTGGACGAGCTTCCCCCGCTGGCGCCCTACCTGCCGGACGCCGCCATCATCGACGAACTAGTGGAACAAGGACACGGATGAACTCCAGGAAACCCCGTCAGGGTCAGCGCGACAACCGAAGCAGCCGCGTCAACCGCGGCTCCGGCGGCGGCGTCAGCCGTTACGAGGCCGACGTCCTCGGCATCGGCACGACGAAGAGCGGCCAGCCGGTCGCCCCGCCACGCGAGCGCGCACCGAAGGCCGCGACGCGCGACGTGCACGTCGAGGAGGGCACGCGCCTGCAGAAGGTGCTCGCGCAGGCCGGCGTCGGTTCGCGACGCCACTGCGAGAACCTCATCGCCGAGGGTCGAGTCGAGGTCGACGGCCAGGTCGTCACCGAACTGGGCACGCGCATCGACCCCGAGAGCGCCGTCATCCACGTCGACGGCGACCGCATCCAGCTCGACGACACGCTCGTCTACCTCGCCTTCAACAAGCCCACGGGTGTCGTGTCGACGATGCAGGACGAAGAGGGTCGCCCGTGCGTCGGTGAGTACCTCGAGGGGCGCACCGAGCGCCTGTTCCACGTCGGCCGACTCGACTACGACACCGAGGGTCTGCTGCTGCTGACGAATGACGGCAACCTCGCCAACCGCCTGCAGCACCCGCGCTACGGCGTCGAGAAGGTCTACCTCGCGACGATCCCCGGCCCGGTGCCGCGCGACCTCGGCAAGCGGATGCGCGAGGGCATCGAGCTCGAGGACGGCCCGGCCGCCGTCGACTCGTTCAAGGTCGTCGACTCTCAGCCGGGCATGGCCCTGGTCGAGATCGTGCTGCACGAGGGCCGCAACCGCATCGTGCGTCGCATGTTCGAGGAGGTCGGTCACCCCGTCATCGCGCTCGCGCGCCCGCAGGTCGGGCCCGTGAAGGTCGGCGATCTGCGCCCCGGCAAGATGCGGCCGCTCAACAAGCGCGAGGTCGCCGACCTGTACAAGGCTGCCGGTCTGTGACACTGCCGCAGCGCGTCCGCGTCGTCGGCACCGGCCTGCTCGGCACGTCGCTGGCGCTCGCGCTGCAGGCGCGAGGCGTCGACGTCACCCTCGCCGACACCTCGCCGACGGCGGCGGCGCTCGCCTCCGACATGGGCGCCGGCCGCGTCGCGCACGCCCAGGACGAGGCGCCCGACCTCGTCGTCGTCGCCGCGCCGCCTGACGTGGTCGTCGACGTCGTCGCCGCGGAGCTCACGGCGTGGCCGGACGCCACCGTGACGGATGTGACGAGCGTGAAGAACGTCGTCGTCGAAGGGGTGGCACGACGCTGCGGCGCCGAGCGGCGCCGCTTCGTGCCGGGGCATCCGATGGCCGGTCGTGAGCGCAGCGGCGCGGTCGCGGCGCGCTCCGACCTGTTCGAGGGGCGCACCTGGGTCATCTGCCCTGACGGCGCGGACGACGCCCGCGTCGCCGACGTGACAGCCGTCGCGCAGGTCTGCGGGGCACACGTCGTCACGATGAGCCCTGCCGCGCACGACGAGGCCGTCGCCGCCGTCTCGCACGTGCCGCAGGTCGCCGCGAGCCTCGTCGCCGCGCAGCTGCGTGAGCTGCCCGACGACGCCGTCGCTCTCAGCGGTCAGGGCGTGCGCGACGTCACGCGCATCGCGGCGAGCGACCCGATGCTGTGGACGCAGATCCTCGCCGGCAACGCGGCCGCGGTGCGGCCGTTGCTCGAACGGGTCCGCGCCTCGCTCGACGATGTCATCCACGCCCTGTCGGTCATCACGTCCGGGGGCGACGCATCGGGCGGTACGCGTGGCCTGGCCGATGCGGCGGTCGTAGGCAGCACGTCGGTTGCCGTCACTGCACCGGCCACCCCCGTAACACAGGATGCCGTCGGTATCCGCGATGCGGTTGCCACCCCCGGCCCCCGGGCCGTGCTCGCGCAGACGATCGCTGGTGGCCAGGAGGGTCGTGCGCGCATCCCGGGCAAGCACGGCGCGCCGGCGCAGGCGTACGCGAGCGTCGCCGTCGTCATCCCCGACGAGCCGGGTGCGCTCGGTCGCGTGTTCACGGACGTGGGGGAGACCGGCATCAGCGTCGAGGACATGCGCCTCGAGCACGACGACGCCGTCGCCGCCGGTCTGCTCGAGCTCAGCGTCGTGCCGCTGCGCGCTCAGACCCTCGTCAGCGCGCTCAGCGCGCGGGGGTGGGCCGCCCACCTCGTCGAGACCGCCTAGAATCTGCGTTCATGACGAGCGTGGCGAACGGCATCCGGGTAGCGATCGACGGGCCCTCGGGTTCGGGCAAGTCGAGTGTGAGCAAGAAGGTGGCGGCGCACCTCGGCATCGGCTACCTCGACACGGGCGCGATGTATCGCGCGCTCACCTGGTATTGCCTCGATCGGGGCATCGACCTCGACGACCTGGGCGCCGTCGCGGACGCCGTCACCGCGATGCCGCTCGAGATGGGCACCGACCCGAGCGCGCCGTCGATCAGCATGGGGGGTACGCGCATCGACACGGACATCCGCACGACGCGCATCGCCGAGGTCGTCTCGAAGGTCGCGACCAATCTGCAGGTGCGCCCGAAGCTGCAGCAGCGTCAGCGTGAGCTGATGGCGCAGATCGCCGCGGACCAGGGTGGCGTCGTCGCCGAGGGGCGCGACATCACGACGGTCGTCGCGCCCGACGCGGACGTGCGCATCCTCATGGTCGCGAGCGAGGCCGCACGGCTCGCGCGCCGCTCGAAGGAGCTGCACGGCGGCGCGGACGATGCCGCCATCGCGGCGACGCGGACGCAGATCGTCGACCGCGACAAGGCCGACTCGACCGTCTCGTCGTTCATGAGCGCTGCGGACGGGGTCGTCACGCTCGACACCAGCGACCTGACGTTCCAGCAGTCTGTCGAGGCGGTGCTGACGCTTGTCGAACGGGCGCGCGGCTGATGTTCCCGCGTCGTGACGTCGAGGATGCCGCGTCGCGTGATTCGACGCCGCGCGATCCGTCCGCGTGTGAGAGGCTCATGCGCCGATTGCGTCCCGCCGTCGAGGGCCTGTTCGGTGCGCTGTACCGCCTCGAGGTGACCGGGCGCGAGAACGTGCCGGTTGACGGCCCCGTCGTCGTGGTCGCGAATCATATCGGCGTCATCGACGGCCCGCTGGCCGCGTCGCTCGTGCCGCGCCCGGCGCACTTCCTCGTCAAGCGTGCGTACTTCGTCGGCCCGCTCGGGACGCTGCTGACGCGGCTCGGGCAGATCCCCGTCACGCAGCGCAGCGCCGACCGGGAGGCGATGACGGCGGCGCGCGGCGTCCTGGCGGCGGGTGGTGTCGTCGGCGTGTTCCCCGAGGGCACGCGCGGTGACGGGTCGGTGCAGGCGGTGCACCAGGGCGCCGCGTTCCTCGCGCTCGGTGCGGATGCTCAGATCGTGCCGGTGCGTCTCGTCGGCACGGCCGGGCGCACGCGGGGACGCTGGCCGCGGCTGCGCAGTCGTCTGCAGGTGACGTTCGGGCCGGCGTTCCGCCTCGGTGACGCCGAGGCGGTGGCGGGCGCGACAGGTCGCGCTCGGCTGGCGGCCGCGACGGAGGAACTGCGTGCCCGCCTCGCCGACCACGTGGCGGGTTGAGCCGGATCGTCTCCCCGGGCGCTCGTCGCGAGGGCGTGGCTGGCCGCGAGCGCTCGACTCTGAAAAATCGTGCCCATGCGCGAGAATGGTCTTGTGACGCGCATTCGGGCGCGTCACACGAGACCTCCCCACCCGACGTCACGGCGCGAGCCGCCGCGTCGTCACGTAGCGGGGGAGAGCCTCCGAGCCCGCCGGATCCGGCGGGATACTCCACGATCTGAGGTAATCCGCGTGAGCGACGACCAGTATTTCCCCCACGACGAGCACGACGAGCGAGCCGAGCACGACGACCTGCGCCACGATGCGCCCGCCCCGGACGAGTCGGTCGAGCAGGCGCTGCGCGTCGGGCTCGAGGACTTCGACCTGAGCGACGAGGACCGTGCGCTGCTGTCCGGTGAGGTCGACGAGGACAGCGGCTACGGCGAGGCCGACCTGCGGCCCGTCGTCGCCGTCGTCGGTCGTCCCAACGTCGGCAAGTCGACGCTCGTCAACCGCATCCTCGGGCGCCGTGAGGCCGTCGTCGAGGACGTGCCGGGTGTGACGCGTGACCGCGTCGCCTACGACGCCGAGTGGGTCGGACGCCGGTTCACCCTCGTCGACACCGGCGGGTGGGAGGTCGACGCGAGCGGCATCCACCTGCGCGTCGCCGAACAGGCCGAGGTCGCGATCGAACTCGCCGACGCCGTGATGTTCGTCGTCGACGCCACGGTCGGCGCCACCGACACCGACGAGGCCGTCGTCAAGCTGCTGCGCCGCTCGAAGAAGCCCGTCGTCCTCATCGCGAACAAGGTCGACGACAACCGTTCGGAGGCCGACGCGGCCATGCTGTGGTCGCTCGGCCTCGGTGAGCCGTACCCCGTCTCGTCGCTGCACGGGCGTGGCACCGGTGACGCGCTCGACGCCGTCATCGACCTGCTGCCCGACAAGACCGCCGTCGCCGGCGCGTACCCGCGTGGCGGCCCGCGTCGCGTGGCGCTGCTCGGGCGTCCGAACGTCGGCAAGTCGTCGCTGCTCAACAAGCTCGCGGGGGAGGAGCGCGTCGTCGTCGACAACGTCGCCGGCACGACGCGTGACCCGGTCGATGAGTACATCGAACTCGGGGGCAAGACCTGGCGTTTCGTCGACACCGCCGGCATCCGACGCCGCGTGCACCAGACGCGCGGCGCCGACTTCTACGCCTCCCTGCGCACGCAGACGGCGTTGGAGAAGGCGGAGGTCGCCGTCGTCCTCATCGACGCGGAGCAGAGCATCGCCGAACAGGACGTGCGCGTCGTGCAGCAGGTCATCGACGCCGGCCGCGCGCTCGTCATCGCGTACAACAAGTGGGACACACTCGACGAGGAGCGCCGCTACTACCTGGAGAAGGAGATCGAGCGCGAGCTCGTCCAGGTGCCGTGGGCGCCGCGCGTCAACCTGTCGGCGAAGACGGGACGTCACACCGACCGTCTCGTTCCCGCCATCGAGGTCGCCCTCGACTCGTGGGACCAGCGCATCCCGACGGGCCGGCTCAACGCCTTCCTCGGCGAGGTCGTCGCGGCGCATCCGCACCCGGTACGCGGCGGAAAGCAGCCGCGCATCCTGTTCGCGACGCAGGCCTCGACGCGCCCGCCGCGCTTCGTCATCTTCGCCAGCGGCTTCATCGAGGCCGGGTACCGCCGCTTCATCGAGCGTCGCCTGCGCGAGGAGTTCGGTTTCGACGGGACGCCGATCGAGATCAGCGTGCGCGTGCGCGAGAAGCGCAAGCAGCGCTGA
>ERZ941706.102-NODE-102-length-30532-cov-7.321948_pt1 | contig 30532 bp, 25 predicted proteins | sample MGYA00521232_ERZ941706 | MGnify/ENA primary metagenome ERZ941706 (study PRJEB32759, sample SAMN07749893) | skin metagenome | biome: transportation; feature: city; material: polyester macromolecule | host: Homo sapiens | place: Hong Kong:ER line | collected...
TCATTGAAGACATATCATGATCCATTCCTTTCATTGAAGACATATCATGATCCATTCCTTTCATTGAAGACATATCATGATCCATACCTTTCATTGAAGACATATCATGATCCATACCTTTCATTGAAGACATATCATGGTCCATTCCCATATCTTCCATCGTCAGTAAAGCACGGGGACGAGGTGTCGGCATCGTAGTACTTTTTACAAGTGAAGTATTTTCATCATGTAATGTACCAATAGAAAAACCACTTCGATCAATAGATTCAGCTTCAATCTGATAATTTGCTTGTTTCGGTTCTACAATAACATCATAAGTCTCAGCTGTTCCTATCCGGAATTCATCCACTGGCACGGGTTTTACTGGTTGTCCATCTGCGCTGACTACTGTCATTTTCAGATTAGGAATTCTTACATCGAACAAAGACATTGCCGAGGCATTAATAAACCGAAGACGTACTTTTTCTCCAGCTTTAAAATTTCCAGTCCAATTTTGTTCTGGAGTCTTACCATTCATTAAAAACGTATAGTTTGTTACATCAGACATATCTGTCTTAAGCATTCGCATCTGATTCCACATGGAACGATCTTTCCATGTTGCCTTTAAACCGTCTCTTTTAATCTGCCTAAAAACATCAAAAACTGTTTCTCTTCGATTCTGGTAGTAATCAGCTTCTTTCTTGAGATTACTCATAATCTGACCACTAGTAGAGTTGTGAAAATCAGAGAGTAAGACTACGTAATCTCTATCAGCTTTTTCTCCGGCCGTTAAAGGTACTTTATTTTTGGGATAAATGACTAAAGGGCCATACAGACCATCTTGCTCTTGACCTTTACTATGCGAGTGATACCAATAGGTTCCATTCTGACGAACCTTGAATTTATATTCATAGGTTTTATTTGGTGCAATACCATCAAACTGGTTGAACCCAGGTACTCCATCCATGATGCCAGGTAAAATTAAACCATGCCAATGAATTGAAGAATCTTGGTTTTTCAACTTGTTGTGTACACGAATAACGGCATCATCGCCTTCCTCAAACTCAAGAAGAGGCGCAACAAACTTACCATTTACAGTAATTCGTTTTAGAGGCTTTCCTGTAATATTCACCGTCTGTTCAGCAATTGTTAAATCATATTCTTTAACCGCTGCCATAACCCAAGTCGACGAAAACAATCCGACTCCTATTAAAAGGACATGACTTAATTTTCTAGACATTTATTTTCACCTATCTATAGTTAATTGAGGGCTAAGCAGGTGGATAAAATACTTTTCCCTCAATATCTTATTTCGCGTATTAATTATTTATTTGGCATATTCATTTGAGAATGGTCCATCTCACCCATTTTAGAATGATCCATATTCATCATCTTAGAATGGTCCATATTCATCATCTTAGAATGGTCCATTTGGGACATATCAGACATTTGGCTGTGATCATGCTGACTATGATTCTGTTGATTTTCCTTATCTTCTTTCATATCACAAGGTTTTTTGCATTTCTCTTGCGCTTTTGAATTTACTTTAACTTCTGTACTTAAAGTATTTTTCTGTTGAGCATCAGCAGCCCAAGATTGGCTTCCAGCAATTAAAGTCCCAACACACATAAAAGCAGTTAAGCCACGACGGAATAGAGTTTTCATTGATTGCTCCAAAAATAAATTTTATATAACTAACTTATAGGTTGGAACCGGACATCTATGTGACTTGAAAATGACATTTTTGTAATCTACATCGCATCCTGTATTTATAACGTTATTATGGTCTTAATATGCGATACGGGGCTTAATAAATGAGAATCTTACTAGTTGAAGATGAACAAAAAACTGGTGATTATCTAAAGCAAGGTCTTTCTGAAGCAGGATATATTACAGACTGGGTTACAGATGGCTTATCAGGTAAACATCAAGCTCTTTCAGAAGAATACGATCTAATTATACTAGATGTAATGTTACCGAAGTTAGATGGCTGGAATATCATTAATGATATTCGCAAAAGTGGCAAAACTATGCCTATCCTTTTTCTCTCAGCTCGTGATCAAATTGAAGATAGAGTTAAAGGCCTGGAACTAGGAGCTGATGATTATCTCGTTAAGCCTTTTGCTTTTGCAGAACTTCTTGCCCGAATTAAAACCTTACTTCGTCGCGGTCAACAAAAGGAAGATAGCAATATTATTACAATTGCTGATCTTGAACTTGATCTTCGTAAACGTCGCGTCACACGTGCTGGACAAAGAATTGACCTTACAGCTAAAGAGTTCGCATTGATGGAATTATTTATGCGTAGACGTGGAGAGATTCTACCTCGTGCTCTTATTGCTTCTCAAATATGGGATATGAATTTTGATAGTGATACCAATGTTGTAGAAGTCGCTATTAAACGTCTAAGAAATAAAATAGATAGTAATTTCAGTCCTAAGTTGATCCAAAACATCCGCGGAATGGGGTATGTCTTAGAGGTAGAAGATGACTCATAAACTGTTTAATGCGATCAGTTTCCGTATTGCGATCATTTTTTCATTATCTACCATTATTATCTTAATGATTATGGGGCTGGTCATTCATCAGCTTGTTATGCATCATTTTGAAACTCAGGACCGCACTCAGCTAGAAGGGAAAATTCAGCTTTTAGAAAATTTACTGGAACAGAATCCGAAAAACACCGATGAACTAAAGATATATTTAAAAGATGCTTTAGTTGGTCATCATGATCTAATTGTCCAGATTGAACGCCCAACTGGCCAAATCATTTTTAGTTCAGCACCTGCCGTTATAAAGGCTCAAACATTAGTAAAGTCTAAACATATCCCTTGGATAGAGTGGGAAATTCAAAATAAAACATACCGTGGCTTAGTTTATAAAAAATCGTTTGATAAAAATATGAGTGTTCCAACTGCTCAAATTATTGTTGGAATCGATACCTCCGAACATCAACATTTTTTAAACGACTTTAGACGACAATTGTTATATATCGGAGTTGTGGGCACAATTTGTTTAATGTTTTTAGGTTGGTTTGCCGCATGGAGGGGCTTACGTCCAGTTCAGAAAATGGCAAAAGTTGCAGAAGGCATTTCAGCTCAGCATCTATCTGAACGATTAGCGGTCGATAATACACGCACTGAACTAAAATCATTAGCCATAGCCTTTAACGATATGTTAGATCGGCTAGAAACGGCTGTAGAAAAACTCTCAGATTTTTCATCTGATCTGGCCCATGAAATTAGAACACCTATTAATAATTTAATGACTCAAACTCAAGTATGTTTATCTCGTAGTCGGGATATTAATACTTATCAGGAAGTCCTCTTTTCTAATCTGGAAGAGTTTGAACGTTTGGCTCGAATGGTTTCAGATATGTTATTTCTTGCAAAGGCAGAGCATGGCCTACACTTACCAAACCTACAACAGGTCAGCCTAGTAAAAGAGATTTCTGCTTTATTTGACTTCTATGATGCTATCGCTGCTGAAAAGGGAATGTCCCTAGAACAAAGTGGACAAGGATACGTAAAAGGCGATCCCTCAATGTTACGTCGTGCACTGAGTAATTTACTATCAAATGCGATCAAATATGGTAAACCTGATTCAATAATTAAGATTAATTGCCGACAAAATATTGATACCACTATATTCACAATCGAAAATGAAAGCTCACCAATAACATCTGAACAGCTGAATCGATTATTTGACCGTTTTTACCGTACGGATGCATCCAGACAAAGAGTTGAGGAAGGCACAGGTTTAGGTCTAGCAATTACCAAGTCAATTCTTGATGTACATGGCGCAACGATTCAAGCAGACTATAACAACGGTCGGATAGTTTTTAAAATAACTTTTAAAAACTAATTTTTGTAAATAAAAGACAACTGACTACTCATTTCCAGTATCTAAAAAATTATGAGTAGTCAGAAAATGATCCTTTCTTAACTACGTAGCCTTAAAGCATTACCAATAACCGATGCTGAACTTAGGCTCATTGCTAAAGCTGCGATCATAGGAGAAAGTAGCCAACCAGTAAATGGATATAAAATACCCGCGGCTAAAGGGATGCCTAATGCATTATAAAGGAATGCAAACATCAGGTTTTGCTTCATATTTTTAATAGTGGCCTCTGACAGGGAGCGAGCGATCTCTATACCTCGTAAATCACCTTTGACTAAAGTGACTTGAGCACTATTCATAGCCACATCTGTTCCAGTCCCCATTGCAATACCAATATCCGCTTGAGCTAAAGCTGGGGCATCATTGATACCGTCACCTGCCATTGCAACCATTCTTCCTTCTTTTTGTAATTTATTAACCAGTTCCAGTTTATCTGCTGGTTTAACTTCTCCGTAAACTTCATCAATACCTAATTTAGCTCCAACTGATTTTGCAGTAGTTAAACCATCTCCTGTGGCCATTATAATTCTTAATCCAGAATTCTTCAGAGCATGCACAGCTTCAGGTGTACTGACTTTGATTGGATCTGAAACAGCCAATAGTCCTACGAGCGTCCCATCAACAGCCAAATGCATAACACTTGCGCCTTCTGCTCTTAATTGCTCAGCTTGAGGGATATATGTATCAACTGATATGCCGAGTTGTTCCATTAAAGCTGTATTGCCTAATGATAATTGTTGTCCATCTAACTCACCCTTAACACCAATTCCAGAACCTGACTCAAAAGATGTTGGTGTTGTTAGTACAAGATTTCTTTCACGGGCAGCCTGTACAATTGCATCCGCTAATGGATGTTCACTACCTTGATCCAAGCTGGCAGCTAATCTGAGAACTTCATTTTCTTCATATCCAGATAAAGCAATGACCTTATCAAATGAGGGGCGACCTTCTGTTAAGGTCCCTGTTTTATCAATAATTAATGTATCAATCTTACGTAAATTTTCTATTGCTGCAGCATCACGGAAGAGTACGCCATTGGATGCACCACGACCCGTTGCCACCATGATTGACATTGGTGTGGCTAATCCTAAAGCACACGGACAAGCAATAATTAAAACTGCGACAGCATTGATTAGTCCGTATACCCAACTCGGTTCTGGTCCAAATATTCCCCACCCAAAAAAGGTAAGGATAGATATACCGATCACCACCAGTACAAACCAGCCAGCTACCTGATCTGCCATTCTTTGCATAGGGGCTTTAGAACGCTGAGCTTGCGCTACCATTTGAACTATCTGTGAAAGTACTGTTGAAGAACCGACCTTTTCCGAACGTATCACTAATGAACCGTTCATATTCATTGTCGCACCGATTACTTGGTCACCTATACGTTTTGTTACTGGAACTGGCTCTCCCGTTAACATTGATTCATCAATAGAACTTGAACCTTCTGTAATTATTCCATCAACGGGGACCTTCTCACCTGGTCGTACTCTCAGTAAATCTCCAACATGTACATGGGAAAGTGGGATATCTTCCTCTGTGCCATCTTCATTAATTTTTCTTGCGGTTTTCGGTGCCAACCCAAGTAAAGATTTTATTGCTGACGAAGTTTGCGAACGTGCCTTTAACTCAAGAACTTGACCTAATAAGGTCAGTGAAATAATTGCGGCTGTTGCCTCAAAATATACAGCAACACGCCCCATAGAGATGAAAGACGCTGGGAAAACTTGTGGGGCTAGGGTTCCAACGACACTATAAATAAATGCAGCTCCAGTCCCAATTCCAATTAAAGTCCACATATTCGGACTACGATTTAAAATTGAATGCCAACATCTAACAAAAAATGGCCAACCTGCCCAAAAGACGATAGGTAAAGTAAGAACAAGTTCAATCCAGCTTTGTACCTTCATCTCAAACCAGTTCAACTGATGACCAAACATCGCCAAAAATATGATAATGAGGGTTAACGGTAAGGTGTACCAAAATCTTCTTTTGAAATCTTTAAGTTCAGGATTATCATCGGCTTCATCTAGATTGGGAAGTAATGGTTCTAGTGACATACCGCAAATCGGACAGTTACCAGGATGATTTTGTCGGATCTCCGGATGCATTGGGCAAGTATAAATTGATGAGGTATTTACACTATCTGAGTGTGTATCCATCTTATTTAGGGAGACATTTTCGGAAACAGATCTATCTTCTTTAGCAATGTAAAAAGTAGGATCATGCTTAAATTTTATCTGACATTTTTCACTACAAAAGTAAAAAGTCTTATTGCCAACTTGTTCATGAAATTTAGATTCTTCTGTTACAGCCATGCCGCAGACAGGATCCTTTAGTACGTTATTTATAGTTTTCTTTTCATGATGATGGTCCATATAGAAACCTCCTTCATATTTGATTTTAAAAAATTAATTACCTTCGTGCAGAAATACATTTCTGATTATTTGAGTATTTAATGAACATTATTCTTGATAAAGTCAGTGTAACACTTGTGAGTTTTTAATTCTAAAAATGACAAAAATGTAATTTTGGAGTCATCAAGACGTTGCTCTCTTTCTTAAATAATAAGCATACAAAGAGTGATGACCAACTCGATCAATTTAGGAATTTCACTGGGTCATTACTTAGCACGTACTAATTTTTAAAAGGTGATGAAATGAAAATTTTCCAAAATAAAGTGTCAGCTCTACGTAATGTACTAGTAGGTGCGACTATGGTTGTAGCTGCTTCAAGCGCATTTGCTCATGTCAAACTTGAAAGTGCCACTCCAGCTATTAATGCATCTGTAGCAAGTCAGCCAAAAAATATAACTTTAAATTTTGGTGAAGAAGTCATGTTAATGAATGTCAAATTACTTGATGCTCAACGTAAAGACATCCCTTTAACTTATCAGATAACTCATGATTTAAAAAAATCATTTGAAGTAGCAGTACCTAAACTTAAGAAAGGTAAATACACAGTGGTTTGGACCACAATGGGTACTGATGGCCATAACATGAATGGCGAATATAGCTTCACTATTAAATCAGCGAAATAACTATAGAGCATCAATAGTCTATATGCCAGCAGCTTGCTGGCATATTGCTATCGCAGGGAGGAAAAATATGAATCCTGAAACTTGGATATATGCAACGTGGCTGATTAAAGTCGTTTTATATTTAGGAATAGCATTTGTTGTTGGTGGTGCCTTTAGCTATTTTCTACTGGGACGTTATGTAGAAATCAGGGAAACTCTTCTAAAGTACATTACTATTGGTGCAGGATTAGGCTTTATTTCAAGCACTTTAGGCTTCTTTGTTCTTATAGGAAGTTTTGCCAATACAGGTCTTTCAGGAATGTGGGACAGTAACTACATTAATATCTTAATAAATACTCCCACTGGGCATATCCATATCATCCGCTCAGTTAGTTTTGCACTTTTATTGTTATTTATGATTGTAAAGCTTAGTAAAGGGACTATCCAAGTTTCCAAAGTAGAAGGAACAATTTTTACCATCCTACTTATCCCCATGGTTTTTAGTTTTTCACAATTAGGCCATGTCACAAACTTGCCCTTTTTCGCTCAATTCTTATTATCAATACATGTCCTTGTAATGTCCTTATGGATGGGATCACTTTTTCCTTTATGGAAAACAAGTAAAAAAATTACTGGTCTTCCATTAAAAGATCGCATGCACTTATTTGGGAGAATCGCAGCATTTGTTGTGGGAATACTACTCGCTTGTGGTGCTAGTATTGCTCTGTTACTCATTAAAGATTTCAATACTCTACTAAATACTCCTTATGGGCATGGTTTTATTATTAAGATCGCATTTGTTCTAAGCATTTTATTATTAGCTGCTTTCAACAAATGGTATTTTACCCCTCGCTTACAAGACCCGAAATTTGCCAGACAGTTGGGCTATGCCATTTTATTTGAAATGTCATTAGGCCTAATGATCCTTTTAACGACTGGATATATTACAACTGTAGTGGGAATTGATTAAATAGGTATATAGTAATTTAAAAAAGTAAAATGAAAAAAATTATCTGATTCTGCTTGATTTCATCATTGGTTCAATCCTTGATATTTTTTCTAACTCCATAAGCTTTACTATTGTAAGTAGAGTGTAGTGTAAGACTGTAGAGTCTCAGATCTTTTAAAATATAGGGGTAAAATTACTTACCCCATAATCTGCCCATGTTTTTATAAATTAATTACATGATTTTCTGTAATTCATGTATAAATAAACTTAAACAAATAATCATAACTTATACAACCATTCTTAGTGCCTGTTCCAGCCCGCGTTGTTTAAGGTTGGCTCCTACCCCAAACCATGCTGAATCTAATCGGTGATCTTTTGAGATCGCACGTCGCTCATGATCAACAAACTCGGTAATACTACAAAGCAGTCCATACGCCGTATCTTTAGCTGAAGCTAACTCGGCACCACGACCATGCCCGTTAAACATGGTCATGACCTTAGACATCGCACGTCCATTTGGCTCAGTTTTATTGTCGGTTTTGGATGAGTTGATTTGTTTAGGCGTAGCTACATTACGGTAGAACTGAATGATACTTTCATCTTGTTCAGCAATATTCAGGTTTGTATTATTGAACACTGCATCGAAGTAAGCTGCTGCTTCCTGCTGGGTGACTTTACGCTGGCTGAGCTGCTTCATTTCATACATGTGCTCGTCCCATGCATGAACCGAAATACCCAATTGCTGTTTAATCTTTTCAGCATCAAACTTGGTACTGTGTGGAACTTTCACCACACCTGCACTACTATTCTGCCCACGTAAGGCAATCGCTAAGGTGTTATTACACACCACACGTACACTTGTAAATTGCGCCGTGGTGGCTAATGTCCCATCACATGCTGTTGCCAGAAGGATATAACCATTACTCACATCCTTTCCTTTCAGTGCTGTTGATTGTCCAGTCGTAGCCAGTGCCCAGAACTTACGACCACCTTTCAATACCCCTGCTGTTTCCAGTTCAAAGCCTGATTGTTCTGTCAGGTCTTTATAGAAGTTTAATATCTCCATCGGTTGCACCTCCTGATAACGCTGACTTACCACTGATAGCGGCGCATGAGTATCTGAACGATAAAGGACTCTCTGATCTTCATACGGCATGATGATGTTTTGTCCACGTTCATTTTTTGTCATATAGCTGACATTGGATGATTCAATTCGCCAATCCATCCCTGCTTGTTGTGCCCATACTTCTAAAGGTTGATTTCTAGTGAGTTGATTGCCCAAACCATGCCAAGGGGTTTGACCTACAAAAGCCATTGTTTCAACTTGATGTGCCATGATGTTTTTCCTATTAAGTGATTTAAATAATTTGATTAAGAGTTTGGGATGAAGTTAAGAAAAGCTTGATTGCTGGATTTCAAAATGTTGCAGACACTGCTCACACTGATAATGCAAGGTCACTGTATTGTCTTGATGCTGGACGTAGAGCAGAAACATGCCCCCTACAACTAAACCAACAAAGCCACCGACTAGTGGGTGAATAGGACTACGTTTTGACAATTGCATACAGGCTGCTGCCAGAGACATGGGGGAGAATGATGAAAGTTTTGCAAATACACCTTGATGGCTTTGTTCTGACTGCCGTAGTAATTTCAGATGTCTCGAATGGCAGTAAGGACATTGATGCATAGTCGTCTCCTCTCAATAAAAGGCATAAAAAAAACCACAAGCAAATGCTTGTGGTTTGATTGAGCTTTATGTCGTTTTAGATTAAGTCAAATTAACGAGTTACTTTTGGAGTCGCTAAACCTTTCTTGCTACAAGGTTGGATACTTTCAATATATTGACCATCTCCAGTGTCTTTAAAGAAACCATGTTTTGATTTGATTTCTAAACATTGCCCCTTCTTAAAAGGTTTAACTTGTGGAACGACTTTAGCTGGTATAGCGTAGCTATTTAAAATGACTTCGCCTTTAGTGGTTGGAAATACAACTGACTCTTCGCCGTAATAGACATTGGCTTTAAGTGTAATCTGCTCAGTTTTAGCAAAAGCAATAGAACTGAGTGAAAGACTTAAAATTCCACATGCGATAAGTTTGATTGGGTTCATGGTATTTTCTCTGATTAAGTAAAGTAATAATTAAACGAATGCTACAGACCAGCTTTAATTAGTGACCAAAGCATGGCTGGTATCCTTCGTGAAGGACTTGATTGCTGTTCTTATCCCAACTCACCACATACCAAGTACATTGGTAACGGTCAGAGTCCCATGCAGTACGATAGGTCATGGTATTACCTTGCTGGCTCCATCCTTCAACTCGTTTACTCACCTGATCTGGACTTGAGCGGCCCCATACATTCATGAGATGTGACGCTAACATTTGATCAATATTCGGGATGGTTGACTTTAAATCAGCTGGAGCAGATTTGATTGGCTTTAATCCATAGCGAGAAGCATTGGAACTTAAGGTTTTCCCTTCATGGTACTCACCATCAACTTCTGAACTGAGATTACCTAGACTTGTATCTTGTGCTTTTGCCTGATCAACCGCGGCTATTGCCCCCGCAACAACCTCATCTTCAGCTTGTGAATGAGCAGATTCTGATTCCGGGTTTTCCACCATACTTTCAATTCCAGTGAAACCTGATTCAACGGGTTCCGATGCTGCTTGTGTTGTGGCAGATTGATTTTGTACCTTAGATTGTTCTAAAGCGAGTTGTGCTAACTGAAGTTCAGTTTGTCGTTTTTGATGTTGATTAAATAAAATACCGCCTGCAATTAACACCGCCATCATGACTACAGTTAACAACCAATATAACGGTGGTATCTTTTTAGTTGAGTTAGTGCTGTTCTTTATCATATTCATATCATTACCTTGAAATAGAGGATATACGGCGCTTTAGGGCTGCCTTCACTGGGGTAATATGTAAGTAAAAATTCTTTATTTTCAGTTATTGTCCAAATAGCTTTTTAATAAAGCTCTTGCTTCATTCAGTTGCTGTGCCTGACTTTCAATCAACTGACGAACAGATTCAGGTAAGTTCTGGTATTTATCGGGATGGAACTCAGCCATCTTTTTTCGGTAAGCAGATTGTAAGTTCTGCTCAGTCAGTGAATTAGGCTGAATATCAAGAAGTTTGCACGCTTGAAGTTGTCCACCGTTGAAAGTAGAAGTAGTAGACTGATTCATTTCATCAGCCAGACATTGATAGATAATTTTGACCAGATCAGGAAATACGGCTTTAGAAACATTGGATACACGACATAAATGGGTCATGAAGAGATCCGCCTGATTCTGCTCAACCTGACCCAGTGCCATGGCATAAACCAGTTGTTCGATCATCTCCGTACGAAGCTTGTAAGCCAGCACATCTTTCAGTTCTGCAAAGCGATGTAATAATTCTTCATATTCAAAGTTGGGATGTTCAGTCAGTAACCTTTTAATATAGTGCTGTGATGCTTCATCATTCAGCTTTACAAAATGTTTAGATATTGCATGACTAGATTCAGGATTCCACTTACCCATATTGAATGTGATGAAATAAGCAAACAGATCAATAATTACCTTCAGTTCTGCATCAATCTGTGGTGGAGCCCGATCGGTTTCTGTTTCACCCTGACAAACTTCATTTAGAAATGAAGCCAATGTTCGTACTGTGCCCTTATCCAGTTGGGTAAAGGTCAGGGTTTCTATACGATTCAGTACGATGCCATGATTAATGACGCCAATATCTGCCTCGACATGATGAATACTTTTAAAGAGATAAACCGCTTCATCTCCAAAGCTTTCTTTATAAAAGAGTCCTGTCGCCGTCACACAAAGTCCAGCTTTAGCACTGCCAAATACCGTATCGTCAATTAGCATAAGGATTTCATCTGGATGAATTCCTTGAGGGAGATAACTCATAGCCCCTTGCAATTTTTTATAAGGAATAGCGGGTGCAAAATAAATATTGTCACTCGCTCTTAACATCAACATCCAACGGCTTTTCTGGAGTGATTCTCTCGATATGATTGTCATGGCAACTTCCCCAATTTAGCGACTAAAACAACCAACGTAGAAAATCAGCAGGCCAAACAAGTGCCCGACCCAAAGAATATGAACCAGAATAAATAGGGTACTGCCAAATCAAATACAGCCAATAACCAATCACAATGGTGAAATAAAGGCCAATCAATGGATGTTTCATTGTAAATTCCTCATTTTTTTAGGTAAGCCTATCCAACCCACTGCTCTATGGCAGCAGGTGAGATCAAAAGACAAACTAAGATTTAATGTGAATACGAGCTCTAAAGTTTATGTGCACATTGCTGACCAGACTTAAAAGACACCTCTTCGAAATCCTCTGGCATCCTGACTTGCATCATGCCAATCGCCTCCAGCTTTTCTTCACCATAATGTTCTTCCATCCTGTCGTAGAAGCAGGAACAGAAACTGCGACTTCCTCCCGTATTCCTACAGCTTTGTTTCATACCCTTTTCGAAATCAGAAGAACAACCAGTAACCAACAAAATACTGACACCTACCAAACCCATCAAAATTTTATTTTTCATCATTTTATCCAGTGACGTCGTCATGGAGCTTAGGCTTTTTTAGGCAACACGAAGCCTTGCCATGGTGTAGCTCACATGACATTTTTTTAAGTAAATTTTTAGACGAAAAGATCTAAAGCTTGAGAAACTAGAAGTTCATCAAATCCTATTAAAACTAATCAGGCGTTATAAAAAGAATATGCATAGCCAACTCCTTTATATTGGGAGTTCTGCCAAAGCATTAGAGAATTATGGTGGCAGAACGAGAAAGGGTTGACAGACCGGATTGGATTGACACCAGCACACTCGAAAGTGTCCCTCTCCCGTCCTACCGCAACGGGAGGAGACGAGATGTACCCTCAAAATTATTCCTCAGAAGGAATAACTCTGATGCAACCCAATAAAACGGTCTGTCAAAACCGACTGGCAATGTGGCCAGCAAGCAAAGGATAATGTGCAATATTTAAGGTGTCAATGATCTATCGACTAAGTCGTAAAGTGATTGTTATTGTTTTTCATTAGATTAATTCTTTAAACTAACCATTAGGTAAATTTAAGGATGATTCAGTGTTTCGGTTAAAGTGTCTTGGTGGTCCACTGTATGGACAAGAATATTCTCATGCTCAGGATGAGTTTATTTTTAAAGACAAACAGACAGGAAAGCAGACGCGTTATCGAAAGCAGGCTTTAAACTTCACCCCACCCCAAGAGTTCTTTATAGCAGAGTCAATTTCTACAACCGTAGCCTACAATCTTGCATTGCAATTAATGAAACGCTATTGAGACCTTTTAGTAATACAAAGACATACTATTAACTAACCAATAATGAGTGATTTTCTAGCACTTGATTCAGTCCATAATAAATTTATAATCCAGTAGAATGCTTCACAGTACTACAAGTTTAGTCCAACAATTATAACTCTAAGCTACATTTTGATTTTGACTACTTTTCACCCAAAACATCGCAAGTCGGTACAGAATCATCATAAGTCGGTACATAAATGGAGTGCAGTTTAACACCTAACACCCCTCTACAAATGCTCATAATTCACTCTCAAGTTAAGCTAAATCATTTTTAAATTATAAGTAGTTACGACTTATAATATATGCACTTCTTTTAAAATGAATAAGTGAACTTGATTACATGGCAACTTCAGCTAAAAAAAATGCTAAGGCTAAACAAGAAACCACATCTACGAGTAACATCAAAAAACTTATTGGCTTAATTGACCAACTTGAAGAACATATTATTAAAAGACATAAATTTCCCTATGGTTTGCCATCAGCCTATGCCGAACACTACAAAGCTTATTTACCCGAACAAATGGAACCTATCAGTGAAGAAATGACGGATAATGACCGAAAGTGGTTTTATGAACAGCTTGATCAAGGCTTATTAAAAGAATCGCCAGAACAAAAGGCTCTCCGTCAACAGGCATGGAGATTACCCCCACCATTACTTCGAGGTAAATCGGAAATTTACATCTACATTCCCGAAGAGGACCGACTTGCCCGACACTATGGCGAAATCGCGACTGAAATTCGTAAATTCAAAAACTTGGTATCAACTAAAACCAGAATATTCAAAAAAACAGCACAACAAGCTGAGAAACATTTTGAAGAAGCATTTCGTCTCTACTCCAAACATTATGATTGTTCTTTCTATATCTACACGCTACCAGAAGATATCTATAAACAGATTAGGCAATCTCAATTAGCCCGAAACAGCCATAAAAAATCCCAGAGGGTAAAAAAAACTTACCTCTCACTTGTTCAACGTTTTATTACCAGTAATCAAAAAACTTACTCAAGTATGGATACGGTTCTAGGAGCCATTGAGCAGCAAGCTATCTCAAAAATTCCAGAATACCTCACTCAAGAATACAATGCTGAAATAGAACATTGTTTACGAAAAAAAGAAGAAGCTGAATATTTTCTTTTTGCAGCTCGAAATGATCTATCTACAGCTGAAGTCAAAGAAATTGAAGAATATGGTAAAAAAACTGTAATCATACAAGCTCAGAACCGTGATCAACCCCTAACTTCTTTTGCAGGTCGCCCTATCGAACGTTATAAGGAAATAAGAGTATTTTATCAGAAAAAGATTTCTGCCTTAGAAACTCAAAAAAGTAAAATTAGAACCGACGATCAGAGAATGAAGTTACTGAATAGCGCTAAATCTTGGTTAAAGGAAAGCGAGCCAAGCCTATATGATGCGCTGAACATTTTTATAGAAAAGAAAGGTAGAAAACTTTAGAATTCCCCTCCCACCCCAATAAAAATCCGATCACTCACATAATTTATTTAGAGCCTGTTAGTTCTACACTGACATGCTCTTAAAAAAAATTAATAAATTTTTAAAAGAGTAATAATTACAATGAAATTTCTATATTTTAAAGATTTTAAATACATATATATCAGTAGCTTAAATAAATTCTTCGCAGATTTTTAGAGGGTGCTTAATTTTTTTCTAGAATTTCCCTTATGCAATCAAGCATACAAAACTTGCTACATAAGGAACCAATATGACCAACTCAAACCTAAGCCAGCAACACATCAAATTAATAAGTACATTCAATTGGAAGCTTAGCAATTTACGGGTGTGGGTCACCCGAAGAATAGCTCAACGAAGCCATTTAAATGCTGCATAACGCAGGACATCACAACTTTTAAAAAGTCCTCGTATTACCGTCATTTTTTGGTAGAGCATTCTCGAAGTAAAGTGCAATCGGCTTTTCGGTTTAAATACAATTGTAATAAGTAATATTAGATATATGTAATTAATCTACTAGATACTTATTGTCATAAGCAGTGTGCCTTAGCAAATACTGCTTATAGATTAGATTGATTTAATTGTGTATCCATTTGAGATGAATACACTCCAGATAGATTAGCCAATATCCACTCTACGCCTACCCTAATGGACATTTCTAAACGATGTCCATAGGGAGAGCATTTACCTCATGACGCCTGATACGTAATTAATTATTTGTATGTAGGTATACTATGAAATCTCTGAACAACACAGCTAAACCAATTCTTCCACCTATCGCACAGTTCTCAGTTGCAGATAGAGATGCATTCCTAGAACAGCTCAAGGAAGATTTTTCAACTCATGAGTACATGACAGAAAACGGTAAGATTAAAGTATTCAAAACGAGTATAAACCCTGAAGTTGAAAAAATGCTCAGTCGTGTTGAGTTCATCAAGTATTTTGAGAAAGAGCGCCCAATCGCTACTCTTAAATCTGTTCAAAGTTTTAAGGGCAAAGAGCAACTACGTGTTGAATATGCGAAGGATATTCCACTTTTGCTTAAGTGCCAGCTTACAACAATCTTTGTGTCTGCTCACTCTGGCAATTACAAGATGGGCATAGAGTTACAGGCCTTTAAGGATTCATTCTTAGAACTTTCAAAGGAAGAACAATATACCCTTTATGAATTTTCTCTGATCAATCAGTGTTACACATCTGAACAGGCTCAGGCTTATGTTGCAGCTTTAATTAAATTTCAGAAGTTGTTTGCAATAAGAATGAGCAGTGCCTCAATTCGTAAACAACTTTCGAATCGTGCTAGTAATCGACGCCGTTCTAAAGAGCGTTGTGTTGAGCTTGTAGAGACTCTACTCAAGATCCATTCTCGAATCCTTGTTGTTCGAGTAGACCTAGGATTAATACGCGATCCAGCTAAGCTTCAACAGCTTGCTATCTCAACTGATTTTGCTCAGGCTGAACATGATAGTGAGTTTATGCAAGAGTCTTTTATTCGGTTCTATGATGCATCTAAGCATAATCAGCTTAAGCAAGCGCTCGGGTATATCCTGCGTATTGAACACACCCCAACCAAGGGATTCCATGGACATCTTTATTACTTCTTCAATGCCAATGACCATCGTGAGGACATCACGTGGGGGCAATATATTGCTGAGAAATGGAGGGTTGCTACAAACAATCTTGGGACTGCTTTTATCTGCAATATGAAGAAAGATGAGTACCGCTATCGTGCCTTAGGCATTTTGGAGTATACCGACCATGAAATGCTTAAGAATCTCAAGGCTACGTTTGACTACATATGCAAAAATGATCAGTACTTCGCCTTTACTAATGGAGAACAAATTCGGAGCTTCCGAACAAGCCAAATACCAAAAGTTCCTGCTACCAAACTTGGCCGTCCACGCAAGTTCGAGCAACTTAACCTACTAGACTCTGATCAGTCAGATGATGCTCAAGTAGGAGGACAGTAACATGACTAAGTACGCATCAGATGCTTTACTTGCAGCTACACATTCGTCATGCAGCATTCAACCTATTTGGGCTTACGATCTGATTGGTTCTGAGAAGTCAGCAAAAGCTCTTGGGAGATCAAAAACTACAAGCATGTTTGCAAAACAAAATTCTCAAAATAGTAATCAGGCATTATCTCTCAGTAAACCTGTTGAGTTGATTAGATCAGCATATCCATTAGTGACAGGCTCCCCTGTCACTAATGGGATGTTATCTGTTCGGCTAAAGCCAGAGAATGAATTGTTTATTCAGTTTATTAAACATATGGGGCCTATGCTTAATGGGGGGATTTACTGCCACGATCAGTATTTTTCTAATCAAATTACGGGCTACCAATATATGCTCAACACTAGGCAGTTTAGTGAGGATTTAACAGCTTGGAATACAGAACAAAGTCGTGCTGAAGAGTTATTTGATTCGACAATGAAGGTTCTATTCAGAGACTACGCAGGCTTCGAAACACATGAGCTATATTTGCCAATGCTATTTACGCTTTCAGCGAATACTCCAATGTATTCGAAACAACAATATTTAGATCAGCAGAAAAAAGAGATGATCGCCATTTTCCTTAATGAAGGTGGAAATAATGAAATTATTGCCGTATTTTCGAAATGGGAACTTACACCCCAAGGACAATTAGCACTTAGGCTGGTGTTTTTACTGGAACGCCAGTTCATAGATGATCCTGTTGGTTCTTCTGATGAAAATGCTTTCATTGCCTTACGAGGTAATCTGGAAGGCCTATTTAATTGCAAAGCATATCCTGTATCTATGCCATTAAACGGGTTTATGCAAACTAATCATTTTTTTAAAAGTGATCCAAGGTGCAAAGATCTTATTAAGCTGCTCAAAACGTACCTGATAGGCAGTGATGCAGTCCTTCGAATTTGGGATACACAGTCCAATTTTGATGTGTTGTATTCAAAGTTTAAAACTAACTAGTTAAGAGGCTATTTCACAATGGGTGCATTCCAGTTAAACACCGCTGATTACCTATTTATGAAATATCGCTCTATGACTGTCGAATTAATGAGCATAGTACAAGACTACTATCCTCACTTAAGCAAGGCAGAGGCGCTGAGAAAGGCAAATAATCAAGAGTTTCCTTTCTCTGTCTTTAAAATAGATTCAAGCAAACGCGCACCATTTCTGGTGCACGTTAAAGACTTGGCTGATATCTTAGATAAGAAGTATTCTGAAGCTGCTAAAGACTTTGCTACGTTTCATCAATGAGGCGTAGCACCTCTTCCAATTGAATTACATTTCGCCTTGACTTCACAGAAACATACCGCTGTAAGCTCCCCCAAGAATCATGCAAACTTACTTTCTGAATTTCAGGAATAGTAAAACTTTGTTCTGCAAGTCTCGTACAACCTTCATGTCTCAAATCATGAAAATGTAAATCCTCTATTCCCAATATTTTACATGCTTCGCGAAACTCTTTTCCTATGCTTTTGGGATTCAAAGGTAATAAGAGTTGTTCATCATATCCTAATCGAAGCATACGACTCCGCACTTCATTATCTAATAAAAGTTCAATTATTGTTTTACAAGGTTCCAACACATCAAAAGACTTGTGATTACCTTTAGAACCGTTCGGATTTTTCAAATCATGAACTTTCCATGAAGAGTTGTAAGAATCATAATCTTGCAGCCATAAGCGTGTTAACTCTGCTTCACGTCTACATGAAAAAATTGCGAACCAAATAATTAAATGCATTGGATACTTAGTACCGTATTTATTTAACTTCCAACGCTCAGCAAAAAGTTTTGTTAAAGCAATTAACTCTTCCTTTGTAGGAAGCCTATCTCTCACTTTACTAGACGAGATTTGACGAGTTTTTCTAAGCTGTGCTGTAGCTTTATCGAAGTTACTTAAATCAACTTCCATACCCCACATAACAGATGCATGAGATAGAACACCTCTAATATGTAAAAGCTCATGCTGCTGTGTACTTGTTGCAATAGGTTCTAAACCAAGATTAGGCACGCCTCTTCGTCTTAGAGCCACATGCTCAGCCAAATGTATCGAATGTATTTTTGTGATAATATTGCGCGCAATTGGCAACTTCTTAATTAAGAGTAGAGAATAGCGTTTCGTCCTGCCGTACTCGCTCCCAACTTCATCCAAATATTTATCTATGGCATCTGACAAAGTTAGATCAATCAGTTGTTCTTTGCCAAGTAAAATGTCTGGATTTTCTTGAATCTCAACTTCTCTTTTTTTAAGCCAGTTTTCTGCCACTTTTTTTGAATAAAATGTTTTGCTTTCAGAATAAGCAGGATAACCTTTTTTGTTGATCCGGATAGCAGCTCGGTAACTAACACTTCCATCTGCACTTTTTCTGGCAGTAATTGACCCCATAATTTTACACCATGAACCATTTTTTTCATTATGGTGTAAATTCTGGTGTAAATGCAAACCGATTAACGCAGCTAAACATGAGTTCCCACAGATTCAAACAGGTTGCAAAACACTGATTAAAGGTATGATTTTTAATGACTATTAACAAAACCATTGAAACTATTAAATCTCCAAGAATCAGTGTAGCCCCAATGATGGACTGGACTACAAAGGACTACCGATTCTTTGCACGCTTGTTTAACCCAAACGTTGTGCTCTATACAGAAATGGTGACTACAGGCGCGATTTTATTTGGCGATGCAAAACGTCATTTAGACTATAACGCTCAAGAACACCCAATCGTATTACAACTTGGCGGTTCAAACCCACAAGAGCTTGCCACTTGCACAAAAATGGCTGAAGACTGGGGTTATGACGAAGTCAACCTGAATGTAGGCTGCCCAAGTGACCGCGTACAGAACAATAAAATCGGTGCATGTTTAATGGCAGAGCCAGACTTGGTTGCTGAGTGCATTCATACCATGCAAAAGGCAGTGAATATTCCGGTAACAGTAAAGCACCGTATCGGTATTGATGACATGCAATCTTACGAAGAAATGCTACATTTCGTAGATACTGTCGCTGCAACTGGTTGTACGTATTTCGTTGTGCATGCCCGTATTGCTATTTTGAAAGGTTTGTCTCCAAAAGAAAATCGAGAAGTTCCTCCTTTACGCTACGAAGATGTATACCGCTTAAAGCAAGAACGTCCGCACCTAACCATTGAAATTAACGGCGGAATTAAAACTTTTGCCGAAACTCAAACTCATTTACAACATGTTGATGGTGTCATGATTGGCCGTGAAGCCTATCACAACCCTTACCTACTTGCTGAGCTTGGCCAACTTTGGAACTTAGAAGCACCAGACCGTTTCGATATTATGGAACAAATGCTGCCTTATATTGAGCAACGCATGGCTGAAGGTGCTCCCCTTTCAATCATTACACGTCATATTTTAGGTTTATTCCAAAACTTACCGGGTGCTCGTAAATGGCGCCAAGCACTAAGTGGCGGAAATGCAAAGACTTTAGCTGATGTTGAAAATGCAATTCAGAACATGCGAGTAGCCATGATTCGCACTGAAGAATATGTAAAAGAGCAGCAGGTTTAAGTTGGCGACGACTTCTTAAATTGTAAGAAAATGTGGCATTTTAAATCAGAGACTTAGATTTTGAGTATATTCGTAAATGTTGAAGCAAAATATTCAAATTTAAGTTCTGATTTATTGTTTATTTATAATGATATCAATAAATTAAATTTCACTATTTTTAACCACCTCTTTTGCTAAGTAGCTTTTCGCACCAAGGCAGCCACCTCTGGAAAAAAGATACGTTATTACATAACATAAACAAAACTTTTAAGATATGCCTATTAGTATCTCTGAACGCCACAGGTAGCTGGTGATTTTTTTAATATGGATATGGGTAGCACGATAGAGATTTCACGATGATTATTTATGACGGACAAGTAGCTGATAATTACATGTATCAGGATTCAAATCAGGCAGCCATTGTTGTATCGCACAGCGCACCAAGCCTCCCTTATCCTTTCACCATGAAACCCAATAATCATCAAACTCAAACTTCAACCAACCCACCGATCGATGTAGAAAAGTTTGTAGAAAAATTAGAAAGCGTTACTTCTAGACGCAGTAAAGCTAGATGCGCACGTAGTATCCGTCTTGCACTCGAATCTGCTGGTGCTAATGTTGAAAACCACCCAATCGCAGCTTCAGATTGGGGCGATACCCTCAAAAAGATTGGCTATAAACAAATTGATCCAGCCTTCGACGAACCTCAAGAAGGTGACATTTACATCATTCACAGAACCCGCAACCACATTTATGGACACATCGCAGGATATACTGGAAGTGAATGGGTCTCTGACTTCAAACAAAATAGCTATGACGTCTATAAAGATGACAGCGTAACTTATACTTACTATAGATTAGCCGCTTAATCATTTTTCTAAGATTGAAACGTTTGATAAATGAGTTCAGCACAATGCTGAATCATTTCATCATGATCTTTTTTATAAATCAAAACCACTTCAGAAAGTGATAACAGATCGGTTAAAGGCAATAGTTTCACGTGAGCAGGCAAGATCTGCTGAAACTCTTCAGGTACAATACTTACACCAACATTTGCAGCCACGAGTTGTAACTGTGAAATCTTACGCGACTGAATTGGAGCTTTTTGTGGGGTAAATCCTGCGGCTAAACATAGATTTGAGACCAAATAGCTTAATCCACCTCTTTTAGAATGAGGGGTAGAAACAAAGTATTCATCTTTTAAATCTTTGACACTCACCTTCTCTTTATTTGTAAACTTAGCATGATCAATGTGCACGGCCACCATTAAAGGTTCTTCATATAATTTAATAACATTGACGTCATCTAATGTGTGCCGAACTGGTGGTCTAATCAAACCAATATCAATTTCCCCATTCAGTAAAGCCAAAATCTGATGCTCAGATGACAAGGTATTTATCTCAAAATTGATTTGTTGCGTTAAGCTAATTTCTTTTAATATCTGGATCTTTCTATCATCCATAATAATACTGCTCGAATGAGCAATTTTAATCTGACGATTTTTTCCTTCTGCAATATTCTTAGAAACTCCAATGATCTCATTTAAATAATGCATATTATCTTTAATTTTTTTATAGAAGGCCTCTCCTGCCGCCGTGAGTTTTACTTTCTTATCAGTACGATCAAATAGCTGAAAATCAATTTCTTCCTCTAATAGCTTCATTTGCCGACTTAAAGCAGACTGAGCAATGAATAGTTTCTCTGAAGCAGCAGTAAAACTCCCTTCTTCAACAATTTTTATGAAATATTGGAATTGTTTTAATGTGAGCATAACCATCTCAAAATTAGATTATTAGGTCTATTTTCCATATTAGATTAGATGGATTGCCTTCGCTAGAATTTTATCAAGACCATTCACTTGATTGAATTATTGATGAAGTATTTAAAAGGTTTCGCTATATTCACTTTGGTTATTTTAATTTTATGTTGCTTTAAATTTTATGATCAGCAACTACCCACACAGCCCCAGCAAGACAACATAGAGCTGTATGATTAAATAGTTTCTCTCAAAAATAAAAAGGCATGCACTCACATAAGCAGATGCCTTTTCAATATTTAAATTAGGCTTTCTTTAAATCAAGCTTTTTCAAAACTTCAGCCACAGCAATCATCGCAAAGCTTGAAGTCACCACTACCGCTGAACCATAACCACCACAGCGCAACCCAGCCGATGGGCAGACATCTGCGCTTGAAAATGGATTGTCGATTGAGTAAATACAGGTAATGCCAAATTTCTCTTTTGGCTTTTTACAGATGCCACGAGCACGAAGCTGACTACGTAACTTCGCTAACATTGGGTCTTGTTCTGTTTTTGATAGATCCGCCACGCGAATTTTAAGTGGATCGAGCTTACCACCTGCCCCACCCGACACAATCAAAGGAATTTTGTTAAAACGACAATGGAGCATTAAAGCCAGTTTTGCCTTAACATCATCAATGCAGTCCAAAACAATGTCCGGTACAGGGTTTAAAAGTTCTGCAACATTTTCTGGTGTTAAGAAGTCATCAATAATATTGACTTTAATACGTGGGTTAATTTGGCGACAACGTTCCGCCATAATCTCAACTTTTTCACAACCCAGAGTTGATGTCATTGCAGGTAACTGACGATTCACATTTGATGCTGCAACCACATCCATATCTACTAGTGTAATCTCACCAATACCTGTACGCGCTAAAGCTTCTACCGCCCAACTACCGACACCACCAATACCAATCACCATCACATGACTTTTTTCATAGTGCTGGAACGATGAATCACCATAAACTTTGGCTACACCTGCAAAACGGCGGTCATATTCATCTTGTTGGAGATCGGTCATTGCTACTCTTTGAGGGGATATAAAACACGGAGAGTATTTTACTGCTTTTCAGAAGAAAGTGTATTTTAGATCAAAGAAAACTTGAGACTGTAATATTTAAACTCACGACAAGTCTTATGATTATTAATCAAATTATACGGCTTAAGATTTAAACTATTGATTACTAGTGTGACAGGCGGCATGGATGCCGCCCAGTTGGGCTGCGGTATAAGGACATACCGTCAGCCCGACAAAGGATTTTTGTTACTTTTTATCCTTAAAAAGTAAGGATATGGCTATATACCCAACATTAGCTCATTCATATTCATTACAAGGCTGTACAAGCTTAGCCAATTTATGAAGCAATCAAATTCCGTAGTACATAATGCAAAATACCACCTGCCTTAAAGTACTCAACCTCATTTAACGTATCAATTCGACATAAAACATTAAAATGACTGGCTACCCCATTTGGCCCTTTCACATCAACCTCAAGAATTTGATGAGGCTGAACGCCATCAGACAAACCTCGAATTGATATCACCTCATGACCAGTTAAGTTGAGAGATTGTCGAGTTTGTCCATCAATAAACTGTAATGGCAACACTCCCATACCTACCAAGTTTGAACGGTGAATACGCTCAAAACTTTCAGCAATGACAGCTTTTACACCTAACAAGTTCGTTCCTTTGGCAGCCCAGTCACGTGAAGAGCCCGTTCCGTATTCTTTACCAGCAATAATCACAAGCGGTGTATGTTCTTGTTGGTAACGCATCGCCGCATCATAAATAGCGAGCTTTTCACCACTTGGCACATGAATGGTATTACCACCCTCTTCACCACCAAGCATTTCGTTCTTAATACGAATGTTGGCAAAGGTGCCTCGCATCATAACCTCATGATTACCACGTCGAGAACCATAGGAGTTAAAGTCTTTTGGCTCAACACCTTGCTCTTGTAAGTATCGACCTGCTGGGCTGTCTTTTTTGATATTACCAGCCGGTGAAATATGGTCAGTCGTTACCGAGTCACCAAGCACTGCCAAAATACGTGCCTGTTCAATATTTTTAATCGGTTTGGGTGGCTCACCAATTCCTTCAAAGAATGGCGGATGACGGATATAAGTCGAATCATCCGCCCATTCATAAGTTTTACTTTTTGGAATCTGAATGGATTGCCAGCTTTCATCACCATCAAACACCGCAGCATATTCTTTATGGAACATCTCTGTATTTACTTTCTGTAAGACAGCATCAATCTCTGCCTGACTTGGCCAGATATCTTTTAAATAGACAGGTTGTCCATCTTTACCTTGCCCAATAGGTTGCGTAGTCAAATCGGTACGAATATTACCAACTAAACCATATGCCACTACCAAAGGTGGCGAAGCAAGCCAGTTTGTTTTAACTAATGGATGTACGCGTCCTTCAAAGTTACGGTTACCAGAAAGTACTGATGCAACATTCAAGTCATGGCATTGAATTGCATCTTCCACTGGCTCCGGTAGTGGACCTGAGTTACCAATACAAGTTGTACAACCATATCCCACCAAGTTATAGCCCAACTCATCTAAATACGGCGTAAGTCCAGCAGCCAGCAAATAGTCAGTCACGACTTTAGAACCTGGTGCAAGAGAGCTTTTCACCCACGGTTTACGCTGCAAACCTTTTTCAATCGCTTTTTTAGCAAGTAAACCTGCTGCTAGCATTACACTTGGGTTAGAAGTATTGGTACAAGAGGTGATTGCCGAAATAACAACATCACCATGATTTAATGGATAAGTTTTTCCTTCAATCACGCAAGAAGGACTTTCATGTTGGATATTTGCTTTTTTTGCCTCGACAGCCGTACCGCCACCGCCTTCATTTTCTAAACGCTCTTTAGCTTCTTTGGCAGGTTTTAATGTTAACTCCATGAGCGCATTAAAGGTTTTCGGCACCTCTGATAAAAGCACGCGATCTTGTGGACGTTTTGGGCCAGCTAGACTTGCCTGAACAGTACTCATATCAAGACTTAAAGTATCGGTGAAAACAGGTTCATCACCCGCATTGCGCCATAAACCTTGCGCTTTGCTATACGCTTCGACCAATTCAATACGATCACTTTGACGACCAGTTAATTTCAAATATCCTAATGTGACTTCATCAATCGGGAAGAAACCACAAGTCGCACCATATTCCGGTGCCATGTTGGCAATGGTTGCACGGTCGGCCAGTGGCAAATCGGCTAAGCCGTCTCCATAAAACTCTACAAATTTACCCACCACACCTTTTTGACGGAGCATTTGAGTAATAGTCAGCACCAAATCAGTTGCAGTAATGCCTTCTGGTAGTTTTCCTGTCAATTTGAAACCAATGACCTCAGGAATAAGCATTGAAATCGGTTGGCCCAACATAGCCGCTTCGGCCTCAATTCCCCCTACACCCCAACCTAAAACACCTAAACCATTAATCATGGTAGTATGTGAGTCTGTACCCACTAAAGTATCAGGAAAAGCAAAAGTCTGGCCGTTATCTTCACCTAGCCACACCGCTTGAGCCAAATATTCTAAATTAACCTGATGACAAATTCCCGTACCCGGTGGAACTACACTAAAGTTATTAAATGCTGATTGTCCCCAACGTAAAAATTGATATCGCTCACCGTTACGTTGCATCTCGATTTGTACGTTTTCTTCGAAAGCTTGATCATCAGCAAAATAGTCGACCATCACCGAGTGATCAATCACCAAATCAACAGGAGATAATGGGTTAATTTTTTCAGGGTCGCCGCCCGCTTGTGCCATCGCTGCTCGCATTGCAGCTAAATCAACCACTGCTGGCACACCAGTAAAATCTTGCATTAAAACCCGCGCAGGTCGATATTGAATTTCCTGATCTGAGGTACGGTTTTTTAGCCATTCTGCTAAAGCATGGATGTGTTGTGTTTTAACGCTATGCTGATCTTCAAACCGTAATAAGTTTTCCAATAATACTTTTAAAGATTTCGGCAGTTTGGCAATATCCCCTAGCGTTTTCTCTGCTTGGGCTAAGCTAAAAATCTGATAATTGCTGGAACCTACTGTTAGCGTCTGTAAAGCATTAAAACTATTGATATTGCTATACTTAGCCATTGGGTTATCCTCCCACGTCTGGCAATGTTATTTTTCACGTTTTTACATGTTGTTTTCTTACTTTAAGCTTCTTTTTTAATCGCTGTGTTTTGTTTTAGTTAATATTTTTAATCTTTGATTTTTATTACGATAATTTCAATGTAGTGAGAGAGTTTTTCCACAGCAACTCAGCCAAATCTGGCTCTGGCATATTTAAATTCTCAGCCAAACTTTGTAGAACGTAAGGCAAATTGACAGGGGTATTACGAGTCCGCTGTTCTGTTGAGGTTTGACAGCAAAGCGGTGTCATATCTGGACAATCTGTTTCAATCACCAAGTGCTCTGCACCTATAGCCTGCACAACCGTATGAAGTTTTTTTGCATTTGGATTGGTAATCTGCCCCGTCACACCAATTTTAAAACCAAGCTTAATAAGACCCTTTGCCTCTTCTACTCCACCACTAAAGGCATGAGCAATTCCTCCAAATTTAAATTTTTGAGCTTTTAATATAGCAAGCACATCACCGTGCGCTTTTCGAATGTGGAGTAACACTGGTTTTTGGTATTGGGTTGCAAGCTCTAACTGAGCTGCAAAATATTGTTTTTGCTTTGCATATACATCTGGCTGCTTATGTTCTTTCAAGAAAGTATCTAAGCCAATTTCACCTACAGCCACGCAGTTTTCTTGCTGCAAGATTTGTTCAAGATGAGAAAGATGCTCTGGTTGATGCTGCTCAATATAAAATGGGTGTAAGCCTGGTGCTAAATAAGAAGTAGGCACATTTTCCCAACTTTTTAACTGATGATGAGTCTGCACCAACTCATCAAAACGTGACTGTAGAAAGCCAATTAAAACCAAAGCATCTACACCCACTTTTTTAGCCTCGAGTGCTAGCTGCTGCCGATCTTCATCAAAATCGGCAACATCAAAATGGGTATGGGTATCGAACAAATGCATTAGCCAGCACTTTTTGCAACTGGTGCCGAAGCTGGTTTAGCTTTAGGCTGTGGCAAATATTCTTCTTTCAACACATCTTGTAATTGGTCATAAGGAATGACTAATCGAGGGAGTCCAACCACGTATGGGCCAATTTCATACTCACCGTATTGAAGGATTAAACCTTGCTCACCCAACAAGAAGTTATTAGATAATTTAAATGGCCATGCTTGTTCATAGTCAGCAACATTATCAGCCAATTTAGAGTCCGTTACCCATGTCTTAAAGGCTTCATGAGCTAACTTCTCTAAAGTTGCTTTTTGCTGAGGACGTAATAAATCTTCAAGCTTAATTTGCTTTTGCTCTTTTAAATCAAAATTATAATAATGCTGTGCAGCAGAGCCATGAGCCCCACCTAAATAGCTACTACTATTAAGCACCACAGTTACAACTTTACCTTGAGCCTGCAAAATCTTAGGTTTAACTAAAAGATTAATCTGATGATTACTACTTAAAGCTTTTAATTCATTATCTAGATCAATAAATGAATTTGCATAGCGTTGCACCTGTGCATCAAAGCTATTTTTTTGCTCTGCACCCGCTACAGCTGAAGCTTCTGACTTTTGTTCCGTTTGCGTACTCTTAGCATCAGGTTCAGCAATTTCTAAAATTTGATTTAGTGTACTTAAGATTTGTTGATCTATAATTTTGTCAATAAAAGGAAAATTACTTTGTAAACGTTCAACTGTGAATTCGGGACAAGTTTTACCATCACAATCAGGTAAAACCACCTTACTAGGAATTGTTTCACCCTTCAAAGTCAACTCTACTGGCTTTTGTTCTTGAACAGTTGATTTCTGCTGCTCTTGAGAATCCTTAGGATCAGCTTTAGGTTGGCATGCTGCCAGAAATATAGCAGAAGCAAGCAAAGTTAATCGCAGTGAAGCTTTAGAAGATAACATCATATTTTGCCTTTTATTCTAAGGAGATTACGCTATGCCTTTCTAAGAAATTAGCGCATATAAATAGAGGTTGCAAATTCTGCTACCATCTTAAAACATTTGTTCATAAACCTCGGGTTGTAATATTTTTTTGGTCTGTTCTTTAGATAAATAAATATCGAGCTGTGGAGCTTCTTTAGTAATCTGGTTTGCCTGATAATGTAAGCCAACACCTTCACCATCAAAGAACCAATCTGCCTGCCCCCAATATAAAGTTTTTGGTGCTTCTTTCTTTATGTCAGCAGTCTGCTTTTTTAACCAGTCTTGATAGGCCACCTGCACCATTTGATGCACAGTAGTTTGTTGATCTTTTTTCAAAACATCTAACAAAGTTAAGCTCTTATGCAGTTTGCGGTCGGCCACAAAAAAGTAATAACGGTCTTTAATCGTGAGCTCTTCCTGCTTGGTATCAAGTCCTAATTGCAATAAAACATATTGGTTACGCTGCGATGCAATACGGGTATGAAGATGCAATTCATAAGCCCGATTCTTTGAATATTTATCTTGCCATTCATCAGACTTTTTAACATAAGCATTAATGGCTTGCTGCAAACTTAAGTCTTTTTTCAAATCAATTTGATCTTGAATTACTTTAGCCTGACTTTTCGCGATCCATTCATTTAGCCATGCATCTTGAGTCTTTATTGTTTGAATATCGACATCAATACAATTTTTCTTCTCACAAAATGGCAAAGCATAATCAGCTTTTACTTGTTGCAAGTTTAGAAATGGTAGTACTTCCGCTTTCTCTATATTTTGATTTTGGGTAGAAGCCGATTTCATTTGAGAAGATGATGAAGGTTGAAAGCTTTTCCAGACAAAAAGGCAAATAGCTAAAAGTAATATGATTACCGCAACTAAAAGTGCAATAACTGTCTTTCTATTCAAATTCATTTCATCATCCTTTCTTATTTTTCAAAACAAAACAGCTTCTGTTCGAAGCTGTCTGTCAAATCTTAAAGATTAGTGTTCACGCGTGTTACGGAACTGAATATCAGGCCAACGCTCTTGCATAATCTGCAAGTTGACACGACTTGGCGCAAGATAAGTTAAGTGACCACCACCATCGATAGAAAGCTGATCATGTGCTTTTTTCTTAAATTCATTGAGAATCTTATCATCATCACAATGAATCCAACGAACCGTATTAACACTTACAGGCTCATACACGCAGTCAACTTTATATTCTTCTTTCAGACGGTAAGCAACCACATCAAACTGAAGCACACCAACTGCGCCCACAATCAAGTCATTGCTAATTTGTGGCATAAATACCTGAGTTGCGCCTTCTTCAGACAACTCTTTCAAACCTTTTTGCAATTGTTTTGACTTTAATGGATCTTTCAAACGCACACGACGGAACATCTCTGGTGCGAAGTGCGGAATACCTGTGAAATGTAGATTTTCACCACTTGTGAAAGTATCACCAATTTGAATTGTGCCGTGGTTATGCAAACCAATAATATCACCTGGCCACGCTTCTTCTAGATGTTCACGTTCACCCGCAAGGAATGTCAATGCATCACTAATACGAACATCTTTACCAATACGTACATGATTCATCTTCAAACCTTTTTCATATTTACCTGAGCAAATACGCATAAAGGCAATACGGTCACGGTGTTTCGGATCCATGTTGGCTTGAATTTTAAAGACGAAACCAGAAAAACCTTCTTCTTTCGCATCAACAACACGCTCTTGTGTTGGATGTGCTTTAGGTTCTGGTGCCCAATTCATAAATGCGTCTAACACGTGGTCAACACCAAAGTTACCTAATGCTGTACCAAATAGAACTGGAGTTTGTTTACCTTGTAAAAATAATTCGCGGTCCAAAGGCTCATTCGCCATTTGTACGAGCTCAAGTGACTCTTCAAAAGACGCCCAAGCCAGCTCACCTACTTTTTCACGGATATCTGCATGGTCATAGCCATCGCGTACTTCAATATCTGTAATAGTTGAACCAAAGCCTGCTTTATAGACATACAATTTGTTTTCAAGAATGTTGTATACACCAGCAAAATCACGTCCCATCCCTAATGGCCATGTAATTGGTACACAGCGAATATTGAGGACATTCTCAATTTCATCCAGTAACTCAAGTGGTTCACGAATCTCACGGTCCATCTTGTTTACAAATGAAATGATCGGAGTGTCACGCATACGACAAACTTCCATCAATTTGATGGTACGTTCTTCGACACCTTTTGCACCATCAATCACCATTAACGCAGAGTCAACTGCAGTTAGGGTACGATAAGTATCTTCAGAGAAGTCTTCATGTCCCGGTGTATCAAGTAAGTTAATGGTGTGACCTTTATAAGGGAACTGCATAACAGAAGTGGTAATGGAAATTCCACGCTCTTTTTCCATTTCCATCCAGTCAGATGTAGCTGCGCGGTCAGATTTACGGCTTTTTACCATCCCTGCAACCTGAATTGCTTTACCCCATAACAGTAATTTCTCTGTCATGGTTGTTTTACCGGCATCGGGGTGGGAAATGATGGCAAATGTGCGGCGTTGAGCAACCTGTGCCGCTAACTCAT
>ERZ941706.103-NODE-103-length-30196-cov-5.386185_pt1 | contig 30196 bp, 28 predicted proteins | sample MGYA00521232_ERZ941706 | MGnify/ENA primary metagenome ERZ941706 (study PRJEB32759, sample SAMN07749893) | skin metagenome | biome: transportation; feature: city; material: polyester macromolecule | host: Homo sapiens | place: Hong Kong:ER line | collected...
AAACGACCCGGATCTTCGGCTTGGGCGGCTTCATCGGTTCTCCCGTTCGGCGCCGGCCGAGGATCCGGGCCACGCGGCCTACTTCGCCGCGATGCGTTGGGCGTGGGGCTCAGTCCGGATTTTTGCCTTCCGCCTTGTTCTCGAGCACGCGGCCGGTCTTGGCGTCCACGCCGACCTCGTAGGTCTTGCCACGGCTCACGATGTCGAACGAGTAGCGCAGGCCGGAGCCGCCGCCTTCGCGCTCGAGCTCCTGGTCGGTGATCCGGCCCGGCCGCGCCTTGCTCGCGGTCGCGCGCGCCGTGGCGAGCGACACCTTCGCCATCGGCATGAGCTCGGCGCCGACCATCCGGCCGTGCTTGGTCGCAGCCTGCGCTCCGCCGGCGACCAGGCCCGCCGCCGCCACGATCATGAGATACTTGCGCATCGTCGTTCTCCGGAGGCGTGATTGCCTCTGCGTTTTGCGACTACACCTCCTTACATTCGCCCAGGCTCAACCGGACATTGGGAATTGCCAACTTGCGCGCGGACCGTCGGAGGGAGCCCATGGACGGGTTTGCGGAGTGTGGAGCGGACCGATGAAGCTGCTGCTGCTGGAGGACGACGAGTCCACGCGGTCGCACGTGGCGAAGACGCTGACGGCCGCCGGCCATGTGGTCGACGTCTGCTCCAACGGCTGGGACGCGGTATTCCTCGGCACCTCCAACGGCTATTCGGTGCTGATCCTCGACCGGATGGTTCCCGAGCTCGACGGGCTGTCGGCGCTGAAGCAGCTGCGCGCGCAGGGGGTGGCGACGCCGGCGATCCTGCTCACCGCCGTCGACGGCATCAAGGACCGGGTCGAGGGCCTGGAGGGCGGCGCCGACGACTATCTGGTGAAGCCGTTCGCGGCGACCGAGCTGGTCGCCCGCGTGGCCGCGCTGGCGCGTCGCCCGCCGACGGTCGACGCGCTGACCACGCTGAGGGTGGGGGACCTGGAGCTGGATCTGTTGAAGCGGGTGGTGGCCCGTGCCGGGCAGCGCATCGAGCTGCAGGCGCAAGAGATGAAGCTGCTGGAATATCTGATGCGCCACAAGGGCGAGGTGGTGACGAGGACGATGCTGCTCGAGAACGTCTGGTCGTTCCACTTCGACCCGCAGACGAACCTGATCGAGAGCCACATGAGCCGGCTGCGCTCCAAGGTCGACCGAGGCTTCGGGGCCGAGCTGATCCACACCATCCGAGGCTCGGGTTACCGCATCGAGGCGCCGCAGCCTTGACCCGTCCGAGCTCGTTCAGCAGCGGCGCCTTCCGCTTCGCACTCGTCGTCGCGGCGATGTTCGCGCTGGGCTCGCTGGCGCTCCTTTTTGTGGTCGAGCGCTCCATCCGTTCCTATGCGGAGGAGGCCACCGTGGTCGGCCTGAAGTCGGAAGCGGCGATGCTGACCGACGATTGGCCCGACGGCGGCAGGACCGAGCTGGTCGACGCCATCGTCCGCCGGGACGGCGCGCGGTTCGAGCAACCGTTCCAGTATCTGCTGCTGGCGCGCGACGGTCGGCGGCTGGCCGGCATGCTCCCCCTCTCGGCAGCGCGCGACGGTTGGGGTCAGGTGTCGTTCGTCGATGACGGGGAGCCGCACGAGGGCGCTGAACCGGAGGTGCTGCGGACGCTGGGGACGCGCCTGCCCGACGGTTCGCTCCTCGTGGTCGCGACCGACACCTTCGACGTGCAGAAGCTGCGCAACCGGTTGGCCGGCTTCACGCTCCTGTCGGGCGTCGCGATCACGTTGCTCGCACTGTTCGGCGGCTACGTGATCGGCGTCCTGTTCCTGCGAAGGCTCGCCCGGGTGAACGGCGCAGTCGCGCGGATCATGACGGGCGATCTCGCCGAACGGCTGCCGCCGATCGGCATGGCTCCCGAGTTCGATCACCTGTCGCGCAACCTGAACGCGATGCTCGACCGCATCGCCGCGCTGATGGACGGCCTGCGCCAAGTCTCGACCGACATCGCGCACGACCTGCGGACGCCGCTCACCCGCCTGCAGCAGCAGCTGGAGGCGATGAGGGGAAGCGCCTCCGTCGACGCCTACGAGGCAGGCATCGAGGCGGCGCTGGTTCAGATCGGAGAGATCCACGCGATCTTCCGCGCACTGCTCAGGATCGGGCTGATCGAGGGCGGGGAGCGGCAGGCGTTCGGATCCGCCGACCTGACCGAGCTGGTGGCCCGAGTGGCGGAGGCCTATCGACCGGTTGCTGAGGACGCGGGACGGCCCTACTCCGTCGACGTCGCCCCCGGTGTGTCTGTCCAGGGCGACGCCGAGCTGCTCGCCCAGCTCTTCACCAACCTCATCGACAACGCGCTCGTCCACACGCCCGGCGGGACGGCCATCGCTGTCGGGCTCCGCCGCGAGGGGGGGCAGGCCGTCGCCTGGGTCGCCGACGTGGGACCCGGCATTCCGGCTGACCATCGGGCAAAGGTGTTGAAGCGCTTCTACCGCATGGACGCGAGCCGCCACACGCCGGGCGCGGGGCTGGGATTGGCTCTCGTCGCCGCGGTCGCGACGCTGCATGGGGCCGAGCTGGTGATCGACGACGCCGCGCCGGGCCTCATGGTGCTGGTGCGCTTTCCCGATGCGAGCGCCCCCTGTGGCACGGACGGCCGCTAATTGCTCATCTTGCGAACGATGCGGTCACATCCTTGATTCCTCGCGAGCGGCGCATTGCCGTGACGATCGAGATCGAGCCGCATCGAGGGCGAGCCGCCCGAAGCCGCCGCCTTTCGGCTCGTGGCGTCGCCTGACCAAAGCCGCTGTCACGTTGGGAATTGCCAACGTGGCGACGAGCGCATCGCGGCCTAGACGTGTTTGGCGCGCGCTGGTGCGTCGTCAGGAGAAGGCAGATGGGCACCTCTGGTCTGGTTAAGACGCTGTTCTGCTCCGCGCTGATGATCGTCTCGGTAGGCGCGGCTGCAGGTCCGAGGGCGGATTACGTCCTCGCCCGCACGGTACCGCTCGGGGCACCCGACCGATGGGACTACGTCGTCGCCGATCCGGCGACCAGGCGCGTCTACGTCGCCCATGGTGACCGTGTGACGGTACTGGACGCCGCTTCCGGCGCGGTCGTCGGTCAGGTCGCAGGCATGCCGGGCGGTACGCACGGCACCGCCATCTCACGCGCGACTGGCCAGGGTTTCACAGATGACGGCGAGAAGGGCGAGGCCGTTGCCTTCGATCTTCGGACGCTGGAGGTGCTGCGCCGCATCCCGGCGGCGGACGACGCCGACGGCATGGTCGAGGACCCCGCGACCGGGCGCGTGTTCGTAGTCGAGGGCGATCCGGGCACGATCACGGTCATCGATCCGAAGGCGGACGAAGCCGTCGCGACCATCAGGACGGGAGAGAAGATGGAGTATCTGGCGGCCGACCAGACCGGCCACGTGTTCGTCGCAGGCGAGGCGCGCGGCGACGTTCTCGAGGTGGACGCCCGGACCGCGAGCATCGCCGCCCGCTGGCCGACGCCCGGCTGCGTCAGCCCCCACGGGCTCGCACTGGACGACGCGCGCCACCGCGTGTTCATGGGTTGTGCGAACGGAACCATGATGGTCGTCGACACCAGATCGGGCGTCGTGGTGGCGCGGCTGCCGATCGGCAGGGGCAGCGACGCGATCGCCTGGGATCCCGTGCGCAGGCGGGTGTTCAGCGCGAACGGGCGCGACGGCACGGTGAGCGTCTACCAGCAGGTCGCCCCGGACCGCTACCGCGCGCTGCCGACCATATCGACGGTGGTGAGCGCCAGGAACATGGCGGTCGAGCCGCGCTCCGGCCGCCTGTTCATCGTCGGCGCCGACACCGAACCGAGCCCTGTGCCCGGCGGCCGTCCGCGAATTCGTCCGGGTACGGTCCGCGTCATGATCTACGAGCCGAGGACCTGAGATGGTGATGTCGGAGGAGGATCGGCGGGACGCGCTCAGCAAGGTGCCGGCGGTAACGCTCGGCTTCTGGGTGATCAAGATCACCGCGACGACGCTCGGCGAGACCGCCGGCGACACGGTGAGCATGACGCTCAACCTCGGCTACTTGGTCGGCACGGCGATATTCGCGACCCTGCTCGTCGCGTTCGTCGCGTGGCAGATCAGGGCGAAGCGGTTCCACCCGTTCCTCTACTGGGCGACGATCATCGCCTCGACGACTGCGGGCACGACCATGGCCGACTTCGCGGACCGGTCCCTCGGCATCGGCTATCCGGGCGGCGCGACGCTGCTGCTCGCGTGCGTGCTGGCCTCGCTGGCGGCGTGGCGGTGGACGATGGGCACGGTCGCGGTCGAGACGGTGCGGACGCCGAAGGCCGAGCTTTTCTACTGGGTCACGATCACCTTCTCTCAGACGCTCGGCACAGCACTCGGCGACTGGGTGGCGGACGCCGGACCCGGCTACCAGGGTGGCGCGCTGATCTTCGGCGCCGCGCTGCTGGTGCTGGTCGGCCTCTACTACTGGACCGCCGTGTCGCGCGTTTGGCTGTTCTGGGCGGCCTTCATCCTCACCCGCCCGCTCGGGGCGACCGTGGGCGACTGGCTGGACAAGCCGGTCGCCGATGGCGGGCTCGCGTTCAGCCGCCCGCTCGCCTCCGCGGTGCTGGCGGCGTTCATCCTGGCGTGCCTGCTGGTTGTCCCGCAGCGCGCGGGCTCCCACCCGGGCTCGTCGGACGGGGGTCGGCTGCCCTGAACGGAGCGGCGGGTTTGGCAAGGGTCCCCGAAGGGCGGCCGTGACGACGCGGCCGATGATCCGGTAGCGACGCTGTGCATGCTCCCCGGACGAACGCTGTCGGCCGAACCTTCCCTTGTCTGTGTCTGCGAGAGTTGGAGGTGACCTTGGGTGACTGGATCACGGCGTTGGTGGTGCGGGCGGGCTACGCCGGCGTGGCCGCGCTCATGCTCGCTGAGAACGTCTTTCCGCCTATACCTTCGGAGCTGATCATGCCGCTAGCTGGCTTCCAAGCAGCGAGCGGTCGACTGTCGCTTGTTCTCGTGATCGCTGCCGGCAGTCTTGGATCGCTGGCAGGCGCGACGTTCTGGTATCTGTTGGCGAAGCGGCTCGGTTACGACCGGGTGCATCGGCTGGCGGCGCGGCACGGGCGGTGGCTCACTATGACGCCCGCCGACATCGACCTGGCGCGCGAGTGGTTCGCGACGCGGGGCGGGACCGCGGTCCTGCTCGGCAGGCTTGTCCCGACCGTGCGCTCGCTGGTGTCAATCCCCGCGGGGATCGCGGGCATGCCCGTGGGCCGCTTCCTCGCGCTGAGCGCCGTTGGAGTTACCGCTTGGACGACTGTCCTTGCCACCGCGGGCTTTCTGCTTCGGCAGGCCTACTCCGACGTTGGGCGCTATCTCGATCCGGTCGCGACCCTGGTGATGTCGGCTCTGGTCCTCTGGTACGCCATTCGCGTCTGGCGGTTTGATCCAGGCGACGATGTGGGCGGCCGGTGAACGCAACTCGTCTGGGGTGGGCCAGTCACCTCCTCGAACTCAACTCGTCCTCCGGCTATCGGGCCGGCGGAGGCGCAGTTTGCGCGTGCGTCGACTAGGCACCCTGTTACGCAGCTCTAGCAAGGCACGAACAACGCGCCGTTAACCAGTGGATACTAGTCCATGGAAATGGCCCGCGCTGATATTTGCGTTGCCGCTTCGTTGCGTCTGTTTCTCAGTCCGATTCTGACGGGCATGGCGTACTACTTAGCCGCGATCGTCTCGCTCTCTCTGACCCGCGGCACTGCTGGCCTCGCGATGCTTTGGCCATCCAGCGGCATCCTGTTCGCGGTACTGCTGGTTACACCGCGTCACCGGATCACGTGGCACGTCGCGGCCGCTGCGATCGGAAGCCTCGCCGCCAATCTCCATGCTGGTACTGTGCTGGCGACATCGATCGGGTTCACTGTCGCCAACATGGGTGAGTCGCTTTCTGCCGCATGGCTGTTGCGGGCACGCAGCCGTTGCCGGGTATCATTCGTCGATCCCGGCAGCCTGACCCGCTTCTGCATGGCTGCCTTGCTCGCGACGGTCTTGGCCGCGACTATCGCGGTTATCGTGTCGGTCGTGCCATCGATCGGCTTCTGGTTTTCTTGGTTCACGACCGATCTTTTGGGCATCCTGATCGTAACCCCCCTGATCCTGATCGCCGAAAGGGTCATCCGCGGCGGGAGCGTTCGACTGACGCGCAAGGCCGTCATCGATGCGACGTTCATGTTCGCCCTGGTCACGGTCGTCACGGGGCTGACTTTTTCCCAATCCAGCTACCCCCTCCTGTTCGTGCCGATGCTGGCAGTTTTGGCCGCGACCTTCCGTCTCGGCCCGCTGGGAGCAGCCGGAGGGGTGCTGATCGTGACGGGGATCAGCACGGTCGCAATCGGGACCGGGTCTGGTCCGCATGTGCTGGTGCACGCCGGGCCGCTCGCCCGTAGCCTGTTCATGCAATTCTACCTTCTTGCGTTGTTCGCATCGGCGTTGCCGATTGCAACGCTGCTTGCCGCCCGCAGCAGGCTTACCGAGCAAGTCGCCGAGAAGATGCGGCTGCTTCAGCTCGCCGAAAGCGCCGCTCACGTCGGGCACTGGCGTCTTGATACCGCGACCGGGACGATCACCTGGTCGCGTGAGGTGTTCCGCATCCACGGCATCGACGGCGAGGTTCCCCCAGCACTGGATGCTGCAATCGAGGCTTATCACCTCGAGGATCGGCCGCTCGTCTCGGAACGGCTCGAAGAGGCGATCCGGGACAATCACGGCTTCGCCTTTACCGCCCGCATCATCCGCCCGGATGGCGAGGTGCGTCATGTGTTTTCGCGCGGCGAGATCGACGGCAATGCCGACGACGGTGCCCCGGCCCTATTCGGCATCATCCAGGACATCACGGCCCAGGTCGCGCACGAAGCGGCCTTGGAGGAAGCACGCCGTCACGCCGAGGACGCGGCGGCCAAAGCGACGATCATGGCTGAAACCGATCAGTTGACCGGCATCGCCAACCGACGCCGGACCTCGTTCGCTCTCGACCAGGCGGTGCAGGTGTCGCGTGACACCGGCCGGTCAGTGGCGGTCGCGATGTTCGACATCGACCATTTCAAGCGCATCAACGACACCTATGGTCACCAGGCCGGCGACGAGGTGCTGAAGCGCGTCGCGGCCGATGCGGGAAAGGAGCTTCGCAGCGCCGACACGCTGGGTCGGTTCGGCGGTGAGGAGTTCGTGATCGTTCTCCCTGATGCGACCGCCAGCGTCGCGATGATGGTCGCTGAGCGTGTGCGGCTCGCGATCGAGGCTGGCGGCGACAATCCGCGCGTGACGATCAGCGTCGGCGTCGCTGAGCTGGCAACGGGCGAGAGCTGTGAAAGTCTTCTGAAACGTGCGGATCAGGCGCTGTATGCGGCAAAGCGGGAAGGCCGCAACGCTCTCAGACTCGCCGCCTGAACGAAGGGTCGAGATTGGCAACGGATGGTGCATCGGTCCGCTTCGGGATCAAAACGGAGGGTAAACGACTTTTAAGGTCTGATGACCAAAGTCGATATTCCCCTCACGTTGATGCGTATGGCGCTGGGTCTTCTGGATATGCAAGGCGAGGGGGCCGATGCTCCAGCCTGTCATTTGCAGGCCGCGATCGAGGCCAGGATCGGGAACGATCGGATTAGCGGCGCTGAGCGATCGCAACGTAGCGATCATTAATGCACCTTGGCGCGTATCGTGCGAAACAGCGGCATTTTAGCCGGATAGAGTGACATGCGAGGCTTTGGGTAATGCTGCCTGAACTAGAGAGGTTCGCCCTCGATATCCGCAATCTCAGCGCGATACATGACCAGCTCGACGATCACGAAGCCTCACTGCTTATCGATCAGATGATCGGGCATCTGCGATCGGCATTGGAGCGGCTGGCAGAGCGCGACGGTATGCTGACAGGAATCATGCCGTGGTGGCGGCAATGGCGGATGACCCCGCCCAAGGGATGATGCCGCCTTTGTCAGAGCAGCTGGTGAAATGGGCTCTCCAGCGCGCCACGCCGAAGCGGCTTGGGCAGCACGATCCCGGGAGGATTGCACGGCTGACATTCCTCCGGCGTCCCGCTGATGAAGATCACCGGCACCATGCCCAACCGGCGATGAATCTCCTGCACCGCAGCCGGCCCGGTGCCGCGGGCAAGTCGCACATCCGAGGTGATGAGTTCAGGACGATGCGACATTGCCGCCGCGACCGCATCCTCCTGCGTCACGGCGATGTCGAACGAGGTCGCTCCCTCGTCTTCCAGGGTCGCCTGGATGCTCATCGCGACGAACGGTTCATCCTCGATAATTAAAACGTGGCACATGGGGTATTTTCCGCTTCCTGATCTGAGTGAACGAGCGATCAGGAAAGCGGCTCCCTCAGCCGTCCAGTACCTCACTGATTTTGGCTGAAAGTTGCTCGATCCCGAACGGCTTGGGCAGGAAGTTGGTGCCCGGATCGAGGATTCCGTTATGCACCACGGCGTTGCGGGTATAGCCAGTCATGTAGATCACCTTCATGAGCGGCAGCAGGCCGGCCGCGCGATCGGCGAGCTGGCGGCCGGTCATACCCGGCATGACGATATCAGTAAGCAGGACAGTCACGTCCTGGCCGGCTTCGATCATGCCCAACGCTTCCGGACCGCTCGCGGCATGAAGCACGGTGTAGCCAAGCTCGCGCAGCGTTTCGACCGTGTTCTGGCGAACTCGCTCCTCGTCTTCCACGACCAGCACGATTTCGCTCGTTCGGCCCTGCCGTGCCGGCGCCGTCTTCCGGCGTGGCATCGGAACCTCGTCGCCCCAGAAGCGCGGCAGGTAGAGCTTGAAGGTCGTGCCGTGGCCGATCTCGGAATAGACGCGGACATGGCCGCCGGACTGGCGCGCGAAACCGAACACTTGGCTAAGGCCGAGCCCGGTTCCCTTGCCGGTCGGCTTGGTGGTGAAGAAGGGATCGAACACCCTTTCCAGCACGTCGGGTGCGATGCCGGTGCCGGTGTCCGTAACTGAAATCTGCACATATTGGCCCGGCGGGATTTCAGCTTCACGCGCGTAATCGTCATCTACATGCGCATTGCAGGTTTCGATTGTCAGCCTGCCGCCTTCCGGCATCGCGTCACGGGCGTTCACCGCCATGTTGACGATGATGTTCTCCAGCTCGTTCGGATCGGCCTTGGCCTTCCAGAGCCCGGCGCCGAGGATGGTTTCGAGTTGCACCAGCTCGCCGAGCGACCGGGTGAGCAGGTCGGACAGGCCGCCTACCAGCTTGTTGAGATCAATCGGTTCGGGTGACAGTGGCTGCTGCCGCGAAAAGGCGAGCAGGCGCTGCGTGAGGGTCGCAGCGCGGGTCGCACCTTCCATCGCGCCGTCGAGATACTTGCCCACGTCCTGCTCGCCACGCGCGAGCCGGCGCTGGGCGATATTCAGCCCGCCGATGATGATGGCGAGCATGTTGTTGAAGTCGTGCGCGATGCCGCCGGTGAGCTGGCCAAGCGATTCCATCTTCTGGAGCTGGCGGACCTGGCTTTCGGCTGCCGAACGACGTTCGACTTCCGTCCTGATCTCGGTGCTGGCCTCGGCGAGCGCGGCGCTCTGCTGATCGACCCGCTGGTTCAGGCGAAGCAGGGCCTCGGCGCGCTCCACCGCCAGCCAGGTCAACTCGGCCACTTCCTTGACCAGCGAGATTTCAGCCGGCGTCCAATGGCGCACGTCTGCATGGTGCAAGTAGATGCCGGCCTGCCAGCGCCCGGCGTCCATCAACGGCACGCACAGGCCAGCGAGTACGCCGGTATCGGCATAGGCCGCTAGGTCGCCGTCGTTTTCATAGCGGCTGTCGCTAAACACCAGCGTTTTGCCGCGGCGACGCTGCCGCTCCGCGCGTTCGCCGAAGGCGCTGACCGGCTGGAACCCGATCAACGGTGACAGCGTACCGTCCGTCCAGCTCTCGCTATGACGCATCTGCTTGGCGCCGTGCAGGCGATAGAAGCCGGCGCGATGCGCACCCAGGCGCTGCCCAAGCGCTTCCGCGGCCACGCGAATGATCGTTTCCGGATCGGTCGCGACACGCTGGCGGCCGGTCAACTCGACCACAAAGTCCCGCTCCGCCTTGGCCGCGCGCAGCGCCAGCTCGGATGTCATTCGGTCGGTGATGTCGTAGCTCACGCCCGGGAAGCGCTCGCAGCACCCGTCCAGCCCGGCGATGCAGCGGCCCTGCGCCGACACCCATCGAACGCTGCCGTCAGAATGCAGCAGGCGGTATTCCGACACGAAGCTTCCGCATTGCTCGACCGCTGCCGCGACTTCGGATCGCACACGTTCAAGATCGTCCGGGTGGATGCCATTGAAGAAGTCCGCCAGCGGTGCCCCGCGCGCTGCCTCGTCGGGGTCGATGCCGTAGAGGGTCGCGAACCGCGTGTCCGCCGTCACGCGGTCAGCCACGACATCCCAGTCCCAGGTGCCGATGCTGTTGCCGGCGGAGAGGGCCAAATCCAGCCGTTCGTCCGCTGCCTTGCGTTCACGTTCGGCAATTACCCGCGGCGTCGTTTCGCCGGTGACGCAAAGGAGGCCGGCTATCTCCCCCGCATCGTCGAACACGGGCGAGTAGGTGAACGTCCACCAGCTTTCCTCAGGCAGACCGGTGCGGCTGAGATCGAGCCGCATGTCGATCAGCGTCTGGCTCTCGCCCGCCAGGGTCGTTTTCACCAACGGCTCGATCTCGTCCCAGATGCTGCCCCAAACTTCCCGGAACGGTTGGCCAAGCGCCGTGTCGAGCCGATATCCGAGGATGGGCCGGTAAGCGTCATTGTAGAAGCACAGCAGGTCCGGCCCCCAGGCGAGAAACATGGGAGTGGGACAGGCCAGCATCAGGGCAAGCGTCGAGCGCAGCGAAGTCGGCCAGGTGTCCAGCGGGCCGAGCGAGGTGCTAGACCATTCGTGACGTGCAATTTCGCTTCCGGTAACGGTCTTGTTTTCCATCGGTGTTGCTTGAAAAAGAGGGACGTTCGCGCGCGATCTTGCAACGATCACAGCGCGATGGGAGAGGAAGGATCGCTTAAACCGTTTCTCGGTGAAGCCCAGGGGGACAGGCGGTCTGATCACACAGAGGAAGGGAACGCATCGGCTATCGCGCACCGGACGGTGCAGGGGGCAACAATGAACCAGAACAGCGACGAAGCCTACTTCGCGCGATGGGCGCAGCAGGAGCTCGATCTTGCCGGCAAAGCCGCGGACGCGGCGACAAAGACGATCCATCTCGATCTGGCGGCCGCCTACGCGACGCGCCGGGAACTTGCCGCTTGCGCAATTACAGTCAGCGATAGGGGCTCCGAACCCGATCAACCTGACCATGCGATATTTCTGAGGCAGGATGGTCTGAGGACGGCCCTTTTCTGAACGACTTTCATTGGTTAATTCCGAACCGGGGGGCGCGATGAATGTCGCCGCTTCATCGGGACTTAACAAGAGAAACGTGCGGGCAGCGGCGTGACGGAACAGCGGGATCGTGTAACGGACGGCAGGGGCATGGTCGATCGGCTCCATGCTTACGACTGGAGCGCCACCCCTCTCGGCGACCCTGTGCATTGGCCGCTGAGCCTCCGCACCGCGGTTCAGATCGTGATGGCATCGGGCCATGCCATGTGCCTGGCGTGGGGTCCTGAGCGCACCTTCCTCTACAACGACGCCTATGTGCCGATGCTCGGTACACGCCATCCGCAAGCATTCGGTGCGCCTTTCAAAGAGGTCTGGCCAGACATCTGGAGCGATATAGGACCGCTGGTCGATCAGACGTTCGCCGGTGAAACCTCAACCTTCGAGAACATGCCGCTTACCATGGAGCGCAACGGCTACCCGGAGGAGACTTGGTGGACCTTCTCCTACTCGCCGGTCGTGGATGAGTGCGGCAGCGTTGCCGGTCTGCTCAACGTCACCGTGGAAACCACGGGACGCGTGTTGGCGGAGCAAGGCCGCGATGAGGCGGTCGAGCGGCTGCGCCGGAACGAAGCCAAGTGGCGCGGCATCTTCCACACGTTGCGCGAAGGCTTCATCCTCGGCGAGTTGGTGCGTGACGAAACGGGACGGGTCATCGACTGGCGCTACGAAGAGGTCAACGACGCCTGGTACGATCTCGTCGGGATCGAGCACGGCTGCGCGGTCGGTCGGACGATTCGCGAGGTGTTCCCAGGCATCGAGGACGAGTGGGTTATGGAGTTCGCCGGTATGGCCGAGGCCGACGAACCGATCCGCTTCACGCGTCAGGTGGGAACGCTCGGCCGTTGGTACGACGGCGTGGCGCAGCATGCCGGCAACGATCATTTCACCGTCATCTTCACTGAGGTGACGGAGCGTGTCCTGCGCGAGAAGCGGCAGCGGGCGCTGATCGCGCTCGGCGACCGCTTGCAGCAGGAGACGAGCGTCGGGAGCATCACTCTCGCTGCCAGTGCCATTATCGGCGATGCGCTCGGCGTCCAACTCGTCGGCTACGGCGATGTCGATGCAGGTGCGGAAACCATCACCGTCGAGCAGGACTGGACAAGCGGGGCCGCACAAACCCTCGCCGGTACGCTCCGCTTCCGCGACTTCGGTAGCTACATCGATGACCTCAAGGCAGGCTGCACTGTGATTGTGCGGGACTGCCGGACCGATCCGCGTACTTGCGACCATGCTGACGCACTTGAAGCACGCAGTGCGCGTGCTTTCGTCAACGCGCCGGTGATCGAACGCGGCGAGTTCGTCGCCCTTCTCTATGTCAGCTCCGACACGCCGCGGGACTGGAGCGCCGACGAGCTTGCGTTTATCCGTGACATCGCCTTCCGCGTCCGGCAGGCAGTCGAGCGGTTGCGCGCCGCTCAGCAGGAGGAGGTGCTGAACGGCGAGCTGGGGCACCGCATCAAGAACACGCTCAGCGTCGTTCAGGCGATCGCCACGCAGACCCTCGTCGGAAAGGCGGATCAGACGGCGGTCGATGAGTTCAGCAACCGTCTGAAGGCGCTCTCGTCCGCACACGATGTGCTGATGAAGCGAAGCTGGGAAGCCGCCGATTTCGAGGTAGTGGCGCGTGCCGCGCTATCGAGTTTCGCCAGCACCCGCATTAGGCTGTCAGGTCCCGAGCTTGCGATCAGCTCCCGCACTGCGATGTCTTTGTCGTTGTTGCTCCACGAACTGGCAACCAACGCCGTCAAATACGGCGCGCTCAGCGTGCCCGAGGGCCATGTCGCCATCGCCTGGGCGCTGCGTCGAGCCGATAGCGTAGACACGCTGGAGATGAGCTGGTCGGAACGGGGCGGCCCTCCGGCGGCCGAGCCCACTTCCCGCGGCTTTGGCTCACGGCTTATCCGAATGGGACTGAGCGGATCGGGCGGCGTCAAACTGCGTTATGGCGCTCAGGGACTAACGGTCGAGATGAGTGCGCCCCTTGCCCGGATACAGCAGGGCTGAGGGCGGCAGAACGAAGCGAATGGGTCAGTCACAGCCATTGTCGTGCCACCCGGTGCTTATCATCGAGGACGAGCCGATCCTGCGAATGGAGGCGATCGACATGGTCGAGCGTGCCGGGTTCGAGGCAATCGAAGCGAAGGATGTCGATGAGGCGATCCAAATCCTTGAGACGCGCACCGATATCAGGGTCGTCTACATGGACCTCGATATGCCCCGGGGCGTGAAAGGCATTGAGATCGCGGCATGCATTCGCGACCGCTGGCCTCCGATTGAGATCATCCTGACGGCCGCCAGCTTCAGCAAGGCCGACCTGGACCTCCCCGTACGGGCGGAGTTCTTCTCCAAGCCAGTCCGTCACAGGGAGATTGTCGCTGTCATGCGCCGCATGGCGGATCACGCTGCAGACGCTGCTTGAAACTCGCCGACAATGAGAATGACGGCTGCCATCGCATCGTGACTAGGCCATAGGTCTGCTGATGAACGAAGGTGATGCCAAGTCCGCCATATGGCCGCTAGAGGGCGCGGAGCCGCTCGCCGCAGGACGTGAGCGCGCGGTGTCGATCGATCGGGCACCGGATCGTAATGCGTTGTTCTCGGCGATCCAGTCCACGCGGATGCCGATGATCCTGACGGACCCGCATCAAAACGACAATCCGATCATCTTCGCGAACCGCTCCTTCCTCGCGCTGTCAGGATACAGCGAGGATCAACTGATCGGTCGCAACTGCCGCTTCCTGCAAGGACCGGACACCGATCAAAGCGCGGTTCGCCGTGTGCGAGAGGCCATCGCCGCGCGTGAAACGGTCGCGGTCGATATCCTCAACTATCGGCAGGACGGCAGCACATTCGTCAACGAGCTTTACGTCAGCCCGGTTTTCGACGGTGAAGGCAACCTCCTCTATTTTTTCGGTAGCCAGGTCGATGTCACGTCACTGACGCAGGCTCGCGCCGATTTGCGGGACAGCGAGGCGCGCTACCGTTCACTCTTCGAGACGATGGACGAAGGCTTCTGCATCATCGAGTTCATCGACGGTCCAGATGGACCGCTCAGCGACTATGTGCATGTCGAGGCGAACGGCGCCTACGAGCGCAATGCCGGCATCGCCAACGTAGTGGGCCAGAAGGTCCGCGAGATGGTGCCGGATGAAGCGGATAGCTGGGTCGCCCGCTACGGCGAGGTGCTGCGCACCGGCGAACCGATCCGCTTCGAGCAGGAACTGATCGCGACCGGGCGCCAGCTCGAACTCTCTGCGTTCCGACTGGAGCCGCCCGAGCGCCGCCAGGTCGCCGTTCTGTTTCAGGATATCACGATCAGACGCCGTGCCGAGAACGACTTGCGGGCGCTGTCGGGACGGCTTGAGTCCGAGGTCACAAGGCGGACCAGCGAGTTGCTCGCGAGCCAGGAGGCGCTGCGCCAGTCGCAGAAGATGGAAGCGATCGGCCAACTCACGGGCGGCGTCGCGCACGACTTCAACAATCTGCTAACCATCATTCGTTCGGCAGCCGAGCTGCTGACCCGCGACGACATTTCCGACGCCAAGCGCAAGCGCTATGCCTCAGCGGTGCTTGAAACGACGGATCGTGCCGCCAAGCTAACCGGCCAATTGCTGGCCTTCGCGCGCCGACAGCCTATGCGATCCGAGGTGATCGATGCCGGAGCCAATACCCAGGCCGCGCTCGATCTGATTCGCCAACTCGTCGGATCGCAGGTCGAGGTCACATTCGAACAGCGGGCCTCGACCTGTTTCGTCGAAACCGATCCGGCGCAGTTCGAGACGGCGCTGGTCAACCTGGCGGCCAATGCCCGTGACGCCATGAGCGGTTCCGGGACGCTGGCGTTCTTCGTCGAGAGCGTCGCTGAGGTGCCGGTAGTCCGACACCATCCGGCCGTCCATGCGCCGCACATCGCGGTGTCCGTTACGGACACCGGACCGGGTATTCCCGAGGATGTCATAGAGCGTGTCTTCGAGCCGTTTTTCACGACCAAGGAGCTTGGCAAAGGCACAGGCCTTGGCCTGAGCCAGGTGTTCGGCTTCGCCAAACAGTCCGGTGGCGAGGTGGCTGTGCAGTCATCGCCGCAAGGCACGACCTTCACCATCTACCTGCCGTGTAGCGGGGCGCAGGCTATGACTGCGCCGCTGGAAGAGGTGCCGGTTTCCGATGCGCAGGTCCGCAATGCCTGTATCCTGGTGGTCGAGGACAATGTCGAGGTCGGCACCTTCTCGACGGAAATCCTGCGCGAACTCGGTCATCAGACGGATTGGGCTCCTGACGCCAACGCCGCCCTGGAAAAGCTGCGTGACGCGCCGGATCGGTATGATCTCGTCTTCTCGGACGTAATGATGCCCGGCATGTCCGGGATCGAGCTAGGCGGCGAGATCAGGCGCCTCTACCCCACAATACCCGTCCTCCTGACCAGCGGCTACAGCTCGGCTATAGCTGAAGGTGGAACGCAAGGGTTCGAGCTTCTGACCAAACCCTATTCGGTGGACGATCTCACAAAGCTGCTTGGCCGAGTGTTGAGACGTTTGGGCTGATCGCCAGCAATGCGGCTTCCCCAAAAGGGACCATCAACGGGATGCTCGGGCGGACATGGTGCTCCATCGGGCAACGAATCCACCGTTTTCCCAAAACCTGTTCTCGATTGCCCTTTCCCGAAACTGCCGGTCGAGCACGGAGAATTGGGGCACCCGAACGCGCCTCGACGCGGCGCGTCCAAGCTGAGCCATCCGAGTACCGCCAGTGCCGGAATCTAACCCTTACTACGCATCTGACCGGGATGTTGCAGCGGCGCTCCGGCGTGCGGCCTTCTGGCGGCGACGTTCGACCTCGATGAGGCGACCGGCAGGGTTGTTACGAGGAACACGTTGCCAGATGGCTCGAGCGCCGGGTCCCTGGCCGCACACGCGCGGTACAGCGACGTCCTTAAGAGGATGTAGCGTACTGAGCGCCAAGATCACCGCGTCGGAGTCTCGCTTACCGGTTGGCGGAGGGCGTTCGCCGCGGCGTGGTCGAGCGCGGCCAGTGCTGCCCGAAAATCTGCGTTGTTGTACCTTCCTCGATACCGTTCAGCTCAAGCAGTACCGCAGTCGCGCCGTGCACGATCACGGGCAACATCGGGCCGGAAATGAGCGAGGCAATGCCGTCGAAGTAGATCGCGTGCTCCGCCGCAAAGGTCACGACATCAACAACGGAAGTCGAGCTCTGCATATACGGTTGGATCGCTTCACTAAGTCGGCGCTACGGCAGCCGTCCTGACGCGGTGTAGGGCGGTCACCCGCTTGACGTGAGCAATGCTGCATCCGGCCAATTCCGCCGTCTTCGCGATGCTCATGCCAGCCTCGCGCAGACCGATGATGCGGCGGTGATGGGCTAGGTCGGGCTTGCGGCCGGTATACCGTCCTGCCCTCTTAGCGATCTCGATCCCCTCGCGCTGCCGCTCGCGCCGGGTCTCATAATCGTCGCGCGCCGTCTGCAGCGCCACGCGCAGCAGCATGTCCTGCACCGCTTCCAGCACGATACGCGCCACGCCCACGCTGTCCGCCACCAAGTCGCTGAGGTCGACGATGCCCGGCACGGCCAGCCGAGCTCCCCTGCCGCGAATCGTCTGCACCAGCAGTTCGGCTTCCGGCAGCGGCAGGCGGCTGATACGGTCTATCTTCTCGGCCACCACCACCTCACCCGGCTGCAGGTCCGCCACCATGCGCAAAAGCTCCGGCCGGTCAGGCCGCGCGCCCGACGCCTTCTCCCGGTACACGGCCGCCACGTAGAAGCCGGCCGCACGCGCGCCCGCCACGATGCTCTCCTGCCGCGTCAGGTCCTGCTCGTCCGTGCTCACCCGCAAGTACACCCGCGCCGCCTTCACCTCGCTGCCTGCCACCTGCCCGTCACTCCTGCCCGGCGTGTTTGGGTACACCCATGAGAGCCACTCCTGGAACAAGTGGCCCAGAAGAGTAATCGTCCATCCTGCGGAGCCTAGCCAAGTAAACCGAGTCTAAGTAGCTTCGAAAGAGGGACAGTGAAGGCTCTTGATCACTAATAGCGGCCGCGTACTCGCCTCACCCTAGCCGTCATTGAAACCTTCCGGTATGAGCACCGCAATCGGGTCAGGTTAGCGGAGTCACTGCCGCGTCTTAGGCGGCGACTACGCGCAGCTGTCCCGTGCTGGGATCACGCGCAATGCGACCGCGCTGTCCGCGATCTCGAGTGCCTTCAACTCGGCCTTGAGACGAAGCATGTTGGGATAGCCGCCGACCCGCCGGGCCAGAGCGCCGGTTTCGGTCTGTTCTCGCGCGGACAGGATCGTCGCCATGGGTCCTAGACATTCCCTCCCGGCACCTGCGTAAAGGCTCGACCGGATTTCGCGCTCGTTCTGTTCGCTTCAACGCGCCGCCGGGGTCATGGCTCCCGGCGGCACCGGCGAAAGCGGCGGCTCCGCGAGCGCCGCTTCCGCCTGGCGTTCGGTGAGCGAGGCGATGATCGCGCTCAGCCGGCGCAGCAGATCGTCATAGGTCAGGATGTCGAGCATGTTGGCGTACTTGCGCTTGATCACCTCGAGGTCGAACGTCTGCTGGTCGGAGAGTGCCGGTCGACCGTCGGGCTTGCGGTCTCGACCCATGATGATCATCGCCTTGGGATTGGTGATGCGAAGGCTCAGCGCGCCGGGCAGTTTGCCACGATAGCGCTCGTTCAACACCTGCTCGCCGGCGACTCCCCATTTCGAGAGATGGAAGATGTACTTCTCCGCCTGCATGATGCTGCCCGCCAGCTCACGGGTGGGTATGCTGTTGTCGCGGTAGAGCGAGCGACTGACGATCGCATCATCGAACGGCTTCTTGATCTCGATCACGTCGATGGTGCCGCCGGCATCGACCAGGCACAGGTCGATATACCGTCGCCGGCGCTGGCCGGGCGTGCTGTAGAAGTCGGCAATCTCCACGTTCTCGAGAACGGCGACGTATTTCGGCAGGATCAGGAGAATGACCTTGATGATCATCCGTTGCCAGTCGAACTCCGAATAATCGGTTGCGCGCTCAAGCCATTTCGCGATGAGGTCACGCAGATAGACATATTTGTCGATCTCGGCCTGGAACAGCTCGACCTGACGCAGCGGGCGGCGGTCGACCACGGACCGCCGGCGGCTGAGATAGGTCTCGTAGGCATCGCGCGCGCTCCTCATGCTGTCGAAAAACTCGCCGATGACCACCTCGACCCGTGCGCTCGCGTACCGGTCGACCTCGATGCTGTTGGGAAAGCGGCGGAGCAGCTCGTCGAAACTGGTGGCGGAGATGGCGCCCGGGGCGTTGCCCCCGACGACGATCGTCGCACCGTCGCCCTTCACCTTGGCGATGCGCCGGAAAATGCCGACGTTGCGCTCGGCGATGAACAGCTTGCGCTCCAGCCACCTGCCTTCATCGATCCAGACCTCGTTGTCGATGCCGAGGATCCGCCCCGGGATCTTGAAGTAGCCGCCGCTGTGTTCGGCAAAGCGGAATCGGAAGGGCTGCACCGGCTCGACGTCGGCGTCGTCCTCTTCGGGGCCGTCGATCAGATCCTCGGCGAGGAAGCTGAAGCCGCGGCTGACCTTGACCTTGCCGTACGATTTGAGCTCCCGGCGAACCCAGGCAGGCGTCGTGAAGGTCGGCTCGTAGACCAGGACGACGGAACGGCGGTTGACCTCGAACGTGACCATGGGTTCAGCCTCGCGACTGCCCGGCCGCGCGACCGGCACCGGGCGCCCGGACGGGCCTCACCGCCCGCCCCGACGACCGAGCAGCGGCCGCAACGTGTCCCATAGAAACTCCTCGAACATCCGGGCGAGCGGAACATCGTCGGTGGCGAAGCCATAGGCTTGCAGCACCAGCGGGCCATCGGGATATCGCGCCCAATGCCGGAGGTTGAGCGCGCTCGTCTTGCGCGGACCGTCGCCGAGATGCTGCCGCAGGCGTTCGTCGAACTTGAGCGCATGCCCGACATAGAGACAGCGGCTGTCCGGCCGGCCGCCGCGCTGCGCGAACGCGCGGGGCTGCCCTTCGATCAGGCAATGTTCCTGCGCATCGTCGACCAGCGGATCGATGAGGCTCGAGGGGACGGGATGGTCATAGGCGAAGACGTAGACCGTTGAGGTTTTCCGGCGGTGCCGCCACGCAGCCGCGGCCAGGACGAGCTCCCGACGATAGTCGACGTCGGGCAATCGTGTCTGATCAATCGCGAGCCGCCATGGCTCAGCGACTTCCAGCCGGCGCGCCCGATCGGCGGCGGCGGCAAGATGCTCCGCGAACGGTGGCAGAACGGTCTGCCACGCGACCAAATCGGGATCGCGCGACGATCGGTCGAGCGGTGCCTCGCCCGGCATTTTCACTTTGCCGCGGTGCTTCCTCCCGCCCCCCGCTTCCCGCGCCCGCGCGTCGGTGCGGCGGGTTTTGTCGCCGGCGCGCCTTGCGCCCTGGTTTGACCGGGCTTGCGCCCGAGGCCGATCTTCTTGGCCATCGCGCGGCGCGCTTCGCTGTAGGTCGGCGCGACCATCGGATAATCGGGTCGCAGGTTGTAGCGCTCACGATATTGAGCGGGCGTCAGGCCGTGCGTTGACAGGTGACGCCGCAAGGTCCGATAGGGCTTGCCGTCGATCATCGAGACGATGTGATCGGGCGAGGCGAGCGATCTTCGGGCGGTCACCGCCGGCCGATACTCCACGCGCTGCTCCTCAAAAGAGACCGCGGGCGTGTCGAGCGTCGCCAGCGCGGCGTGGACGGCGCGCAGGAACCCCGGCACCTCTTCCGCCGACGAACGGGTGTTGCTGTTACCCAGCCAGGCGATCGTCAACTCGGTCGCGAGCCCGACGAGGTTGGTTTCACGCTCCATGGGCGATCAATTCTCCATCACGATCTGACGGAGCAGGTTTCCAGCAGCGACGGGCCTTGTCAAACCGCCGGCGAGCCGGGCGCCGGCAAGACGACGATGGTCGCGGCGTCGCGATCCTTCTAGGATTCCGGCATGACGCGAGTTCCGCAATCGACCGCACGGGAAGACGAGCGGTTCGTTCTCGAAACCGACCAGGCCCCGGAGTTCTGGCAGTTCGTCAATGGGCTGCGCGGCGATGATCTTCTCGTCGAGCTGATCGTCAACGAATTGGATGCGAAGTCCAGCCACACCACGGTCGAGTTCGGCCCCGACCGCCTGGTCTGCTCCGGGAACGGCGACGCGATCGACGCCGACGGCTGGGCACGCCTCCGGCGCATCAAGGGCGCCGGGCATGCGGTCAAGGCGAAGATCGGGATGTTCGGCGTCAAGAACCACGGGCTGAAGGCGTGCTTCACGATCGGGAACGACATTCTGTTGCGCTCCGCCGGCAAGCAGATCCTCCAGACCCTCTTCGCCGACGGCAGTCGCAAGCCCCCGTTCCCGGGCGTAAGGGTGCCCGAGCGCGACGATCCGGCAGCGCCAGCCCATGGAACTGTGATCGAGGTTCCTTATCGTCGCCGCGCTTTCACGGTGCCGCACGGCGAGGCGATCGCGTTCGCAGCGGTCGACGACGAGCAGATCGCCGCGATGTTCGAAGATGCGGTCGCCCATCTGCCGAAGCGGCTGATGGGCGTCATACGCCCCGGCGCATTGTCGCGCTACACGCTGGAGCTACGCCACCACCGCCTCGGCACCCGCGTCTTCACCTTCGGCGCCGGTCGCACCAGGTGTAGCGGCGACCTCGTCACCTTCTTTCGCGATTGTCGCGAGGGGGAGCGGACGATCGCGCGCGAGCAGGCCTGCCTCGTGGTCTCCGGGCTGCGATCATCGTCGAAGCCCGCCTTCTTCCAGGCCGAGGACTACAGGGTGGGCGGTAAACCGCTGTTCGCCCGACACGGCCTGATCGTGGAAGTGGCCTGGGACGTGGATGCCGACGGTCGCGTCGCCGGCGGGGCGGGAAAGCTGCGTTATCCGATCGCCTATCCCGAGAATGGCGGCACGGGCACGGCCGGCGGCGCCTATCACATCTCCGGACCGTTCGTGTCCGGGACGGAGCGGCACGGGCTCGCCGCCCAATCGTCCGACTGGAACGACCGGATCGCCGCGGCGGCCGATCGGCTGGCGACGCGGGTCGTCGGCGAGCTGCTGATCCCCCGCTTCGGTGCGCGCGCGCTCACCCTCATCGCCGATCTTCCCGCCGAACGCCTGCAACCGGCCACCGAGCGTCTGCTCAAAGCGCGTGTGCTCCCCGTCGTCGACGCGGACGAACGACCGATAACCGGACGGCACCCCGGCAGGATCGCCGTCCCGACCTATACCGCCTTGCCCTACGCCTGGGCGGGTGCCTTGGCCCGCGTCGTGCCGCCCGGCATGTCGATCATCGACCCCGCGACGCCGCCTCCCCTGCTCCGGCTGCTCGCGAGCGGCCTGTGCGCCGGCTGGGGGAAGGACCATCATCGCTTCGACGAGGGAGATGTCCTCGAGCGCCTGCGCGTGATCGAGGCCGAACACTATCCGTGGGCGAGCAAGGCCGAGCGCGCGACCGTGCTCGGCGACCCCGCCCGTGCAGCGGCTCATCTCGACGCTCTGTTGCCGTCACTCGAGCGATTGCCGACCAAGTCGCGGCCGGCGGGCGAGGATGCTTGGCTCCCCGACACGAGCGGCACGCTGCATGCGCTCGGTGAGCTGCGGCGGGGCGCATCGGTCCCGGCAGGGCTCGTCGGTCTCGACACGCCGCCGGTCGTCCATCCGGCGCTCCGCGCCCATTCCGTTTTCAAGCTCGATGGCTGGAAGCTCGCCCGCTTCGCGCTCATCGATCTGCTGCGCGGTGGCTCGCTCGATGCGAGTACGCCGGCGGTCCGTCGCCGCTTTTTCGCCTGGCTGTCGACCCAACCCGACGAGATCGGACGCGACGACTGGCCGGTGCTGCGTGCGCTGCCGATCTGGCCTGCCACCGACGGGACGCTCCGGCGTTTCGACGAACTCTGCCTGCCTGATCCGGCGGTGTCCAAGCTGCTCGGTCCGCATATCGCCCGGCCGGCGCGCGACGTCCGGACGCTATGCCATGACGATCGCATCCGGCGCGGCCGCCTGGTGCTGCGCACCGAACCCGACCCGGCCGAGATCCGCCGCTTCTACGAGGCGGGGATAGCCGGCTTTCCCGTCGATCGGGTGCTCGACCAGGACGAGCGGCGCCGCTTCCATCGGTTCGAGCAGGCACTGCTGACGCTCGGCCGGTCGCGACGCATCGAACGCTTGCTCCGGACGCTCCGCGCGGACGCCGTGGCATTGAGCCGGGCAGGCCGGCTTCGGCCGGTGACCATGCTGGCGCGCGAGGACGGGGCGACCGCGCGCATCGCGCTGCTCGCCGACGATCTTCTCGACCGCCCGACGTCCGACCTCGACCGGATCCTGCCCCCAGCGCGGATCGTGTCGCCCGCAGCGGCGATCGCGGCGCTCCGCGCCGATCCCGCCGACGATGCCGCGCTGCTGCCCCGCCTGGCGGCGATCACCGCGACCGCGGATCCCGCTATCCGAGCCGAGCTCGAGGCGTTGCCCTGCATCCCCGTTGATGGCCGCCTCATGCCACCCAACCGCCTCGCGTTCCGCGGCAACAAGGGCGAGTTCTGGACAGGCTGGCGGCACGTTCTCGGCGGCGAAGGGTTGAGCGACCTTGCCCAGGATCTCTACCGCGACGCGGGTGTGATCCGCAGCCTTCCGTCACCGCAGACATCGCGCGCCTATTTCGAGTGGCTCGAGACACGGTCCGGTCCGCTCGACGGGGAACAGCTGAGCTGCGTCTTCCGCCATATCCTTCACCGGCAGGGTGTCGCCGGCTGGCTGTTCCAGCCCCCCGAAGTTCCCAGCATCCCGGTCGAGGGCGACGGAGCGGCGGAGCTGCTCACCCTCGGCGCGGCGTTGAAGGTCGCGGTGATCGACGACGTCCCCGAACTGGGCGACGCGATCCGGGACGATCCGAACACCGCGCGCATCCGCCTCGCGATCGACTCCGTGCGCGTGCCCAACCAGCCGATCGGCGACAATCTCGCCGCCTGGGGCATTCCGACGCTCTCCTCGCTCACGAAGGATCCCGGCAGCCCCGCCGGGGGACGGCCGGCGGAGGCGCCGGCGCTACTGCAGACGGTGCGCACGCTCACCGCGCCGGCGGCCGCGCGCCGGTTCCGCAAGCAAGTGAAGGCGTTCGACATCAAGCAGGCGGCGATCGAACCGCAATTCCAACGCAGGCTAGCCGCGATCGAGCGGGTGATGCTGGCGGACGATCTGACCGTACAATACCGGGCGCGTGGCCGGCTCTATCGCGCCACGCGCCCCTTCGTCGTTCTCCCGAACGCGATCTGGATCGACCGGGCGGGCGACACCGGCGATCTGCTGATGAAAGCGATCGCCGAGCTCGTCTTCGTGAAGCCGCGGCCGCGCTATCTTGCCGCCGTGCTGAAGGAGGCGCTGCGACATCGGGTACGCGAGTTCGACCCCCGGTCGGAGGCCGGGTCCGCCGACCCCGACGATGACGAAGACGGTGGCGACGATCGGGACAGCGGAACCGGCGAGTCCGATCAGCATCATCCGGGCGGCGAGCCCGATCCTGCGCGCAACACGCCGCGGCCGGGGAAGCTCTTCGCCGGCGCGGGCGCGCAATCCAGGAAGGGCGGCGGCAAGCAGCGGGTTCAGGTCGACACGGAGGAGATCCAGCGCAAGCAGCTCAAACTCGAACATTATGCCTCGCACTGTCAGCTCGATCTCGCGCGCCACGCTCCCGAGAGCCTAGCGCCGAAGGGGTCCTACGCCGAACACGGCGAGAACCGAGTCCGGGTTATGCAGGCGCACCATCCCGACAAGGTGTCGGCCGGCGGACCACGTCACGCGGGCAACCTGCTGATCCTCTCGAAGGTCAACCACGATCTGCTCGGGACGCGGCTCAGCCGCGCCGACATCACCGCGGCGCTGCGGGAGCGATGGTCGCCGAAGACGATCCGCGTGGGGGGCGAGCTCTGGCTCGCCGGCGGCATCGCGCGGGCGATCGACGGTATCAGCGGCGATGAATTCCCGCTGTTCTTCACCGACGATCATCGTGACTATTGGCTGGCGATGGCCTGACGGGAAGAGCGCGCATTAGGATGATCAGCGACCGCAATCGCCGCCGGCTGGCGAACCGCTCGATGAAGCGCCAGCAGGCCGCCATCCGGGCCGGGCGAGAGCCCGGTCTGGCGGCTCGTCCAGAGGTGGACGAGGTGTTCCGGCTGGAGGACGACGGGACGGGGCAACCGCTCTATTTCGACGTCAGGGCGCTGCGCGCGTGGACGAAGGCGAACTTGGAGACGAAGTCGCTCGCGGTGGAGCCGGGCCGGGCGCAACGCTTCATCGAGAGCGGACAGGTCGATCTCGACCATGTGATGGCGAGCACGATCCGGCAGCAGCCTGACCCGGTGATCCTGTGCCGTCACGCCGCCGGCCCAGGCGAGGATGCGATCGTCGATGGCGCTCATCGCTACGTCGCGGCGGCCATCGGTATCGCGATGATCAGCGGCCGGACGGCCGGTTACCACGCCTATGTCCTCGAACCGGAGCAGTGGCGTCCGTTTGTCCTTTCGCCCGATCGCCTGGCCGAGATCGCGGCCGCTAATCGCTAGGCGCGCGGCTCAGCAACGACCGGGCGGGGGGAGACCGTCGCCGGCGATCATCCGTACCGCGAGCCTGTGCTCGCGCCCGAGCTGCGCCAACAGTTCCGCCTGATGCGCTTCGAGCGCCGACGGCGTCTCGAACGCTTCCATCGTGTAGCAGCCACGGGCCATGTCCCCGCGCGGCACGGGATCGCCCGGACCGCTCTTACCGGGCCACTGGCACACCGAGAGCCAGGGCCAGCCGGCGGCGGGTGGCTCGTAACGGATGACGACGAAGTTCGCGGTATAGAGGCGCGTGGGTCGCCGATCGAAGAGATCGGGAGGGACCGGGGCATCCCGCGTCGTGCTCAGGAAGCGCTCCGCTTCCGCGATTTCGGCATCGTCTTCGAGCAGGATCGCATAATAGCGGCCCAGCGAGAGACCGGCGCCACGCTGCCCGACGGGGATGTCAATCACCAGGGCGCTCGCCACCGTCGCGATCGGCGGCGGGTAGAGCATGCGGCGGCGGGCGATGTCGTCGGTCAGCCGGTACATCGGTGGGGAGCCGAGCCTCCTCGTGGTCGGTACAATCGACGCGCGGCCCGGTCGCCGACGTCATTTCCGCGAGGATAATCAGGTGGCAGCAGCCCGTGCAACCCGGCCGCCGAGGCCGGCGCCGCGGGTCTGCGCCAGTGCTCGCCGCGTCGCTTCGGTGATCGTGTAGACCGCCTGCCGTTGGGCGCCGCGATTGTGATGGTCGACCCGGTAACCCTGGTAATGGCGACGGAGCAGGCCCATCCGAACGAGTTCGGACACGGCGCGACTGACATTGGTGCGACCCGATCGACGCAACCTGGCCTGGACCTCGGCCGCGATCGTCCGTTCGGCAGCAGCTTCGCTGTCGGGGAGCGTTCCCGCCTCGGCGAGCTCCACGCGCACTCTGGCGGCGATCGACAGGCGTCGCGGATCCTGGCGCGCCAGTGGACTGAGAGCATCGCACAGCCAGTCGCGGATCGGGACGGCGGCGCCGCCGTCCTGCACGAAAGGACCGGCCGCCCCTGTCCGATCGCTCGCTTCCGCGATGAGGGTGAGCAGCATGTAATTGTAGCGCGGTCGCTCGCAAGCGGCCGACAGACGTTCGAGCAAGCCGACGACGCCGCCCGGCGGCGTCACTGCTTCATTGATATCGCGAACGACAGCCGGCGTTTCGGCGGCGAATAGATCGGGCTGCAACATAGGAACATTTAGAGCACAGAGCGACGGAGATGTGAATCCCCTGCGTGCGCCAAGGTTAGATTATCGCCCGCTTTTTCCGATAAGCGTGGCGTCCTTCGTGTGCGACTATGAAGTGTCAGCAACGACACTTTACCGGTCCGGTAAAGTGTCACTGGTGGCATTCTATGGATCGGCTCGTCGAGCGATCAGCGAAGCTGGCTGTCTTTGCTGCCGCGCCGGTTGATGGCCGACGGCTTGGGCTCGGCGTCGCGCGCCGACTGACACTCGATGCATGTGCGGACACCCGGTAGCGCTACGCGACGGCGCTCGGGGATTGGCTCGCCGCATTCGACGCAATGGGCTTCGCTCTCATCCGTCGGCAGGCTCGCCCGCGCCGACGAGATCGCATCGGCGACCGAATCGTCGATCTGATCCTGGACGGCTCCGTCCCGCGTCCAACCGCCTGCCATCCGTCCCTCCACCCGCGTGAGGAAAAAAGATGGGAAGCGTAGGCGCGCTTTTCAGCCCTTTCCCGCCCCGCGGGAGTCGGCACGCGCCGCCGGCAGCGACCTGTCGCGTCACAACGGCTTGACCGAACGATCCCGCGGGCGGAACATATTCGGAACATGTGAGTCGATTCCGCACAATGCCTGCCGCCGCTTCTCGTCCCGAAATCCTGACGCGTCTACGTGAAAGCATTGCCGACGTGCGCCCGCGGCAAGCGCCGATGCTGCCATTCGGGATGGCCGAGATCGATGGTCGCTTGGCGGACCGCGGGCTGGATGGCGGCGCCCTGCACGAGGTCGCCCCGGCCACGCCGTCGCTCAGTGACGAAGCTGCGGCCACGCTCTTCCTCGCCGGGATCGCTGCCCGCTGCGCAGCGGCCACGGAAGCGGCGCGGGTGCTGTGGGTGGTGAGCCGCTTCGACCTCTACGCTCCCGGGCTCGAGCAGGCGGGCCTGCCGCCCGCGCGCCTGCTCTTCGCCGAGGCGCGCGAGGACAAGGAGGTGCTCGCGCTGATGGAGGACGGCCTGCGGCACGGTGCGCTCGCGGCGGTCGTCGGCGAAGTCCGCCGCGCCGACATGACGGCGAGCCGGAGGCTGCAGCTCGCCGCCGACACGGGCCGCACACCGGCATTTCTGTCGCGCCGCTGGCGGCGGCAGGGCGTCTGCCCGCTGACCGAACTCTCGGCTGCGGCGACGCGCTGGCGGATCGCCTGCGCGCCGTCGGGCCGCCTCCCCGCCCCCGGGGTAGGGCGCGGGCGCTGGATGGTGGACCTCGTCCGGCAGCGCGGTGGCAATCCTTTCTCTCTTCTCGTCGAGGCATGCGATGACACGGGTCGCCTCGCTCTACCTGCCGGCGCTCAGCATCGAGCGGCTACGGCGGCTGGAGCGGCCGCGCGCGCAGCCTGAGCCGCGTGCCCCCCTCCCCTTGCCGGTTGACGACGACCCCGGTCCCTGCTCGGCGCCGCGGGGCGGCGGATGGCGGCCGGGTGCCCGATGGGCGCGCGACGGCGGCGCGGTAGCCACCACGACCGGGCTTCCGCTTCACCAGCGACCGACCAAGCGCGAGTTGGGTCGTCGATCGGAAGCGGCCGAGCACCCTTTCAAGACCCCCCCGCCGGCGCCGTTCGTCGCGCACGATATGGCGGTCGCAGCGCCGATCGCGCCGGCGTCGCCGCTGATCCTGTCGAGTCAGATCGGCAACCGGCAGCTGATCGCCGCGGCGTGCCCGGCGGCAACGGCGCTTGGGCTCTTCCCGGGCATGGCCGTCACGCAAGCCCGCGCGCTCTCCCCGGGTCTCGACGTCCGCGTCGCGGAACCCGCTGCCGACCGGGCGATGCTGGACGCGCTCGCGCTTCACGCCGCGCGTCACTGGACGCCGATCGCGGCGGTCACCGCCGATGGATTGTGGCTCGACCTGTCCGGCGTCGCCCACCTGTTCGGCGGGGAAGCGCGCTTCTGCGCCCGCGTCGTCGGCTTCTGTCACCGGCTCGGACTGACCGCGCGGATCGCGGTGGCGGGCACACCAGGGGCGGCGCACGCCTTGGCCCGGTTCGGGCGCGAGCCGGTGGAGCGGATCGATGGCGGCCGCGAGGCGCAAGCACTCGCTGGCCTGCCGCTGGTCGCGCTCCGGCTCACACCCGAAGCGTTGTCGGCAGCGGCGCGCTTTGGCCTGGAACGGATCGGCGATCTTCTGCCGCTCCCGCGCGGTCCGCTCGCGCGCAGGCTCGGGCTCGCGAGCGTCCGCCGCCTAGACGAGGCGCTCGGCCGGATCGCCGAGCCGATCGTCCCGCTGATCCCGCCCGAGATGCCCGTCGCCGTACGCCGGCTGCTCGAACCGATCGGCACCGCCGAGGCGATCGAGCAGGTGATAGGAGATCTTCTCGCCGACCTCGTCGAGCGCCTGCGCGCGCGCGGGCTCGGCGCGCGCAGACTCGTGCTGGCGCTCGATCGCGTCGACGGCAGCGCACAGCGGCTGGCGATCGGCACGGTGCTTGCCTCGCGCGACGCGGATCATCTTGCCCGCCTCTTCCACCTTCGCATCGAGCGCATCGACCCGGGGCTCGGCATCGAGACGATGCGGCTGTCCGCGCCGGGCACCGAGCCGCTCGGCGCAACGCCGTTCGGCGCGGTGCTCGCCGGTGACCACCGCCCGGCCGACCTTTCGACGCTCGTCGACCAGCTTGCGGGGCGCGCCGGCGCCGACGCGCTGTTCACCGTCGGCGCAATCGAGACCGACGTGCCCGAGCGCGCGACCGCCCGTACCGCCCCGTTGGCAAACCCCTCAGGCTGGCCGGCGTGGAAGCGGCCGGTGCGCCTGCTGCGGCGGCCCGAACCGCTCACCGGCGTCGTGGCGCTGCTGCCCGATCATCCCCCGCGACGCTTCAGCTGGCGCGGCTCCATCCATGCCGTGGTGGCGGGCGACGGCCCGGAGCCCATCCACGGCGAATGGTGGCGGCGCGAGGGCGAGGTCTGGGCGGTGCGCGACTATTTCCGGGTCGAGGATGAGATGGGCGCGCGCTTCTGGCTGTTCCGCCGTGGCGACGGCGTCGACGGCGCGACCGGCGATCTCAGCTGGCACATGCACGGACTGTTCGGCTGATGGGATATGTCGAACTCCAGGTGACGAGCCATTTCTCGTTCCTCCGGGGAGCCTCGTCGCCCGACGAGCTGTTCGCCGCCGCGGCGCTGCTCGGTCACAAGGCGCTGGGTGTCGCCGATCTCGGCAGTGTCGCGGGCGTGGTCCGTGCCTGGGAAGCGCAGAAGGCCACCGGGATCCGTCTGATCGCGGGCGCGCGACTGGTGCTCGACGATGGCCGCGGCTTGCTCCTCTATCCGACCGATCGCGCCGCGTGGTCACGCCTGAGCCGGCTGCTCACCCTCGGCAAGTCGCGCGCCGGTAAGGGCGGTTGCACATTGGGGTGGAGCGACGTGGTTGCCTGGAAGGCGGGTCTGGTCGCCATCCTGCTGCCCGACCTCCCCGGCGGGACGACGGCGCGACACCTCGCGGACCTCGCGGAGGCGTTCGGAACGCGCGGCTATTGCGCCTTGGCGTGGCGCCGCCGACCCGACGACGCGATCCGCCTCCACGACCTCGCTTCCCAGGCGGCGGCCGCCTGCATCCGCGCGGTCGCGACGGGCGACATACTCTATCACGCGCCCGAGGTGCGGCTCCTGCAGGACGTCGTCACCGCGATCCGCGAGAAGTGCACCGTCGACACGCTCGGCCATCGACGCGAACGCCATGCCGACCGTCATCTGAAGTCCCCGGAGGAGATGGAACGGCGGTTCGCGGCCTTCCCCGACGCGATCGCGGCGACCGAGGCGATCGCGCGGGACTGCACCTTCGATCTCGGCGAGCTCAGCTACCAATATCCGCACGAGGAAGTCGTCGAGGGATTGACCGCGCAAGGGGCGCTCGAGGCGCTGACCCGCGAGGCGGCCGAGCGCATGTTCCCCAGCGGCGTGCCCCTCCC
>ERZ941706.104-NODE-104-length-30058-cov-4.425857_pt1 | contig 30058 bp, 30 predicted proteins | sample MGYA00521232_ERZ941706 | MGnify/ENA primary metagenome ERZ941706 (study PRJEB32759, sample SAMN07749893) | skin metagenome | biome: transportation; feature: city; material: polyester macromolecule | host: Homo sapiens | place: Hong Kong:ER line | collected...
TCTTCCCCAGCCGCACCGATACGTTCGGGCTCGTCATGATCGAGGCGCTGGCCTGCGGGACACCCGTCGCGGCACTCCCTGCGCCGGGGCCGATCGACGTACTCGATGCGCAGGTCGGGGCGATCCACGACGATCTCGACCTCGCCATCCGCCAAGCGCTCATCCGCGACCGCACGGCGTGCACCGCCTATGCGGCGCGCTTCACCTGGGCAAACAGCGCGCGCCAGTTCCTCGACAATCTCGCGCCGCTGCGCGGAAGCATGCGCCACGCCGCCTGAGAAGGGTCCACCGTGCCGCGCCTTCGATTGCTGTCCGCTCTTGCGACACGGTGAATGGGTTAAACGGGTTAATCGAGCCCACCGCCCAGCGAGCGGTATAGTTCGACAAGGTTGCTGATGCGCGTCAGCCGCGTCGTCACCAGCTGCTGCTGCGCGGCATAGGACGACCGCTGCGAATCCAGCGTGTTGAGGAAGGATTCGATCCCGGCACGATAGCGTGCGTCCGAAATGCGCAAGGCGACGTTCGCCGCCTCCACCCGTGCGGTCTGCGCGGCGATCTGTTCATCGATCGTGCCGCGCTGTGCCAGCGCATCGGCGACCTCGCGGAACGCGGTCTGTACCGTCTTCTCGTACGTCGATACCGCCGCCTGCTGCGAGGCACGGGCATAATCGACGTTCCCGCGCAGCCGCCCGCCATCGAACAGCGGCAGCGAGACGGCCGGCGCACCGGTGTAGGTGAAGCTGCCGCCGGCGAAGAGCCCGCTCAGCGCCGTGCTGATCGTCCCCAGCGTCGCGGTCAGTGAGATGCGCGGGAACAGCGCCGCCCGCGCCGCGCCGATATTGGCGTTCTGCGCGATCAGCTGATGCTCGGCCTGAAGCACGTCGGGCCGGCGGAGCAGCACCTCCGACGACACGCCCGCGGGCAGCACCTGCAAGGCGGCATCGCCATTGCCAAGGCCTTGGGGCAGCAGGTCGGCCTTCACCGGCGTGCCGACCAGCAGGTCGAGCGCATTCTTGTCCTGCGCCACCCGCGTCTTGAGCACCGCAATGTCGTTTCGCGCGCTCTGATACGTGGTTTCCGCCTGCCGCGCCTCCAATTCGGAGGCGACACCGATACGGAACTGCGCCCGCGTCAGCTCCAGCGACTGTTCGAACGCCTTCAACGTCTCCTGCGAGATGCGCAGCTGGTCCTGATCCGAACCCAGCGTTGCCCAGGCGGTCGCGATCTCCGCGATCAGGCTGATCCGCGCCGATCGCTGCGCCTCTTCGCTAGCGAAATATTGCTCGAGCGCCGCACGGTTGAGGTTGCGCACCCGACCGAACAGGTCGAGCTCGAATGCCGAAAAGCCGGCGTTGACCGAGTAGAATTCCAGGTTCGACGAGCCGCCTCCCACGGCAGCCCCCCCCGCGCCGGCACCTGCACCTGCACCTGCACCTGCACCTGCACCTGCACCTGCGCCAGCACCTGCGCCAGCTCCGGCACCCGTACCGGCTCCTGTGCCGCTACCGGCCGCCGCACCAGCGCCCGCGCCTGCTCCGCCGAAGATGTTGTTGGTGTACGTTCCCGACCCGGACAGCGTGGTGCTGGGCACCAAGTCGGCGCGCTGGATGCGATATTGCGCGCGCGCCTGCAGCACGTTGGCCGCGGCGACACGCAGGTCGCGGTTGTTCTCCAGCCCCAGCGCGATCACCTGGCGCAGGCGATCGTCGGTGAAGAAGGTACGCCAGCCGATCTTGCTGACGTCGGGCGCATCGGTCGCCGCTGCCGGATAGACGCCGCCCTGCGGCAGCGCCGCCGGTACCGCGCCTTCGGGCCGCACGTATTTGGGGGCGAAGTTGCATCCGGCGAGCGCGCTGGCACCCAGAGCCGCAAGGACGAAGTTGCGTATTGTCACCGTTCAGGCTCCCTGCGGCTGGGGCGTGTCGCCCTCGCCGCCATCATGCGGTTCATCCTCGCGCACCGGTTTCGGCTCGCCGCCATGGCCGAACAGGCGCAGCACGACGACAAAGAACATCGGCACGAAGAAAATCGCGAGGATCGTCGCCGACAGCATGCCGCCGACGACGGCGCGACCGATCGCATTCTGCCCGCCCGCGCCGGCGCCGGTCGAGATCGCCAGCGGGAATACGCCAAAGATGAAGGCGAGGCTGGTCATCAGGATCGGCCGCAGACGCAGCTTGGCCGCCTCGACAGCCGCTTCCATCGGCCGCATCCCCTCGTTGATCCGCTCCTCGGCAAATTCCACGATCAGGATCGCGTTCTTCGCCGACACGCCGATCGTCGTGATCAGGCCAACCTGCAGGTAGATGTCGTTGTTGAGGCCGGTCAGCCACGCGGCGAGCACCGCGCCGAGGATGCCGAGCGGCACCACCAGCATGACCGAGATCGGTACCGACCAGCTTTCGTACAGCGCGGCAAGGCACAGGAAGACGATCAGCAGCGACAAGCCGTACAGCGCCGGCGCCTGACCGCCCGACAACCGTTCCTCGTACGACAGGCCCGTCCATTCGAGCGCGGTGCCCGGCGGCAGCTTGGCGTGGATGTCCTCCATCGCTTCCATGGCCGCACCCGTGCTGAGCCCGGGCCCTGGCGAGCCTTGCAGCTGCATCGCCGACTGCCCGTTGTAGCGGGTCAGCTGCACCGGCGCGTTCGCCCATTCCAGCGTCGAGAAGGCGGTGAACGGCACCATCTGGCCGGTCGCATTGCGGACGTAGAGCTTGCCGACATCATCCGGGCTGAGGCGGTAGGGCGCGTCGGCCTGGACGTAGACGCGCTTGACGCGCCCACGATCGATGAAGTCGTTGATGTAGCCGCCGCCCCATGCCGTCGCGATCGTCGAATTGACGTCGGCGAGATCGAGGCCGAGCGCGCGCGCCTTGTCCTCGTCGATCTTCACCTTCAGCTGCGGCGCGTCGTCCAGGCTCAGGGGGCGGACCTGCGCCAGGCGCGGGTCCTGTGCCGCCATGCCAAGCATCATGTTGCGCGCCTGCGCCAGTTTTTCGTGCCCGATGCCGCCGGTATCGACCAGCTGCACATCGAAGCCGGTCGCATTGCCCAGTTCCTGCACCGCAGGCGGCACCAGCGCGAAGATCAACCCGTCCTTATACTGGCTGAAGGCTCCCATCGCGCGCCCGACGATCGCCTGCGCCTTGTTCTCCGCCCCGCCACGATCGTCCCACGGCTTCAGGTTGACGAAGACGAGGCCCGCATTCTGGCCCTGCCCGGCAAAGCTGAAGCCGTTGATCGTGAACACGCCGGCCACGTTCGCGCTTTCCTGCTTCAGGAAGTGGTCGCGGACGAGCGCCAGGCCTTTGTCGGTACGTGCTGTCGTCGCGCCCGCAGGCCCCTGCACCAGCGCCAGGACGGTACCCTGATCCTCGTCGGGCAAGAAGCCCGAGGGCAGGCGCGTGAACACCAGCACCATGCCACCGACGATCAGCGCGTATACCAGCAGCGACCGCTTCCAGCTGCGCGCGGTCTTCTTCACGCCGCCTTCATACTTGTGCTGGGTGCGTTCGAACCGGTCGTTGAACCAGCGGAAGAAGCGCGCGAGTGGCCCGTTACCCTCCGCCTTATGCGGGTCGTGGGGCTTCAGGATGGTCGCGCACAGCGCCGGCGTCAGGATCAGCGCGACCATCACCGACAGCACCATCGCCGACACGATCGTGATCGAGAACTGGCGATAGATCACGCCCGTCGATCCGCCGAAGAACGCCATCGGCAGAAACACCGCCGACAGGACCAGGCCGATGCCGATCAGCGCGCCGCTGATCTCGTCCATCGACTTGCGCGCGGCTTCCTTGGGGCTCAAATGTTCGGTGACGATCAGCCGTTCGACGTTCTCGACCACGACGATCGCGTCGTCCACCAACAGGCCGATGGCGAGCACCATGCCGAACAACGTCAGCGTGTTGATCGTGAACCCGGCGACCGCCATCACGGCAAACGTACCGAGCAGCACGACCGGCACCGCGATGGTGGGGATCAGCGTCGCCCGCCAGTTCTGAAGGAACAGGAACATCACCAGGAATACGAGGACAACGGCCTCGATCAGCGTGTGGATCACCTGCTCTACCGACAGCCGCACGAACGGCGTGGTGTCGTACGGATAGATGACCTTCACGTCGGCGGGCAGCGTCTTGCCGATCTCCTGCGCGCGTTGCTTGACCAGCTCGACCGTGTCGAGCGCGTTGGCGCCCGCGGCCAGGCGCACGCCGAAGCCCGACGCGGGCTTGCCGTTATACTGGACGTCGAAGCCGTAGTTTTCCGCCCCGATCTCGACCCGCGCAACATCGCCCAGCCGTACGACTGCACCGTTGGTGGTGGTCTTCAGGCGGATATTCGCGAATTGCTCGGGCGTCTGGAGGCGCGACTGCACGCTGACGGTCGCGTTGAGCATCTGGTCCTTGGGCGCCGGCTGCGCACCGATCTGGCCCGCAGAAACCTGCGCGTTCTGCGCCTGCACTGCGGCCGTTACGTCGGCGACGGTCAGCGCATAGCTGTTGAGCTTGATCGGATCGAGCCAGATGCGCATCGCATATTGCGCGCCGAACACCTGCAACTCGCCGACGCCGCCGACGCGGCTGATCGGGTCCTGGAACTTCGACACGACCATGTCTGACAGGTCGGTATTGCTGTGCGATCCGTCGGTGGAGACGAGGCCGACGACCAGCAGGAAGCTGGCGGCGGACTTCGTCACCTGAATGCCCTGACGCTGGACCTCCTGCGGCAGCAGCGGGGTCGCCGCCTGCAACTTGTTCTGCACCTGGACCTGCGCGATGTCAGGGTCGGTGCCCTGTTCGAAGGTCAACGTGATCGTCACCGTCCCCGCAGAAGAGGACGAGGACGAGAAATAGCGCAGGTGATCGATGCCCTTGAGCTGCTGCTCGATGATCTGCGTCGTCGTGCGCTCCAGCGTTTCCGCATCGGCGCCGGGATAGGTGGCGCTGATCGCCACCGCGGGCGGTGCGATTTCCGGAAACTGCGCGACCGGCAGGCTGCGGATCGCGATCACGCCTGCCAGCATCAGGACGACGGCGATGACCCATGCGAAGATGGGTCGATCGATGAAATAGCGTGACATGGCTGGTTACTTCGCCTGGTTCTGGGCTTGGCCCTGCGCCTGCGCCTGCCCCTGTGGGGCTCCAGCCGGCTTGGCGTTCGGGTTCCACGGCTCACCCTTCACCGGCATGCCGGGGCGCAGCATCATGCCGCCTTCGACGATCACCTTGTCACCCGGCTTCAAGCCACCGGTGACGAGCCAGTTGTCACCGATCGTGCGGCTGGTCTGCAGCGTGCGTGGCTGGACCTTGCCGTCCGGGCCGATCACCATCACAGTCGCATTGCCGCGCTCGTCACGGCTGACCGCGCGCTGCGGGACGAGCAGCGCGTTCGCCTGCGTCCCCTGCACCAGTGCGGCGCGCACATACATGCCCGGGAGCAGCAGCCCGTTCGGGTTGGGGAAGAGCGCGCGGATCGTCTGCGATCCGGTGGCGGGATCGACCGTCACGTCGGCAAAGCGCAGCGTGCCCTCCGGCCCGTAGGCCGTGCCGTCTTCCAGCGTCAGCTTTACGCGCGCGTTGCCGTCGCGCGTCAGCTGACCTGCCATGATCTGCTGGCGCAGCTTCAGAAGATCGGCGCTCGACTGCTGGATGTCGACATATACCGGATCGAGCCGCTGGATCGTCGCCAACGGCTGCGTCTGCGCGGCGGAGACGAGGGCGCCGGTGGTGAACAGCGACCGGCCGATGCGACCGCTGATCGGTGCGCGGATCGTGGTGCGGGCCAGGTCGATTTGCGCGGTACGAAGCGCGGCCTGCTGCGCAGCAACATCCGCGCGCGCCTGCGCCGCCGTCGTCTGGGCGTTTTCGAATTCCTGGCGGGCGATCGCGTTGATCTTCACGAGCTCGCCGTAGCGGCGGGCCAGCGCCTCGCTGGAGGCGATGCTGGCGCGGGCGCGCGTCAACGCGGCGCGGGCGCTGGCGACCTGCGCCTGATAAGGAGCGGCATCGATGCGGTAGAGCGGCTGGCCCTTGCGCACCATGTCGCCTTCGGTGAACAGCCGCGCCAGGACGAGGCCGTTGACCTGCGGTCGCACGTCCGACGTTTCATAAGCGTTGGTTCGGCCCGGCAATTCGGTCGTGAGCGTCACCGGCTGCTCGCGCGCGACCACATAGCCGACCGTCGGGGGGCCCTGCGGCGCCTGCTGCTGCTGTTGCCCCTTGCTCCCGCAGGCGGTGAGGCTTCCCGCCATCACGCCCATGACCCCGAGTGCCAACGCTAGCGTTGCTGCGCCCTGTCGCCTATCCGCCATGCCGAAATGTCCGATTTGAATTTTGTGAGTGAATGATCACTCACTCTCTGGTACAACCGGATCCTGACGGGCGTCAAGCCGCGCATGATGAGGATGGAATGAACGACGCGGATTTTTGTTGCACTGCACCCAAGAAGAAAGCGGAGCAGCGCCGGGACCGCGTGATCGAGGCCGCTCGCAAGCTTTTCATCGACAACGGTTTTCACGGCACTGGCATCGCGCAGATCGCAAAGGATTCCGGCATCGCCGTCGGTCAGCTCTATCGCGATTTTTCCGCGAAGGAGGACATCGTCGCCGCGATCGTCGATGCCGATTGCTGCTCGTTCATGGCCGCCGACTCGCTGCGCGCGGCGATCAACAACGGCGAGGCGCGGCTGGTGCGTGACTGGATTCACCAGTTCATCACCGCAGAGGACGAGCCGGAGGACATCGAGGGCTCTCGCCTGTTCGCCGAGATCGTCGCCGAGGCGTGCCGCAACGAACGGATTGCCGCGATCTTTCGCCGGGTGAACGACGATGTGCGGGATTTGATGCTGAATGCGCTGGAGATGCTGGCACCGGCGCCGGCGATGGCTGAGCGGCGGGCGATGCTTGCCGACATGATCGTGACCATGGCGCTCGGCATGCTGCATCACGAGATGATCCGGCGCGACGCGGATCGCGGCCCGCTTGCCCGCGCCTTCGTCGTCGCCGTGGATCGCGAGATCGACGCGATGCGGGGCGACGCCCCGACCGCCTGATCGGCGCAGGGCCCGGGGGCTGCGATCCCCTCATTGAATAGACCATTAGCGGCAATCGCTCGCCGGCCAAATCCTCTCAGCGGCCGGGCCAGATCGCCAGGCTGGTATCGACCATGCGTTCGAGGTCGGCGCGGCTCGCCCCCGATCCCGCCTGCACCGCCATGCCCTGCAGCAAGGCGTAGAGGTAGCTGGTCAGTCCGCCGATATCGACCCCGGCAGGCAGGTCGCCATCGGCCTTGGCACGTTCGAACCGCTCGGTCAGCGCCGCCTGCGAGGAGGCGCGGCGCGCGATCATTTGGGTCCGGATCGAATCGGCCTCCGATCCGCACGGCATCGTCGCGATCACGCCCAGACAACCCTTGGGCTCGTCGGGGCTCGTCTGCATTTCCAGTGCGCCGCGCAGGATCGTCTCGGCGACGGCGCGCGCGGTCGGCTGCTCCAGCGCCGCGCGCATATAGTCCAGCTTTTCCGCCTCGTAGAGGTCGAGCGCCTTGTGAAACAGCGCCTCCTTGTTGCCGAACGCGGCATACAGGCTGGGACGCGTGATCCCCATCGCTTCGGTCAGATCGGCGAGCGACGTGCCCTCATAACCCTTGCTCCAGAACACCCGCAGCGCCGCGGCAAGCGCCGTGTCGGTACAGAATTCCCGCGGGCGGCCCTTCGTACAGGGGTGCGACAACGCGGTGAAAACGCTTTTCATATCGACCAGTATAGAAGTTCACGGCCGACAAACAAGTCCGGAGCGGACGAAAGCCGCTCAAGCCGCCTTGGTAAATGCTTGATTTCGGGCGGACTTGCCCGATCCGGTCAGCTGCCGCGCCACGGCTTCGGCAATCTTGATTCCATCGACCGCGGCGGACAGGATGCCGCCGGCATAGCCCGCGCCCTCGCCCGCCGGGAACAGGCCGACGGTGTTGAGGCTCTGGAGATCGGTGCCGCGGGTGATGCGGATCGGCGATGAGGTGCGCGTCTCGACCCCCGTCATCACTACGTCGGGATGGTCGTAGCCCTCGATCTGCCGGCCGAACACCAGCAGCGCCTCGCGCATGGCTGCGATCACGAAATCGGGCAGGCAGGTGGCGAGATCGGTCGGTGTCACGCCGGGGCGGTAGGAAGGAACAATAGATCCCAGCGCGGTCGATGGCCGCCCGGCAAGGAAATCCCCCACCCGCTGCGCCGGCGCCTTGTAGCTCGATCCGCCTGCGACGAACGCTGCCTTCTCGATCTGGCGCTGCAAGGCGATGCCCGCGAGCGGATCGCCAGGATAGTCGCGCGCGGGATCGATCGCGACGACGAAGCCCGAATTGGCGTTGCGCTCGTTGCGCGAATATTGGCTCATGCCGTTGGTCGCGACCTGCCCCTCCTCGGACGTCGCGGCGACGACCGTGCCGCCGGGGCACATGCAGAAGCTGTAGACGGTGCGGCCGTTCGAACAGTGATGCGAGATATGATATTCGGCCGCGCCCAGGATCGGGTGGCCGGCATTGGGGCCGAAGCGGGCGCGGTCGATCCAGCTTTGCGGGTGCTCGATGCGCACGCCGATCGAGAAGGGCTTGGCTTCGATGTGGACGCCAGCCTGATGGAGCATCGCGAACGTGTCGCGGGCGCTGTGGCCGACCGCGAGTACCACCTGCTCGGCCGGCAGGTAATCGCCGGTGTGGAGGTGAAGGCCGCGCATGTGCCGGTGGCCATCGGCGTCCACCTCGACATCGATGCCGTCGACGCGCGTGCCGAAGCGATATTCACCGCCAAGCGCCTCGACGCTCGCGCGCATGCTCTCCACCATCGTGACGAGGCGGAAGGTACCAATATGCGGATGGGCCTCGGTCAGGATTTCCTCGGGCGCGCCGGCTTTCACGAACTCGGTCAGCACCTTGCGATCGAGGTGCCGCGGGTCCTTGATCCGGCTGTAAAGCTTGCCGTCGGAAAAGGTCCCCGCCCCGCCCTCGCCGAACTGAACGTTCGATTCGGGGTTCAGCTCGCTCCTGCGCCACAGCCCCCAGGTGTCCTTGGTCCGCTCGCGCACCACCTTGCCACGGTCGAGGATGATCGGCCGGAACCCCATCTGCGCCAGGATCAGCCCGGCGAACAGCCCGCACGGCCCTGCCCCGATTACCACCGGTCGTGGGCCGTCATAGTCGGCCGGTGCCTTTGCGACGAAGCGGTAGCCGGTGTCCGGCGTCGGCCCGACGTTGCGGTCACGGCGACAGCGCGCCAGCACCGTCCCCTCGTTCTTCACCGTCACATCGACTGCATAGACAAGCTGGATGTCGAACTTGTCGCGAGCATCGTTCGCGCGTCGCGCGACGCTGTAGCGCACCAAATCGCGGGGCCCGATCCGCAACCGATCCCGGATCGCCGCCGCCAGCGCCTCCTCCGGATGATTGAGGGGGAGTTTCAACTCGTTGATCCGCAACATGCCGCCCGAGGTAGCGGATCGGGACGTGGGTCGCCAGTAGGTGGACACGAGCGCCGACGCTTGCGACAGCCATACGACGGCGTGTGATGCACATCAGTGACGCGGGCGCCGCCGCCCTACGGCTTCGGCGTGGCCCGTCCGACCCACCATGCATAAGCAATGACACCCGCTCCCACGATACCACTGATGGCGGCGACCTGAAGCGCCTCGATCTGTTCCGCGGGCGGAGACAAGATAGCCGCGGTCGCGAGTGCCAGCCCCGCAACCACCATGATCCAGCCCGCCAAGGCGTCGGGCCAACGTGGCCGCGGTTCGATTTTCTCGATCAAGAGATGAGCGCTTGTCGGATCGGTATCGAGAGCCTTGCGAATGGTCCGGTTCAAGATCGCATGCGAGATCAACCGACGCAGCTGAGCAACAAACATCAGCATCAATGCCAAGACACCAAGCGGTAGAATTGCGTCCAACATGTCAGCTCAATAGCGCTTCCATTGCTAACGTCACAATGATGCGGCGCCTCGGCTGCGCCGCGATGTCATATTGCTCAAATCTTTTCTGAAGCCGACCAGGAGATCACGGCACGCGTTTACCACGACCCGTCCCGCTCCCGCCGCTCCATCATCTCCGCAACGCGGCGTCGCGTCGCGGGTGAGGCTGCTTCGGGCAAAGCGTCGCATGCAAAGAAGCGAGCCTCGGCGATCTCGATGCCGTCGATCCGGGGCGTGTCCGGCGTCGTCTCGCGGAACAGCTGGAATGTGTCGCGCCGACCCTCCGTCCGCACGTCCCAACAGCCGACCAAGTCCGGTGCACCCAGCCTGCAGCGCACCTCCTCCATCAGTTCGCGCGCCGCAGGGGCCGCGGGTGCCTCACTCCGCGCGATGCCGCCGCCCGGCAGCATCCATAAATCGGACCGGCCGTAGCGGTGGCGCACCAGCAGCAGGCGCCCCTCGCCATCGAACGCCATCACCTTCACGCCCTGCGTCCGCCAGCCGACCAGCGCCATCGTGCGGCGGCGCAGGCGATACGCGATAGGTCGATCTGCGGCCGCATCCCGCCTGTCTACCGCGCGGCATGCGCGTCCGATAGCTTGCCCTCGCCTCCCGAACCGGCAATGACGCGCAGGTTCAAGGGGAGCCCGTCATGTCCATCCTGTCCGACCGCTGGATTCGCGAGGCCGCGCTCGGCCAGCAGATGATCGAGCCCTTTGTCGAGAACCAGCGCCGCGACGGCTGCATCAGCTATGGCCTATCGTCCTACGGCTACGACGCGCGCGTGGCGAACGAGTTCAAGATCTTCACCAACGTCGACAGCGCGGTCGTCGACCCCAAAGATTTCGCGTCGAACAGCTTCGTCGATCGCAAGACCGACGTGTGCATCATTCCACCCAACAGCTTCGCACTCGCCCGCACCGTCGAATATTTCCGGGTGCCGCGCGATGTGCTGGTCATCTGCCTCGGCAAATCGACCTATGCGCGCTGCGGGATCATCGTGAATGTGACACCGCTCGAACCCGGCTGGGAAGGCCATGTCACGCTGGAGTTCTCCAACACGACGCCGCTGCCCGCGAAAATCTACGCCAACGAAGGCGCCTGCCAGTTCCTGTTCCTGCAGGGCAACGAGCCGTGCGAGACGAGCTACGCCGACCGCGCCGGCAAATATATGGGCCAGCGCGGGGTCACGCTTCCCCGCCTGTAAAACAATCGTTCCTCGCCCGCAGTACGGCGGCCCGCTCGTTGCAAGCGAGCCGCATTGTCTGCGTCAGCGCGTCGCGAGCGTCGTCGTCAGCCGCGACAGACCGCGCGTCGCGACATCATGCGACGACAGCACGGCACCATTCGGCATGTCCATCGCCACCGCGGGACGATCGAGCACGCCGCGGTACAGCGCCCGCGCATCGGCCGTGCGGCCGGTCTGCGCATAGGCCGCCGCCAGGTTGAGCATCAGTTCGGGGCGATCCGGAAAAATCCGCCGTTCCGCTTCGAGTCGCTTGGCGGCCGTCGTGAAGTCACCCGCCGCAATCGCCTGATAGCCGGTCCGGTCCGCTGCCAGCGCCGGCGTCGTCAGGCAAGCACCCATCAGCATCGCAGCCACAATCTTGTGCATCGCATCGCCTCCTCGTCCAGCATGACATGCTGGTTTCACTTTTATGACATTAACGTGTCACTTCGAAGACAGTTGCGCAAGCGGAAGATGGGGTGTGCCCAAAGGCTTTGCTGCTAAGCAGAGGGCACAAACAAAAAGGGCGGCCCCTTGCGGAGCCGCCCCTTGCGCGTGAGCTTCCGATCGCGATCAGAAGTCGTTGCGATACTGTTCGTTGCCGATGAAGCCGAGCTTCGTCACCGCCGAGCGCTTGATCACCGCCAGGGTCTGGTCGACCTTGTCGTACTTCGCCTGCGGATCAGGCTGGAAGTGCAGTTCCGGCTCTGGATTGATCGCCGCGGCGGTGTCCAGATACTGGCGCAGCGTCACTTCGTCGACCGGCTGGCCGTTCCACGACACCGTGCCGGCCGCATCGATGATGATCTTGTTCTTCTGCGGATCGACCGGCGGCTTCTGGTTGCGCGGATCGTTGACCGGCAGGTCGACCTTCACCGCGTGCGTCGGGATCGGAAGGGTAATGATGAACATGATGAGGAGCACGAGCATGACGTCGATCAACGGCGTCGTGTTCATTTCCATCATCGGCTCGCCGTCGTCCGAGCCACCACTCATTGCCATGTCAAATACTCCTGGGTCGGGCGGGGCAGATCAGCCACCCGCGGGCGGCGGCTGCGAGATGAAGCCGACCTTGGCGAAGCCTGCCTGCTGCATCGTGTAGATGGTGCCGCCGATGCACTTGTACGGCGTGTTGACGTCGCCGCGGATATGGACTTCGGGCAGTTCCAGGTCCGGATTGCCGGCGCCGCCCTGACGCTCGATCTCCAGCTTCAGCTTGTCGACCGCGCGGGTCAGCAGGTCCTTGCTGGTGATCGGCGACGTACCCCAATAGACGAGGCAGTTGCCGTCGGGCCCGCTCGTCACGGAGAGCAGGACGTTCTCGGGCTTGGTCGTCGTCGGATCGAAACGGACCTTGGGCAGAACGATGCCCTTGACCGTCTGGATCGCCACCGGAACGGCGATCAGGAAGATGATGAGGAGCACCAGCATCACGTCCACGAGTGGCGTGGTGTTGATGTCCGACATCGGTTTCTCGGAGGAGCCTCCCCCTCCAGTGCTCATCGCCATATGCGAGCTATCCTATCCATTCCTTATCGCCGGGCGCCGTGAGCCATCAGGCTCCGGCGTCGGCCGGTTGCGGGATGCACCACATCGGGCATCCCGCAGCCTTGTCGCGTTACGGGCGCGTCTGAACGCCACCGGCCTGGCCGGCGGTCGTGGTCGCGGCGGCGGGCTTCACCGGCGCCTTCGACGGAGCGATACCCGCCATCGTCGGCTTCACCGCGCCGTTCGAGGCGAGGAAGCCCAGCACGTCGTTCGAGAAGGCCGACAGGTCTTCCGCGATCGACTTGTTGCGGCGCTGCAGCCAGTTGTAGGCGAGCACGGCCGGAACCGCGACGACCAGGCCGAGCGCGGTCATGATGAGCGCCTCACCGACCGGGCCGGCGACCTTGTCGATCGAGGGATCGCCCGACGCGCCGATCTTGATCAGCGCGCGGTAGATGCCGACCACGGTGCCGAACAGACCGATGAACGGCGCGGTCGCACCGACGGTTGCGAGGAAGGCGAGACCGCCACCCAGCTTCGAGTTGATCGCCGCTTCCGAACGGGCGAGCGAACCGTGCAGCCAGTCGTGTGCCTCGACCGGATCGGTCAGCTTGGCGTGCTGGTCCTGCGCCTGCAGGCCGTCGTCGACGAGCTGCTTGTAGGCCGAGTTCTTCTCAAGCTTGGCCGAACCTTCGCGCAGGCTGTTCGAGGTCCAGAAACCCTGGCGCACGCGCTTGGCCTGGTTGATGATCTTCTGCTGCTCGAACAGCTTCGAGAACAGGATGTAGAAGGAGACGATCGACATCAGCACGAGGATCGTGAAGACCGACTGCGAGATGAGGCCGCCTTCCTTCAGCGCCTGCTGAAGACCGAACTGGTTTTCGGCAGCCGCGGTGCCGCCGGCCGCGAGAATGGTGGTGAGCATTTGGGTTAAATCCTTGTCAAACGATGTAGAAGTTCGGGGAGGAACCGCCCGATGTCCGGCCTATTCCGAACAGCGGGCGGGGCCGCATCAGTCCTTCGGGATCTTCCAGACCACGCGCCGGGACTGCGTCGTGGAGATCGGATTGCCGCTGGCATCCTGCGCCGGGGTGTAGCGTCCCCGCCGCGTGATCGCCGCGCAGGCCGCCCGGTCGAGCGCCGACGAACCGCTGGACGAGGTCGTCCGGCAATTCTCCACCCGGCCAGCGGTGCTGATCGTCCAGGCGATCACGCTGGTGCCTTCTTCGTTGTTGCGAAGCGAGCTGGGCGGATAGTCGTCGTTCGTGATCCAGTCCGCAGGGTTACCCTTCGCACCCGCGGCCTTGCTGACGACCGGCGGTGCCGGCGGCGCAGGGGGAGCAGGCGGAGCCGGCGGCGCAGCGATCGGCGTCAGATTGACGGCGGGCGGCGGCGTCGAAACCGTCTGAATCACCACGGGGGGCGGATTCGGGTTCTGCACGATCGGCGGCGGCGACACCACTGGCGGCGGCGTCATCGGCGTATCGGGCGGAGGGGGCGGCGGTTCGTCCGGCGGCGGGGGCGGCGGCTCCTCGACGTCGAACGTATTAAGCTTTTCTTGGGCCTTTTTCACGTATTGGTACGCGAGCCCGGTGACGAAGGCATAGCCCAGCGCCGCATGGATGAGCACGACGATGAAAATCGCGACCATCTTGCCACCGGACATCTTCTGGTCAGCATAGGCCATTCAGCAACGACACTCCCTAATCTCGTGGTCCTCGCGGCGCCTGGGGGACGGACGCGCGTAGGCCACTGCCCCGGCTTGTGCCGGTCATGGCAGTGCCATCAGTCCTATCGCCCTGTTTCGCGCCACGCAAACGCTTTGTCTCACGCAACAAACGTACAATCGCTTGGCGACAGAATTATTTCTGTATCGTTCAGCTGCGCTGGGCTAGCGAAAGGGCATGAAACGCGCTTTCCGCCTCACCCGCTCACTGGCCTTGGCGAGCGCCGCTGCAACGCTCACCGGCCACACCGCTGCCGCACAAATGCCGCAGAATTCTGCCGGTTTTGCCATGAATGCGGCATCTGCGACTTCCGCCATTCCTTATGCCGACATCGCCGATCTGGTCATCGCCTCCCCCATCATCGCCGACGCGACGATCCGGTCGGCACTGAAGCTCAAGGGCGCGGATGCGGCGGGCGTCGCGCCGGGTGTCACGCGCTTTTATGTCGAGGCCGATCTGGTTGCGCTCGTACGCGGCGCTGGCGGCCTGCCACCGCGAATCGGCTATCTGCTTGATGTCCGGCCTGATTCGATGGGTCAGATGCCCAAGCTCAAGAAGATGCGCGTGCTGCTGTTCGGACGCCCTGTGCCCAGCGTCCCCAACCAGATCCAGCTGTCGGCACCCGACGCGCAGATCGCGTGGAGCCCGGCCGAGGACCAGCGCGTGCGCGCGATCGCGCAGAGCCTGGTCGCCGCGGATGCGCCACCCATCGTCACCGGGGTCGGCAACGCCTTTCACGTCCCCGGCGCGCTGCCGGGCGAGGGCGAGACGCAGGTGTTCCTGACCACCGCCAATGGCGCGCCGGTGTCGCTGACCGTGCTGCGCCGTCCCGGCGAGCGCCCGCGCTGGGCTGTCGCCCTGTCGGAGATCGTCGACGAGGCCGCCGCACCGCCGTCACGCGATACCTTGCTGTGGTACCGCCTCGCCTGCGCCCTGCCGGCGAGCCTGCCCGATCGCAGCACCGCCTCGCTCGATCCGGCCAACGCCGATCTCGCGCGGCAAGACTATCGCTTCGTCCTCGAACAGCTCGGCCCCTGCGGACGGACGCGCGACCTGCGCTGACGTCCGTGCGTCGGTCAGCGGCGGTGACGGACGAGCGTGATACCGATCGACTCGCCTGCCTCCGCGATGGCGAGCTTCACGATCTTCACCTCGACGCGCAGCACGCGTGCGTCGGCGAGGAACAACGTTTCGCAGATGTGGTCGGCCACCGCCTCGATCAGCGTGAAGTGCAGCCCTTCGGGCAAGGCGGTCGTCGCGGCGTGTTTCAGGTCGAGATAATTCTTCGATGCCGACAGTGGCGTGTCCGGCGCAAAGTGATCCGGGCAGCTGAGGTCGACGCTCAGGTCGATGCGCAGCGGCTGGGGCAGGTGCGTTTCCTCCGAATAGATTCCGGTGAGCACCTGGACCTCGAGGTCGTGGACCTGCAGCTGAAGACGATCTTGCATGGCGCGCGCCTGTAGCAAGGACGCGGCGGCGAGGCGAGGGCGAGCAAGGGCGGTGACCGGACTCTGCCGGTCCCGCTCCATATCCGCTTGCCATCGGCGCCCTTGCACGCCATGCGCGCCGCCGCCCTTACCGGGCGTGAAGGACCGTTGCCCGTGACCGTTTTCGTGCCGCTCGCTGACGTCGATGGCGCCGCCGTCGAGGCGCTGCTCGACCGCGCGTTCGGTACCGACCGCCACGGCCGCACGGCCTACAAGGTACGCGGGAGCGTCGCGCCGGTCGCGACGCTGAGCTTCGCCGCGCTGGATGGCACCGCGCTGATCGGCACGATCCAGTGCTGGCCGGTCGTGCTGAGCGGCGACGACGGCAGCACGCATCCGCTGGTGATGATCGGCCCGGTCGCGGTCGAACCCGACCGGCAGCGCGACGGAATCGGACGGCAGCTGATGACCCAGGCACTCGACGCCGCCGCCGCACAGGGGCTCGACGGCGCTCTGATGCTGATCGGCGATCCCGAATATTATGCGCGATTCTTCGCCTTCGACGCTACGCGAACGGGCGGCTGGCGCCTGCCCGGCCCGGTCGAGCGCCACCGCCTGCTCGCGCGTGGTGCCGACGTGCCGGCGGTCGCCGGGATGCTCGGTCCGGCGACCACCTCCGCCGCTGCGGTGAAGGCCGCGCGCGCCTGACGGCTTTACGTCGCGCCTGCCAACCCCTACCTCGCGCCTCATGCCGATGGAGGAGCTTCCCGATCTCGCCGGTCTCAGCCTTGCGGAGATCGCCACGCTGGTCGAACAGCGGCGCCTGCCGCCGGTCGAGCACTGGAACCCCGCACATTGCGGCGACAGCGAGATGCGCATCGCGCGCGATGGGACCTGGTTCCACCAGGGCTCGCCGATCGGTCGTCAGACGATGGTGCGCCTGTTCTCGACCATCCTGCGCCGCGAGGACGATGGCCGCTACGTGCTGGTGACGCCGGTCGAAAAGCTCGACATCGCGGTCGAGGACGCGCCGTTCGTCGCCGTCGAGATGAAGGCGGAAGGGTCGGGCCGGGACAGCCGCCTCGCCTTCCGGCTCAACACGGGCGATCTGGTCACCGCCGGCCCCGATCATCCGCTGCGCTTCGCCAAGGGCGAGGACGGCCCCCGCCCTTATCTCCATGTCCGGGGGGGCCTAGAGGCGCTGGTCGCGCGCTCGGTCTATTACGAGCTCGCCGAACGCGCGCTGGCAGAGGGCGATCGTCCGGGCATCTGGAGCAACGGCGCCTTCTTCGCGCTGGACATGACCGCATGAGCCTTGCCGCGCGGCTAGCCGCCGCCCTCGACGCCGGCCGCGCGGCGCAGGCATCGCTGCTCGCTGGCGATCACCGCGATGCCGAGACGCGCCGCGACGCGGACCTCACCCCAGCGGCGGTGCTGATAGCGGTCACTGACCGTCCGCGCCCCGGCGTGATCCTGACGCAGCGCACCGATACGCTGCGCAACCATGCGGGACAGGTCGCCTTCCCCGGCGGGCGCACCGACCCGGGCGAGGATGCCGTCGCCGCCGCCCTGCGCGAGGCCGAGGAGGAAATCGCGCTGCCCGCGTCGCTGGTCACCGTCGTCGGCACGCTGTCCCCTTATCGCACCGTCACCGGCTTCGCGGTGACGCCGGTGCTCGCCGCGGTTCCCGCCGACGTCCCGCTGGTGCCCAGCGAGGCGGAGGTCGCCAGCGCCTTCGAAGTCCCGCTCGACCACCTCCTCGACCCTACGCAGCAGATCGAGGCGAGTGCCGAATGGCGCGGCGCGACACGCCATTTCTACGAGATCCGTTGGCAGGACCGGCGTATCTGGGGCGCGACGGCAGCGATGCTCGTCAACCTGTCGCGGCAGCTCGCATGGGCGTGACCATGACCCTCGATCGTATCGCCGCGCGCGAGGGCTTTGCTGCGCTGATCGACGCGCTGGGTGGCGCCGCACAGACGCGGCTGGTCGGCGGCGTCGTGCGCGACACGCTGCTCGATCTCGACCCTGCCGACGTCGATCTCGCGACACGGCTGCGCCCCGAGGACGTGCTCGCGCGATTGAAGGCGGCGGGCATCCGCGCGGTCCCGACGGGACTTGCACACGGCACCGTCACCGCCGTCCTTCCCTCCGGCCCGATCGAGGTGACGACGCTGCGCCGCGACGTCAGCACCGACGGCCGCCATGCCGTCGTCGCCTTTACAGATGCATGGGACGAGGATGCGTCGCGGCGCGACTTTACGATGAACGCGCTCTACGCTGATCCGCGGACGGGCGCGGTCTTCGACTCGGTCGGCGGCCTGGCGGACCTTGATGCGCGGATCGTCCGCTTCATCGGCGATCCCTATCGCCGCATCGCCGAGGATCATCTGCGGATCCTGCGCTTCTTCCGCTTCCACGCCCGCTTTGGCGACGCGATCGATCCCGAGGGGCTCGCGGCATGCACCGCACGCGCCAACGACCTGATGGCGCTGTCGCGCGAACGGATCGCGTCGGAACTGCTGAAGCTGCTGGTCGCGCGCCATGCCGTGCCGGTGATGACGCTGATGATCGGACGCGGTATCCTGCGCGCGGTCCTGCCCGAGATCACCGACGCCGCGCCGCTTGCCGAGCTTACTGCCCGAGAGGCGGCGGCGGATGTAGCGCCCGATCCGATCCGCCGGCTGGCCGCGCTGGTCCCGCCGCCGGTGGCGGAAAGCGTGGGCGCGCGGCTGAAGCTGTCGAACGCGGATCGCAAGCGGCTGATCGCCGCCACCGCCGGGTCGAGCGACGAGGGCCCGCGCGCGCTTGCCTATCGCGTCGGCACCACGAGTGCGATCGACCGCCTGCTGCTGGCGGGTGCCGATGTCGCGCCGCTACGCGGCTGGGCGCCCCCTACCCTACCGATCGGCGGCGGTGCGCTTGTCGCGCGCGGGCTGTCGAAGGGACCGCAGGTCGCCGCGGTGCTGCGCGCGATCGAAACGCGCTGGATCGCCGAGGATTTTCCGAACGCCGACCGCGTCGATCAGATCGCCGATGCGGCGGTAGCGGAGGCCCTTGCCGACCGGATCATCGACAGCGCGTCTGCGGCCTCGAGCGGGCGGGCGTAGAGGTAGCCCTGCCCATAGGTGCAGCCCAGCGCGGCGAGCGTCTGGGCGAGTTCGTTGTTTTCGATCCCTTCCGCCGTGGTGCGCATACCGAGCGCCTGCGCCAGGCTGAGTACCGCACGCACGATCGCGATCTTGTCGCGGTCCGTCAGCATGCCCGACACGAAGCTGCGGTCGATCTTCAGGATGTCGATCGGCAGCTTCTGCAGATAGGCAAGATTCGAATAGCCGGTGCCGAAATCGTCCATCGCGATGCTGCAGCCGAGTGATTTCAGCGCGTGCATCATCCCCGCGATGCGATCGGGATCGGACACGATCGCGCTCTCGGTGAGCTCCAGGTTCAGCCGCTCGCCCTTCAGGTTATGGCGGATCAGCGCCGCCTCGACCACCGATGCGATGTCGTCGCGCTGCATCTGGATCGCGGACAGGTTCACCGCGAGCCGCACGCCGCACCCGCCGCCGCATTCCTCATCCCACCAGCGCAAGGTCCGCGCCGCTTCCTCGATCGCCCAGCGGCCGAGCGGCACGATCAGCCCCGATTCCTCGGCGACGGGGATGAATGTGCTGGGATCGTGCTCGACACCTTGGGGGTCGCACCAGCGCGCCAGTGCCTCGAACGACACGATCGCGCCGCTCGACAGGTCGCAGATCGGATGGAAGGCGAGCCGCAGCTGCCGCTCCTCGATCGCACGGCGCAGCGCAGTCTCCATGGCGAACTGCTCGCGCGCCAGGGTGAAGGCATGCGTCTGGTAGCTTTCGACCTGCAACCCCGATTTCGCGCGCTTGGCGGCGAACTGCGCGTTGCGGATCAGCTCCTCGGCGTCCTCGACAGTCTCGTCGGCATGGGCGATGCCGATCGAGCATTCGATGCCGATCTCATAATCGCTGAGGCGGAACGGCGTGCTCAGCGCCCGCTGGATGCGCTGTGCCAGCCACGTCGCCTCGTCGGGATCATCGTCGATTCCCATCAGAATGCCGAATTCGTCGCCACCGATCCGCGCCAGCGCATCGCGCGCGCGCAGCACGCCCTTGATCCGCCGTGCGACGGTGATCAGCAGCTCGTCCCCGGCGAGCCCGCCCAGGCAGGCGTTGAGCCGCCCGAATCGGTCGAGGTCGATGACCAGCACCGCATAGCGCCCGGGCTCGGTGCGGGTCGCATCGACCGCGTCGCCGAACCCTTCGCGGTTGGGCAGTCCGGTCAGGCTGTCCGTCGTCATCTCGCGACGCAGCGAGCGTTCGGTATGAATTTGTGCGGTAAGGTCGATAAACGCGATCTGGCAGCGATCACGCATCGCCGGGCTCGGCCGTGCCAGCGTCACGCGGTAATATCGCGAATCGATCACCTGCCCGATCGACCAGTCGAAGTCGGATCGGATTTCGGTCGAGCGCAGGAAGGCGTCGATACGGCTGGCGAGCAGCGCCAGCATCGGCGACCGGTCCGCGACCACGCCCAGTCCGGCGAGCCGATAGGCGCGGTTCATCGACAGGAAGCCGAAGCCGACACCCTCGCGCACCACCTGCACCATCGGGATCGGAATCAGCTCCAGGTCCCGCTCGAGCATCTCGTGCTCTGCGGGGGAAGGGAACTCCGGATCTGGCGAGGCGGTGGCCATGCCCCGTCTTACGACCCGTTCGTTAAGGCGATCTGAAAGTCGGTCGAATGTCGACGTGGCGTCTTGCGATCCAGATGTGCCCCTGTCTGCCCTCAGCTCCCGAACCGATTGTCGCGCGGAAAGCCCGTCGGCGGCGTACGGCCAGCGGCGCCGCGTGCGGTGCGCCACAGCGACAGATCGCTCTCGGTGCGCGTCCGCCCCGTGTCACCGCCCATCGGCCAGCGCAGCCCCTCTGCGAAGACGAAGGTGGTCGCATCCGACAGGCTGCCTTCGCGGAACCGCTGGATCTGCACCCCCTGCCCGCGCGTCATCACCGGCAGCTCCGCGATCGGGAAGACCAGGAACTTCCGGTTGTCGCCGATCGCCGCGATGTAATCGGCGTTGGGTACCACGGGCCGCACGACGAGCAGCTTCTGTCCGACCCGCGGCGTCATCACCGTCTTGCCCTTGCGCGTCTCGGCGATCACGTCCGCGACCGGCACGCGGAAGCCGCGCCCGTCGGTCGCCGCGATCAGCAATTGCTCCTGCGCGCGGGCGTTGAGGAACGCCGCGACGCCGACCGAGCCGTCGAGGTCGATCATCGCACGCACCGGCTCGCCAAAGCCGCGCCCGCCCGGCAATTTGTCGGCGGCAAGCGTGTAGAAGCGGCCGTTTTCCGCTGCGAGCAGCAATTTGTCCGTCGTCTGTGCGTGAAAGGCAAAGGCGGGGCCGTCGCCCTCCTTGAACTTCAGCGTCTCGGCCGAGACGAGGTCGACATGCCCCTTCATCGCGCGGATCCAGCCGCGCTGCGACAGGATCACCGTGATCGGCTCGCGCTCGATCATCGCTTCCAGCGGAATGTCGCGCGTCGGTGCCGCTTCCTCGATCCCCGTCCGCCGCGCGCCCAGCGCCGTCTCCGGCCCATAGCGGTCGCGGACCTTCTTCATGTCCCGCTTCATCCGCCGCTTCTGCTTGGCGGGATCGGCGAGCAGCGCTTCGAGTTCGACCCGTTCCTTGTCGAGCTTGTCGCGCTCGCCGCGGATTTCGAACTCCTCGAGCCGGCGCAAGCTGCGCAGCCGCATGTTGAGGATCGCCTCCGCCTGCCGATCGGTCAGGCGGAACTCGGCGATCATCACCTGCTTGGGCTCGTCCTCGGTCCGGATGATCTCGATCACGCGATCGAGGTTGAGATAGGCAACGAGATAACCGTCGAGCAGCTCGATCCGGTCGGCGATCTTGCCCAGCCGATGCCGCGTGCGCCGGTCGAGCACGACGAACTGATGCTCCACCCACGCCTTCAGCGCCCCGCCCAGCGACATGACGCGCGGCGTGCGCTCCTTGTCGAGCACGTTGAGGTTCAGGCTAATTCGCGTTTCGAGGTCGGAGAAGCGGAACAGCCCGTCCATCAGCACCTGCGGATCGACGGTGCGGCTGCGCGGTTCGAGGACGACGCGAATCTCCGCATCCGATTCGTCGCGCACGTCGGCGAGGATCGGAAACTTCTTGTCGTTGATCAGGCCGGCGATCTGTTCGATCAGCTTGCCCTTCTGCACGCCATACGGGATCTGGGTCACCACGACCTGCCACCCGCCGCCCTTCTCGCGCTCGATCTCCCAGCGCGCGCGGACGCGAAAACTGCCGCGCCCCGTGGCGTAGCTTTCGGCGATCACCGCCGCCGGATCGACCACCAAGCCCCCGGTTGGGAAGTCTGGCCCCTTCACAAAGTCCAGCACGGCGGCGTCGGGCGCGTCGGGCTTGTCGACCAGCATCATCGCGGCATCGAGCAGTTCGGCGGCATTGTGCGGCGGAATGCTCGTCGCCATGCCGACCGCGATGCCGGCAGCACCGTTGGCGAGTAGATTGGGGAACAGGCCGGGGAACAGCTCGGGCTCCTGCTCCTCGCCATTATAGGTCGGGCGATAGGCGACGGCGTCCTCGTCCAGCCCATCCATCAGGTCGATCGCGACCTGCGTCAGCCGCGCCTCGGTGTACCGATAGGCGGCGGCGTTATCGCCGTCGATGTTGCCGAAATTGCCCTGCCCGTCGACCAGCGGATAGCGCAGTGCGAAATCCTGCGCGAGGCGGACCATTGCGTCATAGACCGATTGGTCGCCGTGCGGGTGATATTTGCCGATGACGTCGCCGACGACGCGCGCGCACTTCTTGTACCCTTGCGCCGGATCCAGCTTCAGCAGCCGCATCGCCCACAGCAGGCGGCGATGCACGGGCTTCAGGCCGTCGCGCACATCGGGCAGCGAGCGCGCGGTGATCGTCGAGAGCGCATAGACGAGGTAGCGGTCGGACAGCGCGGTATCGAAGGGCGCGTCGAGCACGCCGACCGGCGGCTCCTGGAAATCGGTGGCCATATCGGGAACGATAGCAGGGGATGGCCCGTGATCCAACCGGGTGGCGCAAGGCGCGTGGATACGGTAGCGCCTGCCCGTGATGGATGCCGCGCTCACCTGGCCCGACCTCACCCGCCGCCCGCGCCAGACGCCCGATGCGACGATCGCCTACGGGCCGGATTCGCTGCAGGTCGTCGACCTGTGGCGCCCCGCCGGGGCCGGCCCCCACCCCGTCGTGCTGATGGTCCATGGCGGCTGCTGGCAGACCGAGATCGCCGATCGCCGCCTGATGGACTGGGTCGCCGCCGATCTGCGCGCGGCGGGCGTCGCGGTGTGGAACATCGACTATCGCGGCGTCGACCGCAGCGGCGGCGGTTATCCGGGCACCTTCCTCGACGTCGCCGCCGCGGCCGATCGGTTGCGCACGGACGCCGCGGCGCATGCGCTCGACCTCGACCGCATGATCGCGGTCGGCCATTCGGCGGGTGGGCACCTCGCGCTCTGGCTCGCTGCCCGCCACCGCCTGCCGCCGGGCAGCCCGCTGTTCGCCGCAGACCCGCTGCCCATCCCACAGGTGGTCAGCCTCGGCGGCCTGCCTGATCTGGAGGCCGTCGCCGCCAGCCCCGACAACGGCTGCGGAACCGAGGTGATCGCGAGACTTGTCGGCGACCGACCCGCGCCATTCGCCGACACGTCGATCCCGCCGCTGCTACCGATCGGGGTGCGACAGATACTGGTCAACGGGCGCGAAGACGTCATCGTACCCCATCGTCTGGCTACCGACTATGTCGCTAACGCAAATGCCGCCGGCGACCCGATCGAACTCCACACCATCCCCGACACCGGCCGTGTCGCACTGATCACGCCGGACACGGCCGCCTGGCGCGCCACCCGCGCGCTGATCCTCGCCGCCCTCGCAAAGGAGCCCTCATGACCCGCGACCAGGCCCGCGCGCTCGACGCCGCCGATCCGCTCCGCCACCACCGCGACGCCTTCGCGCTGCCCGACGGCGTGATCTATCTCGACGGCAATTCGCTGGGGCCCCTGCCCCGGGCCGTTACGCCGGCGCTCACCGATACCGTGCAGCGACAATGGGGTGAGCGGCTGATCCGCAGCTGGAACGAAGGCTGGATCGACGCGCCCCAGCGCCTCGGCGCTCTGATTGCCCCGCTGATTGGCGCGCGGGCCCATGAGGTAATCGTCGGCGACACCACCTCGACCCATCTGTTCAAGGCGATCGTCGCCGCGCTGCGCCACGCCCCCGAGCGCCGCACCGTGGTCAGCGAAGCGGGCAATTTCCCCACCGACCTACACATCGCGGAAGGCGCCGTCGGCTGCGTCCCGGGGGCGCGACTCAAGGTGGTGGCGCGCGACCAACTCGCTGACGCGCTCGACGACGATACCGCCCTGCTCCTCCTCACTCACGTCCATTACAAGACCGCCGACCGCTTCGATCTCGCCGACTGGACGGCCCGCGCGCATGCCGCCGGCGCGCTGATGCTCTGGGACTTCAGCCACAGCGTCGGCGCGGTGCCGCTCGACGTGACTGCGGCCCATGTCGAGCTCGCGGTCGGCTGCACCTACAAATATCTCAACGGCGGCCCCGGCGCTCCCGCCTTCCTCTACGTCGCCGAACGGTTGCAAGCGGCGCTCGCCAACCCGGTCAGCGGCTGGATGGGCCATGCCGAACCCTTCGCCTTCCAGGACGGCTATCGCCCCGCGACAGGCATGCGCCGCTGGCTGGTCGGCACGCCCTCGATCCTCGCGATGGCGAGCCTCGAAGCCGCGCTCGCGATCTGGGCCGACATCGACCAGCAGGTCGTCGCTGCCAAGAGCGCCGCCCTGTTCGACATCCTCCACGCGGCCGGCACCGCCGCCGGGCTGGAATGCGTCAGCCCCACGGATGCGGGGAAACGCGGCAGCCACATCAGCTTCCGCCACACCCACGCGTACGAACTGACGCAGGCACTGATCGCCCGCGGCGTCATCGGCGACTTCCGCGCCCCCGACGTCCTCCGCCTCGGCCTCACCCCGCTCTACCTTGCTCACGAGGATGTGTGGCAAGCCGGCGAGATCATCCGCGACGTGATCGCCACCGAGAACTGGCGCGACCCAGCCTACGCCACCCGCAACGCGGTGACCTGAGCCCTCAGTCCTCGCCGAACAGCTCGCGCTGGGCCTTGTCGAGCTCTTCGGCATAGCGGCGGCGGACATAGGGTTCGGACAGGATACCGAGCACGCGCCCGTCCTCGTCCACCACAGCGAGTTCGTCCGCACCCGCCGCGTCGAATGCCGCCATCACCGCCTTGACGTCGGCATCCGGCGGCAGCGGCCGGTCGCGATGGACGGCGAGCGTCGCCACAGCGGCGTCGACCACCGCATCCTCGGCATAGGCGCGTGCCGTCTGCACAATGCCCGCATAGCGCTCCTCCGCATCGGCAAGCACCACACGGCTGGTCGAGCCCAGCGGAAACGCGCGGCGGAACTCGGCGACACTGATGTCCGCCGGGGTCGCCCGCTCCACGCGCCGCATCATCCGCCCCGCGGTCAGCGTCCGCATCCAGCCGACGTCGCGAGCGCTCTTGATCGTCTCGCCGCGCAGGTGAAGCCGCCACGTCGAGAAGGAATAGCCGAACGTCTCGCGCACGATCGTCGAGGCGACCAGCACCGCGGCCAAGCTGGCGGCGGCGAGCGGCACGTCCTGCGTCGCCTCCAGCACCAGCATCGCCATCGTCATCGGCCCGCCGACCACCGCAACCGCCAGCGCCGCCATGCCGACGAGCGCAGCATTGGACGGATCGACCACCGACTGCCCCGCCGCCAGCGCCAGCAGCCCGGCGAACAGATGCCCCAACAGGCTGCCGAGGAACAGCGAGGCAAAGAACAGCCCACCACGAAACCCGAAGCCCAGCGACACTACCGACGCGGCGCACTTCATCACGAACACCGCCGCGATGAAGGTCAGCGGCAGGCCATATTCCAGGTCGAGGTGCAGCGCGCCATGCCCCGCGGACAGCACCTGTGGGGTCAGCAGCGCGAGTGGGATCAGCAGCACGCCGCCCAGCACCGGCCGCCACGCCGCCGGCATCGGCAGCCGCCGGGTCTGCGCCTCCATCTCGGCAACCGCGCGCATCAGCGCGACGCCGACGAGCGCGGCGATCGCTCCCAGCCCGGCGTAGATCAGGTAATGGGGTGTCGCCACCGCCTCGCCCGCACTGGCGCTGACCAGATAGGGCTGCGCGCCGAACGCCCGCGCTACCAGCACGCCCGACAGCGACGCCGCCGCGACCGGCGCGATCGCGGCGGGTGTGTAGGCGCCGATCACGATCTCGAACGCATAGAAGGCGCCGGCCAACGGCGCCCCGAACGCTCCCGCGATGGCGGCGCCCGTCCCCGCCCCGACCAGCACGCGCAGGTCGCCGCGCCGCAGCCGCAACCGCATACCCGCGATCGACGCCATGACGGCGCCAAGCTGCGCGTATGCTGCCTCCAGCCCCACCGAGGCGCCGAAGCCATTGGACAGGATCGTCTGGCCCGAAATGACGAGGCTGTCGGTCAGCGACATGCGCCCGCCATGCAGCGCATTCGCCTCGACCGCGTCGATCATGCGACGGGCCCTTGCGCGCGTGACCCAGGAAAAGCCGACCAGCGCCAGGCCTCCCACCGGTAGCGCCAGCAGCGCAAGCGGCGCCAGATGCTCCGTTCCGCTCAATCGCCCACCGCTCGGCAACGCGAACAACCAGCGCTGCAACGTCCGCGCGATCGCCCCCTGCACGACGCTGAGCAGCCCGCCCATGCCGCCGACGATCACCGCCAGCCCGATCAGCACCGCCTCGCTCGCCCGCGCGCGCCGCCGTATCCAGGACGAGGCGTTGCGCACCCAGGCGATGCGCGGCGTCATCAATCGTGCAGATGCGGGAACACGAAACCGCGCAAATTGACCGTCAGCTGGACCGTCAGCGCATGATCCATCTGCGCTCGCGCGGTCGACCGGCCGGGGCGCCACTGGTTGAGATAGCCCACGTCCGCGCTCATCCGGCTGCCGATCGGAACGACGACGCCGACGATGTTGCGCATCCGCTCATAGCCGCTGCGCTGTCCCCATCCGGTGGAATTAGGGAGATAGAAGCTTTCGTGGCTGACGAAGAGCGCCCACCCCTTGGGCCGCAGTTTGTAGTTATAGCGCACCAGCGGCCGGATGCGGATACCGACGCCCGGCCCGCGCGGGTTAAAGCGTTCATCCACCCGGAACCGCGTCGTGACCGGCCCGAACGTGCCGACCACCTGCTGACGGATGCGATCCTCGTCCGCACCGGTATTGCCGTTATGCGCCCCGACCTTGCGATAGCCGAAGCCCAGCTCGATGCCCTTGCGCACCTTCAGCCCCAGCAGCGCGCCGAATTCGGTCTGGTACAACCCGTCCTGGCGGTCGCTGAAGCGGGCGATCTGCTCCAAAGTCACGCGCACGTCGTCGGTCAGCGGCACGTTGGTGTTGATCTGCGTCCACAGCTGCTCGTCCTGCTGCTGCGCCCACGCCGGAGCCGCGTTCGCCACGCCACCCGCCCCCAAGAAGACGCCGCAAAACCATCGCGTCAGGCGTGACATGTCAGACTGCCGGTGCCGCGTCGGCAACAGGCACACTGGACGCCGCCGTAGCGTCCACCGGATCATCCACGACTTTGAACACCTTGAACGCGATATTGTACCAATCCTCCGCCGCCAACGCGATCCAGTCTATCGTACCGGCAGTTTCGCGGCGGACGGGTCGTTCATCGGCCATCGTGAGATAGAAGATCGACGCGTCCTTCAGGATGACCTTGGCGGGAAAACGATCCGCATCGCGCAACAGGCTGACGACCGTGCCTTCATATCCGATGAGCCGCCCCTCCTGCTCGATCTTGGTGAGAACATAGGCAACGACGAAGTCGTCGTCGCTGCCGGTCTTCGCCAGAATCTCGGCCATCGAGCCGTAAAAAATCGTCTTGTCGTCGGAGCGCATCATCAGCCGCCCCGCGAGATTACCCACCGGCAGCGCGAGCAGGCAGAGACCGGCCAGGCCAAGCAGCACCGACAACGCGGCATTCAGATCGGCATGGCCGCTCCCCATCGGCGCATAGGGATCGGCGATCGGCACGCCCTCGAACATCGCGAGTGCGGGGATCGTCACAGCGACTTTCAACCCGACCGCATACAGCAGGTGCACGACGACGCTGAACAACCCGATCAGCGCGATCCCGTCGACGCTCGACAGCGGCGGCAACGCGGGCTCTACCTCGTTGGTATGGCCGGCATGGTAGAAGGAGCGCGCCGCGATGATCCCGGGGAGCAACAACGCCGCCGTAAGGACGGCGATCAGCGTCAGCCCCACCGCCTGTCGCTCAGGTTAGCGGCGGTCGACGACCTCGCCCCGGCGGGCGCGGTCGATGTCGCTGCGCCGCAGGATATGCACGCCGTCCGGATTGACCGACGCCGCGCGTTCCACCGCCTGCCAGCTGCCGCCGAACGCCTGCACCACATCCGATGCAGTGCGGATCGATTCGCGCGAATTGATGCGGCCGGTGCTCATGGCGTCAATGTAACCCCTGGCTGAGCAAGATCAATCCCACGCCCCTGTCGTTCCCCCGTGCGCGATTGCACGTCCCGCCCCCTTCCCCTATAGGCCCGCCCATTCCGGCCCCGGCGCGCGGGTTCACCCGCGCCGCCGGGGCTGCTTACTTTCAGGGGACATGCGCATGGCTCGGCGCCGCCAGATCTACGAGGGCAAGGCCAAGATCCTGTACGAGGGTCCCGAACCCGGCACGCTGATCCAGTATTTCAAGGACGACGCCACCGCGTTCAACGCCCAGAAGAAGGGCACGATCAACGGCAAGGGCGTGCTCAATAACCGCATTTCCGAGCATGTCTTCACCCTGCTCGACGCGATCGGCGTGCCGACGCACTTCATCCGCCGCCTCAACATGCGCGAACAGTTGATCCGCCAGGTCGAAATCGTGCCGATCGAGGTCGTGGTGCGCAACGTCGCGGCGGGCTCGCTGTCGAAGCGCCTGGGGATCGAAGAGGGCACCAAGCTGCCCCGCACGATCATCGAATATTACTACAAGGACGATGCGCTCGGCGATCCCATGATCTCCGACGAACATATCGCCGCCTTCGGCTGGGCCAGCCAGGACGAGATGCACGACATTGCGGACCTCGCGATCCGCGTGAACGACTTCCTGACCGGCCTGTTCGCCGGCGTCGGCATTAAGCTCGTCGACTTCAAGCTCGAATTCGGCCGCATCTGGGACAATGACTACGGCCGCATCATCCTCGCGGACGAGATCAGCCCGGACGGCTGCCGCCTGTGGGACATGGCGACCAACGAAAAGATGGACAAGGACCGCTTCCGCCGCGACCTCGGCGGCGAGGCCGAGGCCTATCAGGAGGTCGCGCGCCGTTTGGGCCTGATGCCGGAAGGCGAAGACAGCGCCGTCCTTGATCTCGACTCCCACCGCAAGCGCCGGGGTAAGTAAATGAAACTCCGCATCTTCGTGACGCTGAAGCCCGGCGTGCTCGACCCGCAGGGCCGCGCCATCCATCATGCGCTTGGGTCTCTCGGCTTCGACGGCGTCGAGGACGTGCGCGCCGGCAAGATGTTCGAACTCGAAGTCGCCGACTCGACCAGCGACGAGGCCATCGACGGCATGTGCCGCCAGCTGCTCGCCAACACCGTCATCGAGAACTTCCGGGTGGAGCGCGCCTGACATGAAGACCGCCGTCATCGTCTTTCCGGGATCCAACTGCGACCGCGACCTCGCCGTCGCGCTGGAGTCGGTGACCGGCGTGAAGCCCGATATGGTCTGGCACGCGGACACCGCGCTGCCGGACGGCGTCGGCCTGGTCGCGGTGCCCGGCGGCTTTTCCTATGGCGATTACCTGCGCTCGGGCGCGATCGCCGCGCGCTCGCCGATCATGCAGGCCGTGGTCGAACAGGCAGGCAAGGGCCTGCCCGTGCTCGGCGTGTGCAACGGCTTCCAGGTGCTGACCGAAGCGGGGCTGCTGCCCGGTGCGCTGATGCGCAACGCCGGCCTCAACTTCGTCTGTCGCGACGTCGCGCTGACCGTCGAGAACGCACAGTCAGCCTTCACCAGCCGTTACGACGCCGGCGAGACGATCCGCGTGCCGGTCGCGCACCACGACGGCAA
>ERZ941706.108-NODE-108-length-29782-cov-4.529720_pt1 | contig 29782 bp, 23 predicted proteins | sample MGYA00521232_ERZ941706 | MGnify/ENA primary metagenome ERZ941706 (study PRJEB32759, sample SAMN07749893) | skin metagenome | biome: transportation; feature: city; material: polyester macromolecule | host: Homo sapiens | place: Hong Kong:ER line | collected...
GACGACGACGCCTACGCCGCCTTCGTCACCGATCGCGTCGCCAGCGCGCTCGAAGCGCAGGGCCTCTCGGCCAGCTTGCGCACGCCGCGCGTCTCGCCCCCCAATACCCGTCGCCGCGCGACGCTGCACGCGGAGGCGAAGGGCGGCCGCGTCCTGCTCGGTTTCTCCGCCGAAAAGAGCCACGCGATCATCGACGTGCGCGAATGCCACGTCCTGGCGCCGCAGTTGTTCGCAGTCATCGCTCCTTTGCGCACGTTGCTCCAGAAGCTCGGTTTCAAGCGCCGCGGCGACGTGCACCTGACGCTGTCCGATCAGGGTCCCGACATCCTCGTCACCAACCTCGTCGCCGATGGCCTCACCGCAGCCGAGACGATCACCGCCTTCTGCGAACGCCACGGCATCGCCCGCTTCACGCTCGACAGCGGCGACGGGTTCGAGACGCGCTGGGAACCGCAGCCGGTAACGATCACGCTCGGCGGGTACCCTGTACCGCTGCCGCCCGCCTCGTTCCTGCAGGCGACGCAGGAGGGTGAGGACGCCCTCGTCGCCGCGATGCGCGACGCCACTGCAGGGGCGGGTACGATCGCCGACCTGTTCGCCGGTCTCGGCACCTTTGCTCTCGCGCTCCCCGCGCGCGTCTACGCCGCAGAGGGCGCCCGCGACGCAATCACCGCGCTGAAAGCCGCCGCCGCGCGCAGCAACCTGCCCGTCTTCACCGAACATCGCGACCTGTTCCGCCGCCCGCTGACGGTCGCCGAGCTCGACCGCTTCGACGCGATCGTCATCGATCCCCCCCGCGCCGGCGCCCGCGACCAGGCCGAAGCGCTTGCCGCCTGCCAGACCAAGGTTATCGGCTACGTCTCGTGCAATCCCAGCAGCTTCGCACGCGATGCAAAGATGTTGGTGGGGGGGGGCTGGCGCATCGACTGGATCCAGCCCGTCGGCCAATTCCGCTGGTCCACCCACGTCGAACTCGCGGCGCGTTTCGTCCGCTAGGGATAAATCGCGCGGACGAAGAACAGTCCATCTGGCGGTGCGTTGAGCCCCAATCGCGCACGATCTCGCGCCGCCAGCGCATCGGCGACATCATCGACTGACCACCGCCCCATGCCCACCAGCGCCAGGCACCCCACCATTGATCGCACCTGATGGTGCAGGAACGACCGCGCCGCCGCGCGGATCGCGATCCGATCGCCAATGCGCTCGACCGACAGCACATCCAGCGTCCGCACCGGGCTGTCCGCTTGGCAATGCGCTGAGCGGAACGTCGTGAAATCGTGCCGCCCGACCAGCACCGCCGCCGCCGCCGCCATGGCATCGGCGTCCAGCACCTGCGGCACCTGCCACGCCAGCCCCGCCTCCCACGTCAGCGGCGCGCGGCGATTGACGATGCGATACTCATAAGACCGCCCGACACACGAAAACCGCGCGTGCCAGTCATCGGCCACCGGCACGCAATCGAGCACCGCCACCGGCGCCGGCCTTACCCGCGCATTCAGCGCCTCCATAAGCCGGAACGCGCTGATGTCCTTGGCAATGTCGACATGCGCCCGCATGCCGAGCCCGTGCACGCCGGCATCGGTCCGCCCGGCGGCATGTACCGCCGCAGTCTCGCCCGTAACGGCGAGAACCGCCTCCTCCAGCGCCTGCTGCACGCTGGGACCGTGCTTCTGCCGCTGCCAGCCCATGAACGGCCGGCCATCATATTCCACCGTCAGCGCGAACCGCGTCAAAGCTGCGTCCCCGAGCGGACGGGAAAGCCCCGCAGCATCTCCTCCGCGTTCGTCACCCCACGCCCGGCACGCTGCACCAGGGTGGGCCGGATCGCCCCGTCGCCGCATGCGATGGTCAGCGCCGCATCCACCGTCGTCCCTTCGCCACCGGGGAAGGAGAAGGGCAGCACCTCGGCGCTGAGCAGCTTCACCCGCTCACCTGCGATCTCAACCCACGCACCCGGCGCCGGGTTCATCGCTCGGATCAGCCGCTCGACCTCCACCGCGCTCCTCGTGAAGTCGATGCGCGCCTCCGCCTTGTCGATCTTGCGCGCGTAAGTGACGCCGTCCTCGGGCTGCGGCACTGGCGGATGCCCGTCGAGGTCGTCGAGCACCTCCACCATCAGCCGCCCGCCGAGCTTCGCCAGCGCATCGGTCAGTTCGCCCGCGGTCTGCTGCCCGACCGGAACGCGCCCCTCCAGCCGCACCGGTCCGGTATCGAGCCCCGCCTCCATCTGCATGATCCCGACTCCCGTCTCGGCATCGCCCGCCAGGATCGCGCGCTGCACCGGCGCCGCGCCTCGCCAGCGCGGCAGCAACGACCCATGTACGTTCAAACACCCATGCCGTGGTGCATCGAGGATCGCCTGGGGCAGCAACAACCCATAGGCCGCGACCACCGCCGCATCCGCGTCCAGTGCCGCAAACGCCGCCTGCTCCTCGGCTCCCTTCAAACTCACCGGATCGTACACCGGAATGCCCGCCTCCTCAGCGCGCAGCTGCACCGGCGACTTCACCAGCTCGCGCCCGCGCCGTCCGCCCGGCCTTGCCGGCTGCGTATAGACCGCCACGACCTGATGCCTCGGCGCCGCCAGCACCGCATCCAGCACGTCGCGCGCGAAGGCCGGGGTTCCCATGAAGATGATCCGCATGAGGCGCCTTCAACGCGCTGGCGGGGCGCCACGCAACCCCCTATCTGTTCCCGTATGGCATCCCCTGAAATCGAGGCGCTGACGCAGGCGCTCGCGCGCCTCCCCGGCCTTGGCCCCCGATCCGCCCGTCGCGCGGTGCTCCATCTCCTCAAAAAGCGCGAGGCCGCGCTCGGCCCATTGCGCGCCGCGCTCGAAGCCGTCGACGAGCGCCTGGAAACCTGCGCCACCTGCGGCAACGTGGACACTGCCAACCCCTGCGCGATCTGTGCCGATCCACGCCGCGACAGCCGCGCGCTCTGCGTCGTCGAGGAGGTCGCCGACCTCTGGGCACTCGAACGCTCGCGCCTGTTTCCCGGCCGCTTCCATGTCCTCGGCGGTCGCCTCTCCGCGCTCGAAGGCGTTCGCCCGGAGGACCTCGCCATCGATGCCCTTGTTACCCGGATCGAGGCGGGCGGCATCGACGAGGTCGTCCTCGCGATGAACGCGACGCTGGAGGGCCAGACCACCGCCCACTACCTCGCCGACCGCATCGAACGCTTCCCCGTCCGCGTCACCCAGCTCGCGCACGGCCTGCCGGTGGGGGGCGAACTCGACTATCTCGATGAAGGCACACTCGCCCAGGCATTAAGAGCAAGGCGCCCGGTCAGCTAATTCCTCCCCTGCTCCGCAAGGGAGGGAGACCGCGCCCGCAGCGCGTGGTGGAGGGGCACCCACACGCGCACAGCTACCGAATCTTGACGCCACTCGCGCCCCGACCTAGCTCGCTCCGATGGCAGTTCTTCCCATCGTCGAAATCCCCGATCCGCGCCTGCGCCTGATCTCCAAGCCCGTCGAGACGATCGGCGACGACACGCGCACCTTCGTGCAGGACATGATCGACACGATGTACGATGCGCACGGCATCGGCCTCGCGGCGATTCAGGTCGGCGTCGACCAGCGTATTCTCGTCATCGACCTGCAGGAGGAAAAGGACGAGGACGACAAGCCGATCAAGGCGCCCAAGGCGTACATAAACCCGGAAATCCTGTCGGTCAGCGACGAGACCAGCACTTATAACGAAGGCTGCCTGTCGATCCCCGAACAATATGCCGACGTTCAGCGCCCCGCCTCCTGCCGCGTCCGCTGGCAGGACGAGACCGGCGCGGCGTATGAGGAAGAGCTGACCGGCCTGCTCGCCACCTGCATGCAGCATGAGATCGACCACCTCAACGGCGTGCTCTTCATCGACCATATCAGCCGCCTGAAGCGCGACATGGTGCTGAAGAAGCTGGCGAAGGCCCGCCGCTAAAGCCAGCCCGCTGCCACGTCAGGCGGGCTGCATCACCGCGAGCACGTGACCGTCCGGGTCGGCGAAATGGAAGCGCCGCCCACCCGGAAAGGTGAAGATCGGCACCGTCACGCGCCCGCCCGCCGCCTTGATCGCGCCGAGCGCCGCCTCCAGGTCCGCCACCTCGATCACCGGCAGCGTCGCCGAGACCCGGTCGGGCGCTGCATCCAGGCCGATGTCGGTGTCACCGCTCGTCGTCGCCGCATAATCGGGCCCGTAATCGGCGAAGGTCCAGCCGAACGCATCGGCATAGAAGGCCTTGGCGCGAGCTCGGTCGGCGACGGGAAGCTCGAGATAGTTCAACCTGCCCATGACGCTGTCCCTCCTTTTCAGTTCTTGATATGTTCTACGCTGCGGCCTAGCGACTGGCAATGGTCAAGCCACCGATCCGCCGCTCAGTACGCGGCGCGACGCGCAATGATGAAAGCCGCCGCTTCAACCTGCCACAGGTCGAGGCCGACGGCGACTGGCTCGATATGCGAGATGGGATCGATGGCGCATCTCCCCCGTTGCGCACCACCGTCACCGTCGAACAGCCCCGCACGATCATCAGCCGCAATGCATCGCCCGATGTCGGCTTCGACCGCTCGATCAACCCGTATCGCGGCTGCGAACATGGCTGCATCTACTGTTTCGCGCGGCCGACGCATGCCTATCACGATCTGTCGCCCGGCCTCGATTTCGAAAGCCGGCTGTTCGCCAAGCCCGCCGCCGCCGACCTGCTGCGCGCCGAACTGGCAAAGCCGGGCTATACCGTCGCGCCGATCGCACTCGGCACCAATACCGATCCGTACCAGCCGGTCGAGAGCGAATGGCGGATCACGCGTGCGATCCTGGAGGTGCTGCGCGGGACGCGCCATCCGCTGACGATCACGACCAAGTCGGATCGCGTGTTGCGCGACCTCGATCTGCTCGCGCCGATGGCGGCGGACGGCCTTGCCGCGGTTGCGATGTCGGTGACTTCGCTCGACCCGCGGATCGCGATGACGATCGAGCCGCGCGCGCCGCATCCCGAACGACGGCTCAAAGCGGTCCGCGCGCTCGCCGATGCCGGCGTGCCTGTCTATGTCTCGATCGCGCCGGTCATCCCGGCGATTACCGATCACGAACTCGAGCATCTCGTCGCGCGTGCCGCAGAAGCGGGCGCGCGCGCCTGCTTTTTCATCCCCGTCCGCCTGCCGCACGAAGTCGCACCCTTGTTCCGCGCTTGGCTCGACGCGCACTTTCCCGACCGCGGGGGAAAGGTCATGGCGATGATCCAATCGCTGCGCGGCGGGCGGGATAACGATCCCGACTTCTTCACTCGCCTGCGGGGCTCGGGCCCTTGGGCTGAGTTGATGCGCACGCGCTTCGCGATCGCCTGCCGCAAGCACGGCCTCGCCAATCGCGGCGTGACGCTCCGCACCGACCTGTTCCGAAAACCGGCAGGCGCGCAGGGCGAGCTGTTCTGACGGCGACTAGGCGGAGGCGCGCACGATCAGCCGCGGCTGCAGCAGGGCGGTGTCGGTCGGCTGATCCGCGATCCGCCGGAGCAACGTGTCGACCAGCACCTCGCCCGCTTTCCGGTAATCCTGCGCGATCGTGGTGAGCGGCGGCTGGGTCGTCGCGGCGGCGGGAATGTCGTCGAACCCGATGATCGCCACATCCTCGGGCACGCGTCGTCCCGCCTCGGCTAAGGCCCGGGCCGCGCCGAGCGCGATCAGGTCCGACGCAGCGAACAAGGCATCGAACGGCAACTCGCGTGCGATCAGCCGCTTCGTCGCGTCATAACCGGATTGCTCGACGGACAGCGCATCGGCGTGCAGCCCCGGATGTACCGGCAATCCGGCTTCGCGCAGCGCCGCGCACAGGCCGCGATAGCGGTCGCGGAATTCAGGATAATGATCGTCGGCATCGCCGATGAAGCCGACGCGGGTGCAACCGCGCGCGATGAGGTGTTCGCCCGCCATCCGGCCGCCGGCGATATTGTCGCAGCCGATCGTCACCCCGATCGGATGCGCGTCGACCGACCCCCAGCGCACGAAATGCGTGCCTTGTGCGACGAGCGCCTCCAGCCGCGCCTTGTAGAGCTCATAGTCGCCATAGCCGAGCAGGATGATGCCGTCCGCCTTACGACTGTCCTCGTAATCGGTGTGCCAGTCGGCAGACAATTGCTGGAACGACGTGAGCAGGTCGTACCCCCGTGCCGCACAGGTTCGAAGGATCGATCCCAGCATCGACAGGAAGAACGGGTTGATGAAGCTGCCATCGTCGAGCGGGTCTTCGAAGAACAGCAACGCCAGCGTCATGCTCTGCCCGCGCCGCAGCGACGAGGCGTTCTTGTCGACCTTGTAATTCAGCTGCCGCGCGATTGCCTCGATCCGCAGCCGCGTCGCGCTGCTGACCGTACGATCGCCCCGCAGGGCTCGGCTGACCGTCGGCTGCGACACACCGGCGAGGGCGGCGATGTCGAACGAGGTCGGCGGCTTGTCGCCCGCTCCCGTTCCTCGCCCTCTGCTCTTCACGGCCATAGGCGGTTGTAACGCAAAGCCGTGTCCATATCGATAGGGGCGTTGAATACGTATGCCCTGGGCTTGGCTTGGGGCGCAGGGGTCCGCACAAGGCGCCCGGACGTGGTCGGCGATCGATCGGCTGCGCGCGACTTGGGGGGATACATGCTGAAGCTGGCCATACGCAGGACGACCGGACGGGCTGCCACCGCGCTGGCGCTGCTGCTCGCGGCTTCCGCTGCCCCCGCGCAGACGGCCGCCCCGACCGATTATCGCGCGCGCCTGCCGCAGGACGAGGTGATCTATTTCCTGTTGCCCGACCGGTTCGAGAATGGCGACACCAGCAACGATCGCGGCGGCTTGACCGGTGGCCGCAATGTCACCGGCTTCGACCCCACCGCCAAGGGCTTCTACCACGGCGGGGACCTCAAGGGGCTGACCAAGCGCCTCGACTATATCCAGGCGCTGGGAGCGACCGCCATCTGGGTTGGTCCGGTGTTCAAGAACAAGGCGGTGCAGGGCGGTCCCGGCCAGGAATCGGCGGGCTATCACGGGTATTGGATCACCGACTTCACGGCTGTCGATCCCCACCTCGGCACCAATCAGGATTTCGCCGACCTCGTCACCGCCGCGCATAGGCGGGGCATGAAGGTCTACATGGACATCATCGTCAACCACACCGCTGACGTGATCCAGTATCGCGAATGCGTCGGCAAGCAGGACTGCCCCTACCGCAGCCGCGCCGACTACCCCTATCAGCGCCGCCTCGGGGTCAACGGCAAGCCGATCAATCCGGGTTTCCTGGGCGACGACGTGCACACCGCAGCCAATTTCGCGAAGCTCACCGATCCGGGCTACGCCTACACGCCCTTCGTACCGGCGAAGGAAAAGGACGTGAAGGTGCCCGCGTGGCTCAACGACGTGCACCTGTACCACAATCGCGGCGATACGACCTATCGCAGCGAAAGCTCGACGATGGGCGACTTCGTCGGCCTCGATGACCTGATGACCGAAAATCCCCGTGTCCTCAGCGGGATGATCGACATCTTCGGTGGCTGGATCGATCGCTACGGCATCGACGGCTTCCGCATCGACACAGCCCGACACGTCGATCCGGCGTTCTGGGTAGCCTTCGTCCCGGCCATGGAGGCGCGCGCCAGGGCGAAGGGCATTCCCAACTTCCACATCTTCGGCGAGGTATCGGATCACGAGGTGCGCCCCGCGACTCTCGCCCAGCATACGATCGTCGACAAGCTGCCCGCCGTGCTCGATTTCTCGTTCCATCAGGCGGTGGTGGAAACGGTCGCCGGCACGCGTGGCACCGATGCGTTCGAGGCGCTGTTCGACGGCGACGTGCTCTATGCCAAGGGCTTCGACACCGCAATCATCCTGCCGACCTTTACCAGCAACCACGACGACGGCCGTTTCGCGACCTTCGTACGCAAGGCCTTTCCGAAGGCGAGCGATGCCGAAGTGCTGCAACGCGTGATGCTGTCGAACGCGATGCTGCTGACGCTGCGCGGCGTGCCGACGATCTATTCGGGCGACGAGCAGGGCTTCGTCAGCGACGGCAACGACCAGGACGCGCGCGAGGACATGTTCGCCAGCAAGGTCGCGAGCTACAACGACAACCGCCTGCTCGGCACCACGAAGACGACCGCGACGCCGAGCTTCGGCCAGGACAACCCGCTGTTCAAACAGACCGCGATGCTGGCGAAGCTGCGAATCGCCACTCCGGCTCTGACCCGCGGCCGGCAGCTGCTGCGTGCCCGTGAGGACGCGCCCGGCCTGCTCGCCATCTCGCGCTTCGATCCGACGACGGGGGCGGAGGTGCTGCTCGCCTTCAACACCTCGACCACGCCGCTGACCCGTCAGGTCGAGGTCGGCATCGGTGCCACCGCTGCGGAGACGCTCGCCGGCACCGGCTGCGGCGCGGTCGCCGCGCCCGCCAGCCTCACCGTCACGCTGCCGCCGCTCGGCTATGCGGTCTGCGCACTGAAGGCGACGCGATGACCACGCGCGCCTGGTGGCACGGCGCCACCATCTACCAAATCTACCCGCGCAGCTTCGCCGATTCGAACGGCGACGGCATCGGCGATCTCGCCGGCATCACCGCGCACCTCGATCATGTCGCGAGCCTCGGCGTCGAGGCGATCTGGCTGTCGCCCTTCTTCACGTCCCCCATGGCCGATTTCGGCTATGACGTGTCCGATTACTGCAACGTCGACCCGATCTTCGGTTGCCTCGCCGACTTCGACGCGCTCGTCGCCCGCGCGCATGCGCTGGGGCTGAAGGTCATTATCGATCAGGTCTGGGCGCACACCAGCGACCGGCACCCTTGGTTCGAGGAAAGCCGCGCCAGCCGCGACAACACCCGCGCCGACTGGTACGTCTGGCACGATCCCAAGCCCGACGGCTCGCCGCCCAACAACTGGCAGTCGGTGTTCGGCGGCCCGGCATGGACGTGGGACGCACGCCGCCGCCAATATTACATGCACAATTTCCTGAAGGAACAGCCGCAGGTCAACGGCCACCACCCGGCGGTGCAGCAGGCGTTCCTCGACGTCGCACGCTTCTGGCTGGAACGCGGTATCGACGGGTTCCGGATCGATGCGATCAACTTCATGATGTTCGATCCTTCCTTCCGCGACAATCCGCCCGCGCCCGAAGACGACGGCATCCCGCGCACCCGTCCGTTCGATTATCAGCTCCACCGCTACAACCAGAGCCACGACGCGATTCCCGGCTTCCTCGAACGCATCCGCGCGTTGTTCGACAGCTACGACGCGCGCTTCACCGTGGCCGAGGTCGGCGGCGCGGACAGCGAGCGCGAGATGAAGCTGTTCACCGCCGAAGGGCGCCGCCTGCACAGCGCCTATGGCTTTGACTTCCTCTACGCGCCCAGCCTCACACCCGCGGTCGTCGCCGAGGCGGTGGAGAAATGGCCCGAACAGGACGGCGTTGGCTGGCCGAGCTGGGCGTTCGAGAACCACGACGCCCCCCGCGCCATCTCGCGCTGGGTTGCGCCCGAACAGGCCCGCGCCTTCGCCCGCATGAAGATGCTGCTGCTCGCCTCCCTGCGCGGCAATATCTTCCTCTATTACGGCGAGGAACTGGGCCTCACCCAGGTTGACGTGCCGTTCGAGGATCTGAAAGACCCGGAAGCGATCGCCAACTGGCCACGCACCCTGTCCCGAGACGGCGCCCGCACGCCGATGCCCTGGGCCGCCGATGCGCCCAACCTCGGCTTCTCCACCGCGAAGCCTTGGCTGCCGATCGGTGCCGACCACGCCGCGCTCGCCGTCGACCGGCAGGAGCGCGATCCCCATGCGCTGCTTCACTGGACGCGTGACGTGCTGGCGCTGCGCAAGGCACATCCGGCGCTGCTGACCGGCGACATCCGCATCGTCGAAGCGGGCGAGGCGATCCTCGCCATCGAGCGGCGCAGCGCCGACGAGACGATGCTCTGCGCCTTCAACCTGTCGCCCGAGCCACAGCGCTGGGCGCCGCAGCAGCCTGACCGGTGGCAGACGGTCGCCGAGACCGCGACGCAGGGCTGGCATTTCGACGGATATGGCGCATTGATTGCCAAAGGAACGGGAGAGGCATGATGAGGCAGTTCACGATCGGCGCCGCCATGGCGCTGGCGCTGATGGCGACCGCGGGGTTCGCGCAGACCGATCCCCAAGCGGCCGACCCCCGGCCGGCCGATCCCAATGCGGTCGCGCAGATCCCGACCACCGCGTTCAAGCCTGTCGCCACCGCGACCTCTCCCGATGGATCGATCGCGCTCACCATCGCCTTCGATAACGACGGCCGCCCCACCTATGCCGTTACGCGCAAGGGCAAGGCGATCCTCAACCCCAGCCGGCTCGGCATCATGTTCACCGACGCGCCGAAGATCGAGCGTAACGTCGAGCTGATCGGCCAGTCCAAGTCCAGCGCTGACAGCAGCTGGACCCAGCCGTTCGGCGAATGGCAGTCGATCCGCGACCGCCATAACGAACTCACCCTGCGCTTCCGCGAGAAGACCGGGCTGAAGCGCGAAATGGATGTGACCTTCCGCCTCTTCGACGACGGCCTCGGCTTCCGCTACAGTTTCCCCGACCAGCCGAACCTCCACAACGCCAATATCGCGGACGAGCTGACCGAGTTCGCCTTCGCGGAGAACGGCACGGCGTGGTGGAAGCCCGCGTACCTGTGGAATCGCGAGGAATACCTCTACAACAAGACCCCGCTCGACGCGGTCGGCACCGCGCAGACGGTGATGGCGGTCAAGCTCGCCGACGGCACGCACGCCGCGCTGCACGAGGCGGCATTGGTCGATTATGCCGCGATGAACCTCGCGCGCGCTGAGGGGAATACCTTCAAGGCCTCGCTCACCCCCGGCGCCGGCGCGCCCAAGGTGACGCGCGCCGCGCCCTTTGCCTCGCCGTGGCGGACGATCATCCTGTCGGACGATGCGCCAGGGCTCTACATGAGCCACCTCGAACTCAACCTCAACGAACCGAACAAGCTGGGCGACGTCAGCTGGCTGAAGCCCGCCAAGTTCGTCGGCGTGTGGTGGAAGATGATCAAGGGCGACTGGACCTGGGCGACCGGGCCGCAGCACGGCGCCACCACCGCCAATGTGAAGAAATACATCGACTTCGCCGCTGCCAACAAGATTCCCGGTGTGCTGGTCGAGGGCTGGAACGTCGGCTGGGACGGCGACTGGTTCGGCAACGGCAACGACATGCAGTTCGACACGCCGACGCCCGACTTCGACGCCGCCGAACTCACCCGCTACGCCAAGGCCAAGGGGGTCCATCTCATCGGCCACAACGAAACCGGCGGCTCGGCCAGCCATTACGACGCGCAGCTCGACCGCGCCTTTGCCTACGCCCGCGATCACAATATCCCGGTCGTGAAGACCGGCTACGTCACCGACGCCGGCCAGATCGAGCGCGTCGACGCCGACGGCGCGAAGAAGCGCGAATGGCATGAGGGCCAGTGGATGGTGAACCACTATCTGCGCGTCGTGCAGACCGCCGCCAAGTACAAGGTCGGCATCGACAGCCACGAACCCGTCAAGGATACCGGCCTGCGCCGTACTTATCCGAACTGGCTGGCGCGCGAGGGCGGCCGTGGCATGGAATATAACGCCTGGCCGGGCAAGAACCCGCCCAACCACGAAGCCAACATGTTCTTCACCCAATGGCTCGGCGGCCCGATGGACTTCACGCCCGGCATGCTGAGCCTGGAAGGGCAGGGCGGCAGCGCGCTGATGTCGACCGCGGCCAAGCAATTGGCGCTGTACGTCGTCATCTATTCGCCGGTGCAGATGGCGGCGGACACGCCCGAGAATTACGCCAAGCACATGGATGCGTTCCAGTTCATCCGCGACGTGCCGGTCGACTGGTCAGACACCCGCGTGCTGAACGGCGAGGTCGGCGACTACGTCACCGTCGTGCGTAAGGATCGTGCGAGCGACGACTGGTATCTCGGCAGCATCACCAACGAGAGCGGCCGGACTCTGAACGTCAGCCTCGACTTCCTCGCGCCCAATCGCAGCTACACCGCGGAAATCTATCGCGACGGGGCAGGGGCGGACTATCGCACCGAAGCCCGCCACGCGATCGCGGTCGAGAAGCGCGTGGTGAAGAAGGGTGACACGATGACCCTGACGCTCGCTCCCGGTGGCGGCCAAGCGATCCGCTTCGTCGCCACCGGCAAGCCCCGCCGGAAGTAAGTGGACCGTCGCCCACCTCAATCCCCCCGTCACCCCGGACTTGTTCCGGGGTCCACCGTGCGGCTGGCGGAGGGGCAAGAGGCTCCATCCCATCCCGTGTGGAGGAGTGGACCCCGGAACGAGTCCGGGGTGACGAAGGGCTTGGGGCGGGCCGTCCCGCGTCGCTCGAACCGATGAGCCCACCGCCTTCCTCGATCGCCATCCTCGGCGGCGGCACCGCCGGCTGGATGGCCGCATGCCTCATGGCCCGCGCGTGGCCGCAGGCGCGCATCACCGTCATCGAATCTCCCGACATCGGCATCATCGGCGTCGGCGAAGGCTCGACCCCGCAGCTGAAAGCGCTCTTCGACACGCTGGGGCTCGCCGAAGCCGAGTGGATGCCGGCTGCCGACGCGACCTACAAGGCGGGTATCGCCTTCCACGGCTGGGCCGACGACACGCCCACCTACTTCCACCCCTTCGCCGGCCACATAGACCTCCACACGCAAGGCGCCTTCTTCGCCAGCACCCGCGCGCGCCGGCTGGGCGCAGACGTGCCCGCACACCCTGACCGCTTCTTCCTCAACGCAAGGCTTGCGGAGGCCGGGCGTGCCCCGCTCGCGCCGCCGAACTTCCCGTTCCACATCGGCTACGGCTATCATTTCGACGCGCACAAGGTGGGCCATGTGCTGCGAGACGCAGCCAAGACCCGCGGCGTCACACATCTCCAGCGCCGCGTCCGCGAAGTCATTGTCGGCCAGGACGGACAGGTCGCCGCCCTGGCCCTCGACGAGGGCGAGCCCGTTACCGCCAGCCTGTTCGTCGACGCGAGCGGCTTCGCCAGCGTCATTACGCAACAGGCGCTCGGCGTGCCGTTCCGCTCCTTCGCCAACAATCTCTTCGCCGACCGCGCCGTCGTCATGCCGACGCCTCGCGACGGCGCGCTTCCCGTGCAGACGAAGGCGACCGCGCTCACCGCCGGCTGGGCCTGGGACATTCCGCTCACCACTCGCAACGGCAACGGCTACGTCTACGCCTCGCGCTACATCTCGCCGGACGACGCCGAAACCGAACTGCGCCGCCACCTCGGCCTGCTCGACGCAGACGTACCGGCACGCCACCTCACCATGAAGGTCGGCCGCGTCGAGACGAGCTGGACCGCCAACTGCCTCGCCATCGGCCTCGCGCAGGGCTTCATCGAACCGCTCGAAGCCACCGCGCTGCACATCGTCCAGGCGACGATCGAAGGCTTCATCGCCGCCTACCAGACCGGCACGCGTGACGCCTTTAACGCTGCGATCGCCCGCCGCTACGACGGCATCCGCGACTATATCGTCGCGCACTACCGCCTCAACCGCCGCAGCGGCACCTTCTGGCGCGACGTCGCCGCCAACGACGATCTGTCCGATGACCTGAAGGCCATCATGACCGCTTGGTTCACCGGCGGCGACATCGCTGCGGTGGTCGAGGGCCGCGACCTCGCCGGCTATTACGCCCCCATGTCCTGGGAGGTCCTGTTCGCCGGATACGGCACCTTTCCTGACAAAACCCGCCTGCGACCCGTAGCACCGGTCGCCGACCTCGCCGCGATCCACGCGTTCCTCGGCGGCTGCCTGCTTAACTTCCCAGACCATCAGGCCGCGCGAGACGGCCACCGGAGGATGCCATGACCGCGACTGCTACCCGCCCGCGCCAAAGCTGGGCGGGCCTCTGGAACATCTCCTTCGGCTTTTTCGGCATCCAGATCGGCTTCGCGCTGCAGAACGCCAACATGAGCCGCATCTTCCAGTCGCTCGGGACCAGCCTCGACGATCTGCCGGCATTGTGGATTGCCGCGCCGCTGACCGGCCTGCTGGTGCAGCCGATCATCGGCCACCTCAGCGACCGCACCTGGCTCGGCCGCCTCGGGCGGCGGCGGCCCTATTTTCTCGCCGGTGCGATCCTCGCCGCGATCGCGCTGCTGCTGATGCCGGAAAGCCCGGGGCTGCTGATGGCTGCCATGCTCCTCTGGCTGCTCGACGCATCGCTCAATATTTCGATGGAGCCGTTCCGCGCCTTCGTCGGCGACATGCTCGACAAGGATCAGCACGCCGCCGGCTATGCCGTGCAGACCGCCTTTATCGGCGCAGGCGCGGTGTTCGGGTCGATCTTCCCGTGGATCCTCGAACATCTCGGCGTATCGAACGTGGCGGCAGGCGGCGGTATCCCCGATACGGTCCGCTACGCCTTCTGGTTCGGCGGCGCCGCGCTGTTCCTCGCGGTGCTGTGGACGGTACTGACGACGCGCGAATATGCGCCTGACGAAATGGCGGCGTTCCACGGCCCGGCGGCCGAGGACGACGGCCACACGGTCCGCGTCCTCGCCGCTCGCAGCTATAACGCCAGCCTCGCCTGGATCACCGCTGGCGCGATCGTGATCGCCGTGGTCGCGGCATTCGGCCTCGAAAAGGAGGTGTACCTGCTCGGCGCCCTGCTCGCCGGCTACGGTCTCGCCAGCATCGTCGCCATCGGCCGCGCCCGCGCCGGCCATGCGGCAGGCATGCTCGGCCATATCGTCGGCGATTTCGGCGGCATGCCGGTGCTAATGAAGCGCCTCGCGGTGGCGCAATTCTTCAGCTGGTCGGCCTTGTTCATCATGTGGATCAACACCACGCCGATCGTCGCCGGCACCTTCTACGGCGCACCTGACGCCAAGAGCCCCTTGTATCAGGAGGGCGCCAATTGGGTCGACGTGCTGTTCGCCACCTACAACGGCATCGCAGCCGTCGCCGCACTGACGCTACTGCCGGTGCTGGCCAAGTGGATCGGACAAGCGAAGACCCACATCGTCGGCCTGCTCTGCGGCGCGGCGGGCTTCGCCAGCTTCTTCGTCATCACCGATCCCAAATGGCTGCTGGCGAGCGAGATCGGCATCGGCATCGCCTGGGCGTCGATCCTCGCCATGCCCTACGCCATCCTCGCCTCCAGCCTGCCGCAGCGCAAGCTCGGCATCTACATGGGCTTGTTCAACGTCTTCGTGGTCGTGCCGCAGCTCCTCGTCGCGACGGTGATGGGCTCGATCACCAAGCATTTCTTCCCGACGCAGCCGATCTGGACGCTCGCCTTCGCCGCCGCCGCACTCCTCCTCGCCGCGATCGCGATGACGCGGGTGGAGGCGGCGCGCATCCCCGGCTAGGAGCGACCGCGCAACAACGGGGTACGAGACGATGCCGACGACTTTGGTGACCGGCGTGGCAGGGTTCATCGGCATGAGCACCGCCGATGCGCTGATGGCACGCGGCACGCGGGTGATCGGCATCGATTCGCTCAACGATTATTACGATCCGGCGCTGAAACACGCGCGCCTTGCCCGCCTCACCGAGCGGCACGGCGACCTGTTCACCTTCCTCCATGTCGACTTCGCCGATGCAGGTGCGTTGCGTACTGCGTTGAATGGTCACAGCTTCGATCGCATCGTTCACCTCGGCGCGCAGCCGGGCGTGCGCTATTCGATCGAGCATCCCGAGGCGTACGGCCAATCGAACCTCGTCGGCCACCTCAATATGCTCGAGCTCGCTCGCCACCGGCGGGTCGCGCACATGGTCTATGCCTCGTCCTCCTCGGTCTACGGCGGCAACACCTCCGTGCCGTTCCGCGTCGAGGATCGGGTCGACCGCCCCATCTCGCTGTACGCCGCCACCAAGCGCGCGAACGAGGTGATGAGCGAAAGCTACGCGCACCTCTACCGCCTGCCGCTGACCGGGCTGCGCTTCTTCACCGTCTATGGTCCGTGGGGGCGGCCGGACATGATGATGTGGATCTTCACCCGCGCGTTGTTCGCAGGCGAGCCGATCCCCGTCTTCAACGACGGCCAGATGCAGCGCGACTTCACCTTCATCGACGACATCGTCGCCGGCGTCCTCGCCTCCCACGACAACCCGCCGCCCAATGACGGCGCGGAAAAGGCTGGCGGCAGCATTGCGCCCCACCGCCTCTACAATATCGGCAACAACCGCTCCGAGCCATTGGGCCGCGTGATCGAGGTGCTCGAACGCGCGACCGGCCGCACCGCGATCCGCAACAATCTGCCGATGCAGCCGGGCGACGTCGTTCGCACCGCCGCCGACATCGACGCGATCGCCCGCGATCTTGGCTACCGGCCGACGTCCCCAATCGACGTCGGCGTCCCCGCCTTCGTCGAATGGTATCGCGCCTATCACCGGCTGTAGGACGGCTTACCCGGCCTCCTTCGCCTCCGCACGATAGCGGTGCAGGAGCGGCTCGGTATAGCCGTTCGGCTGGTCGACGCCTTCGAACACCAGCGCCCGCGCCGCCTGCCAGGCGAGGCTGCCGGGCTGGCCGGTCATCGGCCGGTACAGCGGATCGCCGGCATTCTGCGCGTCGACCTTCGCCGCCATGCGGGTAAAGGCGGCATCGACCTCTTCGCCCGTCGCGACGCCGTGGAGCAGCCAGTTCGCCATGTGCTGCGACGATATGCGCAGCGTCGCACGATCCTCCATCAGGCCGATGTCGTGGATGTCGGGCACCTTCGAACAGCCGATGCCCTGGTCGATCCAGCGCACGACATAGCCCAGGATCCCCTGCGCATTGTTGTCGAGTTCGGCGCGCACCTCGTCTGCCGTCCAGTTGCGCCCCGCCTCGGCGACCGGGATGGTCAGCAGGTCGGCGAGCGCCGCGACCGGCTCTGCCGCACGCTCGCGCTGGCGGGCAAACACATCGACGCGGTGGTAATGCGTCGCATGCAGCGTCGCTGCGGTGGGCGAGGGGACCCAGGCGGTGTTCGCGCCGGTCTGCGGATGGCCGATCTTCTGGTCGAGCATGTCCGCCATCCGGTCGGGCGCCGCCCACATGCCCTTGCCGATCTGCGCGCGTCCCGAGAGCCCGCAAGCGAGCCCGATCTGGACGTTGCGGTTCTCGTACGCCGCGATCCAGCGGCTCGCCTTCATCTCGCCCTTGGGGATCATCGGGCCGGCACGCATCGAGGTATGCATCTCGTCGCCGGTGCGATCGAGGAAGCCGGTGTTGATGAACACCAGCCGGTGCCGCACGGCCTGGATGCACGCGGCAAGATTGGCGCTGGTCCGCCGCTCCTCATCCATCAGACCGACCTTGATCGTATGCCGCTCCAGCCCGAGCAGATCCTCGACCGCGTCGAACAGGTCGTTGGTGAACGCGGCTTCGTCGGGTCCGTGCATCTTGGGCTTGACGATATAGATGGAGCCCGCGCGACTGTTGCGCCGCTCGCCCCGGACATCGTGCATCCCGATCAGGCTGGTGACGATCGCGTCGAGGATACCCTCGGGCGCCTCGCTGCCGTCGGCCAGGCGCACCGCTGGCGTCGTCATCAGATGCCCGACGTTTCGGACGAACAACAGGCTGCGGCCGGGCAGCGTGATCGTACCGCCGCCCGCCGTGCTATAGGTCCGATCGTCGGCGAGCTGGCGCGTCAGCGTCCTCCCGCCTTTGTCGAAGCTGGCGGAGAGCGTCCCCTGCATCAGCCCCAGCCAGTTGGCGTACCCTGCGACCTTGTCTGCCGCATCGACCGCCGCGACCGAATCCTCGAGATCGCAGATCGTGGTCAGCGCCGATTCGAGCACGACATCGGCGATGCCGGCGGGATCGTCGCGCCCGATCGGGTGAGAGCGGTCGACGACGACCTCGATATGCAGCCCGTTGTGGCGGAACAGCAGCGTCTCGCCCGCGCTGCCCACCCACTGGCTTGCATCGGCAAGCGTCGGCGTGCCGCCGGCCCAATCGACCCAGCTACCATCCGCCAGGGGCACCGCGTCATCGAGGAACGCCTTCGCCCAGGCGATCACCTGCGCCCCCCGTGCCGAATCGTAGCCGCCCGGCGCCGCCGTCCCCGGCAGCGCGTCGGTGCCGTACAGCGCATCGTACAGGCTGCCCCAGCGCGCGTTGGCGGCGTTGAGCAGGAAGCGTGCGTTGAGGATCGGCACGACTAGCTGCGGCCCCGCGCGTTCCGCGATCTCGGGATCGACGTTGGCGGGATCGATGGTGAACGGTTCGGGCTCGGGCAGCAGATAGCCGATCTCACGCAGGAATGCCTCGTAAGCCGCCGGCTCGAAGGGATGCTCGCCATGCCACGCGTCGATCGCCGCCTGCATCCGGTCGCGCGTGGCCAGCAGCGCCCGGTTTTCCGGCGCGAAGCGCGCGAAGATCGCCGCGACACCGGACCAGAAAGCATCGGCATCGATACCGGTCCCGGGCAGCGCCCGCTCCTCGATGAAGGCGGCGAGTTCGGGGGCGACGGTCAGGCCGGCACGATCGGTCATGGCTGCATCCTCTTGAGCGTTGTCCCCAATCTAGACCGGATCGCATCCACGCGGTAGCGGCAAAGATGTTGAAGCAGCTTTGCCGATGAGGAACGAATGGCGTTCGATCCGGACTATGCTCTGTTCGTCGCGGTGGCGGATGCCGGCAGCTTGTCGGCGGCGGCACGCGCGCTGCACCTGTCGCCGGCGATGGTGTCGAAGCGATTGCAGCGCCTCGAACAGCGGCTCGGCGTCACGCTCGTCCATCGCACCACCCGCCGCCTCGCGCTGACACCCGCTGGCGAGCAGTTCCGCGTCGACCTCAGCGGCATCCTCGGCGCGCTCGACGCGGCGGAGGCGCGGGTCACCGGTGCCCGCAGCGCCCCTGCCGGGCCGCTCCACGTCTCGGCGCCCACCTCTTTCGGGCGTCTCCATGTCGCGCCGCATCTCGCACAATTCGTCGCCGCGTGTCCGGCGGTGGAGCTGCGCTTCGACCTCGACGACGGCTTCGTCGACCTGCTCGGCGCGCGCGTCGACTGCGCGATCCGCATCGCCGCAGAGGTGCCCGCCAATGTCGTCGCGCACCGCCTCGCCACCAGCCGCCGCATCCTGTGCGCCGCGCCTGGGTACCTCGCGAGCGCAGGGGTGCCGGAGGATGTGGAGGTTCTGTCCGCCCACCGCCTCCTTGCCGCCGATGGCCAGATGCCCTGGCGCCTCGTGTCGGGCACCAGAACCACGCTGATCGACCGTCCTAGCCACGTCCGCACCAACTCCAGCGAAATGGTTCGCGAACTGGCGCTCGGCGGCGTCGGCATTGCGCTCCGCTCGCTATGGGATGTCGGCGACGCGCTCAAGGCCGGTGACCTGATCCGCGTCCTGCCTGAATGGGAGGGCTCTGCGGACGTCGGCATCTACGCCGTCCACCTGCGCAGCCCGACCGTTCCCGCCGCGGTTACTGCCTTCATCGACTTCCTTCAGGACACGATCGACCCGGCGGCATGGACCTGAACCGTCAGCGCAAGGTCTTCGCCGCAGCCAGCGCCCGTTCGCGCGCCTCGCGATGACCGATGATCTTGGCGGGATAGCCCTTCGGCCGCACGTCCTGCGCATCGGGATCGTGGATCACGTCGTCGGACAGGTGCGCCAGCTCCGGCACCCATTGCCGGATATAATCCGCCGCATCGAACTTCTCGGATTGGCTCAGCGGCGCCATGATCCGCCCGAACATGTTGGCGTCGACGCCGGTCCCTGCGATCCACTGCCAATTGACCGCGTTGTTGCCGTAATCGGCGTCGACCAGGCAATCCCAATACCAGCGCTCGCCTTCGCGCCAGTCGATCAGCAGGTGTTTGACGACGAAGCTCGCCGCGATCATCCGCACCCGATTGTGCATCCAGCCGCTCGTCCACAATTGCCGCATGCCCGCATCGACGATCGGATAGCCGGTGCGACCCTGTTGCCATGCCTGCAGGTCGCGCTGCGCCTCCGCGTCCGTCCGCCACGGCAGCCGATCATATTGCCGCCGCCCGTTGACCGTGCCGTAATCGGGCATGGTGAGCAGCACGCCGGCGGTGAAATCCCGCCACGCGATCTCGCGCAGATAAGGCATCGTGTCACCCTTGCCGCGCAACGCATGGTACAGCGTCCGCGGCGACACCTCGCCCTGGTGCAAGTGCGGCGACAGACGCGACGTGCCCTCTTCGGACGGCAAGTTGCGGCGCCGATCGTAATCGCCGATCTCCTCGGACCAACGCTTCACCTTGGCGAGCGCCTCCGCTTCGCCCGGCACCCAATCCTCGGCAAACCCGCCCGACCAGTCGGGCTTCGTCGGCAGTAGCGCCCAATCGGTCAGCGCATCGCTCTTCGGCCAATGCTCTGGCGCGGGAATGCTGTGCGGTACCGGCGTGGGCTCGGGCGGCGGCAGATGCTCCTGCAACGCCCGCCAGAACGACGAGAAGATCTTGAACGGCTGGCCCGCGCCCGTTGTCACGTCCTCGACTCGCGCCAACCGGTCGCCATCGTGCAGCACCAGCCGATCGCCGAGCGCCTCCTCCGCCTGCCGCCACCATGGCTCGTAATGCCGCGTCGCGTGGATGTGCTCGGCGCCTGTTTCCTCGCACAATCCCTTCAGGATCGTCACCGCATCGCCGCGGCGCAGGATCAGCCGACTGCCCTTCGCCTCCAGGCTGTTCGCCAGCGCGGCAAGGCTGTGGTGCAGCCACCAGCGTTGCGCACCACCGATCCGCCATTCGCCCGGAGCGTCATCGTCGAGAATATAAACGGGGATCACCGCCCCATCGTGAGCGGCGGCGGCGAGGGCGGGCTGGTCGTGCAGGCGCAGGTCCTGACGCAGCCACAGCAGCGAAGGGGCTTTCATCGCTTCGCCCAATCGGCGAAACACAGGTTAGATTCCTGCGCGGGTACTTGCCGCGGGCAGCAGCGTCCGCAAAGGTCGCCGCCGATGATCCGCCCCCTCTGCCTCGCCGTGCTGACGACGCTCGCCGCCTGTGCGCCTGCCGCGCCCGATCCGGCCGCACCGCGCCGCCTGCCCGTGCCGATCCGCGGCAGCGATCGGCTGACCCTGGTCCGCGACGCCGCGCTCGAAACACTCGTCCGCGGCAGCGTCCAGACCCGCCCCGGCATCGGCGGCCGTACCGGCCCTACCGAACACTTCGCGGCGGAGGGTGACGCGTACACGCTCGCCTACGACCAGCCCGACTCCACCGGCCGCTACCGCATCACGCCCGATCGCATCTGCCTGCGCTTCGCCACCGAACGTAGCATCTTCTGCCGCTTCTACCTGCGCGATGCCAAGGGAGGGATCGTCATGGCGGAGGACGACCGCAACTATCCTCTGCACACTGTGCCGGTGACGATCACGCGGGCGCCATGACCTCGATCACCCCCGCCGCCACGCGCGCGGTAATGGGGGTGCGCGCCAGCACCTCACCATCGATCGAGATCGGCAGGGAAGGGCGCGTGTCGACCTTCAGTGCGGTGCCGGTGAAGCTCACCGTGTCCTGGTGCCGCGCCTTCAGCCCCAGGAAACTCGCCGCCCAGTTCTTCACCAGCGTCCGTCGGTAGCGCCCGGTCACCGCTTGCACGACGATTTGCCCCGATTGGACGGAGGCTTCGTCGACCAGCCACGTGCCGCCGTGATAGGGGCCGTTGCTGATCCGCACCTCGACCACGCGCAGCCGGTGGGTCTCGTCGCCATCCTCGACGGTCAGCATGAACGGCTTGAAGCGCAGATACTGCCACGCCGCCCAGCCGAGGTAGCCGACGCGGCCCAGCACCTTCTTCAATCCGTGCGGCACCGTCTCCGCGATTTGGGGGCTCAGCCCCATCGCCGCGCAATTGGCGAAATAGTCTCGGTCGATCATGCCGAGGTCGATGCGCTTGGGCCGGCCGCTACGGATCACCTCGATCGCGCCCTCGACATCGATCGGCAGCCCCAGCGTGCGGGCGAAGCTGTTCGCGGTGCCGAGCGGCAGCACCGCCAGCGTCACGCCCTTGCCGACCAGCAGGTCGACCAGGCCGCTGACCGTCCCGTCGCCGCCGCCCAGGATCACGAGCTCGGGCTTCTTGGCGAGTGCGCGCTCCACCGTCGCCTCAAGGTCTTCCGGGTCTTCCACGGCATGCGCATCGACGGGGAAGTCGAGCTCCTTGATCGCTGCACAGGCGCGCTCGAACAGCGCCTGTCCTTTGCGGGATTTGGCGTTGACGATCATCGCGGCAGATCGGAATTGGCCCATGTCGCAGAATTCTCCAGACCTTCGAGGCGGATAAGGATTACGCCTGCGTAACGCTTGCGAGTGCGCGTGCGATCCCGCAAAGCCGCATCATGTCAGCATCCTACCCCGCGCTTCGCCTTCGTCGGACCCGTGCGAGCGACTGGAGCCGCCGGCTCCACGCCGAAACCGTCTTGACGCCCGCCGACCTGATCTGGCCCATGTTTGTGGTGGAGGGGCAGGGGGTTGAACAGCCGATCGCCAGCTTGCCGGGCGTGTCGCGCTGGTCCGTCGACGGCATCGTCGCCCGCGCGAAGGAGGCTCGCGACCTCGGCATCCCCTGCGTTGCGCTCTTCCCCTACACTCCCGCACATCTGCGAACGGACGATGGGCGCGAGGCGCTGAACCCTGACAATCTGATGTGCCAGGCCACCCGCGCGATCAAGGATGCGGTGCCGGAGGTCGGCGTGCTGACCGACGTCGCGCTCGATCCCTATACCAGCCACGGCCACGACGGGCTGGTCGATGCGGCCGGCTATGTCGTCAACGACACCACCGCCGACCTGCTCGTCCACCAGGCGGTCAACCAGATGCACGCCGGCGCCGACATCATCGCGCCCTCCGACATGATGGACGGCCGCATCGGCATGATCCGTTCGGCGCTGGAGGGCGAGGGCGCCCACAACGTCCAGATCATGAGCTATGCCGCCAAATACGCCAGCGCCTTCTACGGCCCGTTCCGCGACGCGGTCGGCAGCCGCGGCCTGCTGAAGGGCGACAAGAAGACGTACCAGATGGACAACGCCAATGCCGAGGAAGCGCTGCGCGAGGTTGCGCTCGACCTGGCCGAGGGCGCAGACACCGTCATGGTCAAGCCGGGCCTGCCCTATCTCGACATCATCGTCCGCGTGAAGCAGCGCTTCGAGGTGCCGGTCTTCGCCTACCAGGTATCCGGCGAATACGCGATGATCGAGGCATCGGCCGCGGCTGGCGCGGGCGATCGCGACGCGCTGGTCCTCGAAACGCTGATGGCGTTCAAGCGCGCCGGCTGCTCGGGCGTTCTCACCTATCACGCCGCCCATGCCGCGCGCCTGATGGGGGCGTGAACGAGCCTGAGGGGGTGAGCATCGGCCGCGCCGGCGGGTTCCTGTTCGTCGCGACGATCCTTGCCGGATCGTTCCTGCTGTTCCTCGTCCAGCCGATGGTCGCGCGTATGGCGTTGCCGCGGTTGGGCGGCGCGCCGGCGGTGTGGAATTCGGCGATGCTCGTCTACCAGACGCTGCTCCTCGCCGGCTACGCCTACGCCCACGCCCTCGCACGCATCCGGCCGGCGGCGCAGGCGCTGGTCCATCTCGGCGTGCTGCTCGCCGCGGCGGTGTGGTTGCCGATCGGGTTGCGGCTGGGCGGGCAGGGCGGTGGCATGATGCCCGCCTTGTGGGTCCCTTGGCTGCTCGGCGCGTCGATCGGGCCGCTGTTCTTCGCCGTCTCCGCACAGGCGCCGCTGGTGCAACGCTGGTTCAGCATCGCGAGCCGCGGCCGCGATCCGTACGCGCTCTACGCCGCCTCCAACCTCGGCAGCTTCGCCGGCCTCATTGCCTATCCGCTCCTCGTCGAGCCGCTGCTGAGCTTGCGCACGCAGAGCCTCGTGTGGAGCGCAGGCTACGTCCTGCTGATCGCCCTCGTCATCGGCTGCGCCTGGCATCTGCCGCGCGGGGAGGGGAAAGCCGCCGCGCGCCCGACCAGCGCCCCCGCCGCCCGCCGCCGGGTGGCGCACTGGATCGGGCTTGCGCTCGTGCCGTCCGGCCTGATGCTCGCGACCTCGACCTATATCACCACCGACATCGTCGCGATGCCGCTGCTCTGGGTGCTGCCGCTCGGCCTGTACCTCCTCAGCTTCACCATCGCCTTCGCGACCAAACGCGTTCTCGCCGACCTGCTGACCCGGATCGCGCCGATCAGCATCCTGCTGTTCGGATCGGTGATGATCGGCGGCTTCAACGAAGCGCCGCTCGTCAACCTCGCCATCGCGCTGACCCTGCTCTTCATGGTGTCGGTCGCGCTGCACACGCAGATGTACCGGCTGCGCCCCGCACCCGATCGCCTCACCGGCTTCTACCTCGCGATGGCGGTCGGCGGCGCCCTCGGCGGCGTGTTCGCGGGGCTGGTTGCGCCGGTGGTGTTCGACTGGACCTACGAATATCCCGTCCTCGTGCTCGCCGCCGGTGTCCTGGCACCGCAGCTGTTTCTAACCCGGCGCATCCGCGACCTGTGGACGCAGCCTGCACGGGCGCGCGTTGCCTACGTTCTGTTGGTCTTGCTGCTGGCGGTGCTCGCCGGCCTCACCTTCCGCGGACCCGCCGATCTGTTCGGCGAGGGGCATCAGGCGCTGACCTTCATCGCGGTCGCCCTGCTCGGCATCGTCGCGATCGGCGCGCGGGCAGCCTATGTCCTGACGCTCGCCGTCTCGCTGGTGATCTTCGGCGGCTGGCGCGCGGTGGAGCTGTCGCTGGAGCAGGGTGCGCGCGCCCGCAGCTATTTCGGCGTCTACACCGTGCGCGACCGACCCGGCGTGCGCGAGCTCGACCACGGCACCACCGTTCACGGCATCCAGTTCGTCGGCAACCCGATCCTTGAACGCCTGCCCACCACCTATTACGCCCCACCTTCCGGCATCGGACGGGCGATGAGCGCCGCCGACGCGCTCTACGGCCCCGCCGCGCGGATCGGCGTCGTCGGCCTCGGCACCGGCACGCTCGCCTGCTACGCGCAGCCCGGCCAGCGCTGGCGCTTCTACGAGATCGATCCCGTCGTGGTGCACATCGCGCGCGACACCGGCCAGTTCACCTACCTGCGCAATTGCCTGCTCGACCCCGTCATCCGCATCGGTGACGCTCGCCTCACCCTGGAGCAGGAGGCGCCCGCCAGCCTCGACCTCCTCGCGCTCGACGCCTTCTCGTCGGACGCCATCCCGATGCACCTGATGACGCGCGAGGCGTTCGCCGACTACGCCCGCGTGCTCCAGCCCAAGGGGCTGTTGCTCGTCCACATCTCCAACCGCTTCCTCGACCTCGAACCCGTGGTCGCGGCGGTGGCGCGGGATGGCGGCTGGCACGCGGCCAAGCTCTTCTACCAGCCGCCGCGCTTCACCGCGATCGCGTCTGCCAGCCAGTGGATCGCTTTGTCTCGGGACCGCGCCACACTCCCGCAGCTGGCAAAGCGCGGCGGCGCGTGGCAGCCTCTCACCGCGCGCGCGGGCATGACGCCCTGGACCGACGATTACTCCACGATCCTGCCGCTGCTGAAGTGGAAGCCCTAGGATTTTAGGCGGCGGGCAGCGTCGCCTGGATCCGGTCGATCGTCGCCGCCTGCCGTGCCGCCTCCGCCGCGGCGCGCTCCCGCAACGTGGTGAGTGCCGGATAGGCGGGCTCGAGCTTGGCGGCGCGATCGGCGGCCATCACGTCGATGTCGGACAACAACGACGACGTCTGCGCCCGCCAGTCGTCAAGCGTCGCCAGTGCGGTCTGCGCGTCCAGCCATGCATCGCTGCCCACCGCCTGGCCGCCGGCGCGCCTGGCTGCCGCGTCGGCCTTCGCCGCGTCATCGGCAAAGCCCTTCGCCACCCGATCAGTCGATCGGCTGAGCTCGGCGATCTTTGCGTCCAGCGCCGGATCGGGCTTTACCTCCACCACCGGCACCTGGGGTTCGGCAAAGCCCAGCTTCTCCACCGCCCGCGGCGCGAGCGAGGGATAGTGGGTCGTGTCCTTCGCACACGCCGACAGCGACAGGAGGGCGGCGGCGATCGGCAGAGCGGCTTTCATGATCCCGGCTGTACGGGCGCGACAAAATCGACGCAACGCACTTGCGTCATTCGAACCGTCTGCTATCAGCGCGCCTCCAATGCGCGCCCGTAGCTCAGCTGGATAGAGCATCAGACTACGAATCTGAGGGTCGGACGTTCGAATCGTTCCGGGCGCGCCAGGATTTCCCCCGCTCACGTGATGCACGTGGCGGGGGTTATCGTTTGTGGGGCAGCGCGACGCGCTCTACGGCGGCCAGCATGATCCGCCGCATCCTTTCCCTGGTCGAACCCTTCATCCTGATGCTGCTCGGCACGGTGCTGCTGGCGAGCATCCTGCCCGCGCGCGGCGAATGGGCGCGCGTTGCGGAGATCGCCGCGGATGCGGGCATCGTCCTCCTGTTCTTCCTTCATGGCGCGAAGCTGTCGCGCGAGGCGATCTGGCAGGGTGCGCGCAACTGGCGGCTGCATCTGGCGGTGCTCGCCACCACCTTCGTCGTCTTCCCGCTGCTCGGCCTCGCCTTCGAACGGCTGCCCGGCCTCGCCGCGCCGGTCGCGGCGGGGATGATGTTCCTCACGCTGCTGCCCTCCACCGTCCAGTCGTCGATCGCCTTCACCGCGATCGCGCGCGGCAATGTCGCCGCGGCGGTGTGTAGCGCCTCCTTCTCCAACCTGATCGGCATCGTCCTGACCCCCGCGCTCGTCGCGCTGACCATGCAGGGCATCGGCGGACAGTCGGGGATCAGTCTTGCCGCGGTCGAATCGATCGTGCTGCAACTGCTCGTGCCCTTTGTCGCCGGGCATCTGCTGCGCCCGTGGATCGGCGGGTTCATTGGACGACACAAGGGGCTGGTCGGCATCGTCGATCGCGGGTCGATCCTGCTCGTCGTCTACACCGCCTTCGGCGCGGCGGTGGTGGAGGGGCTATGGCACCGCGTGTCGGCCGGCGACCTGGCACTGATCGCCGCCGCCTGTGTCGTGCTGCTCGGCCTCGTCCTGGTGTTCACCGCGCTCACCGGCCGCGCCCTCGGCTTCTCCCGCGAAGACCAGATCGTGCTGCTGTTCTGCGGCTCGAAGAAGAGCCTCGCCTCGGGCGTGCCCATGGCGGGCGTGCTGTTCCCTGCGGCGCAGGTCGGCGCGGTGCTGCTGCCCATCATGCTGTTCCACCAGATCCAGCTGATCGCCTGCGCGGTGATCGCCCGCCGCTACGCCAATGCCGCCAGCCTCGCCGAAGGCGAAGCGCGCTCAGCGTAGCGCAGCGACCGCGGCGAGCACCTGATCGGCAAGCTCCGGCCGACAGATCAGCAGGTCCGGCAGCAGCGGATTGGCGCAATTGTAGACGAGGGGGCTGCCGTCGATCCGCGACGCATGCAGTCCCGCCGCCAGCGCCACCGCCGCCGGCGCGCAATTGTCCCATTCATATTGCCCGCCGTCGTGCAGGTAGATGTCGGCGCGCCCGTCGACCACCGCCATCGCCTTGACTCCGGCCGATCCCATGCCGACACGCGTCGTCTGCAGCACAACGCCGACGCGCTCGACCATGTCGGTCGCGCGCGTACGGCTCACCACCATCCGCGGTGGTGCCCCGCACAGCAACTTGCGCGAGCACGCCTCCGCAGTCGTATAGACGCGCCCGGTTGCCGGCACCGCCACCGCGCCGATCGCCGGCCGGCCGCCGATGGCGAGGCCGATGTGCACCGCCCAATCGTCCAGCCCTTCGGCATAATCGCGCGTCCCGTCGAGCGGATCGACGATCCACACCCGCTCCGCCGCGCAGCGTGCCTGGTCGTCGAGCGATTCCTCGGACAGGATGAAATCGTGCGGCCGCGCCGCGCGTAGCCGGTCGAGGATCAGCGCATTGGCCTCGGCATCGCCGGCATCGCCCAGCGCCTTGCCGCTGGCGTGCCCACGCGCACGAATGGCGAGCAGAAGCGCGCCCGCCTCTTCGGCGATGCTGCGGGCAAGGTCGACGTCCGACAGGCTCACAACTCGAAGCTCCACACGCCCAGCACATGCTCGACGATCCGTTCGGCGGCATCCTCCGCACTTTCGCGGCGCGTGTCGACCCGAATGTCAGGCACCTCGGGCGGCTCATAGGGGCTGGAGATGCCGGTGAAATGCGCGATCTCGCCCGCGCGCGCCTTCGCGTACAGGCCCTTCACGTCGCGCGCCTCCGCATCGCCGAGCGGCGTATCGACGAAGATCTCGACGAACTCGCCCGGCGGCATCAGCCCACGCACCATCTCGCGTTCGGCGCGGAACGGCGAGATGAACGCGGTCAGCACGATCAGCCCGGCATCGGTCATCAGCTTGGCGACTTCGCCGACGCGGCGGATATTCTCGATGCGGTCGGCATCGCTGAAGCCCAAATCCTTGTTCAGCCCATGCCGCACATTGTCGCCGTCGAGCAGGAAGCTGTGGCGGCCCAGCGCATGCAGCTTCTTCTCGACCAGATTGGCGATCGTCGACTTGCCCGATCCGGACAGGCCGGTGAACCACAGCAGGCGCGGGGACTGCCCCTTCTGCCGAGCATGCGCCTCACGCGTGATGTCGACCGACTGCCAGTGGACGTTCTGCGCCCGGCGCAATGCGTGGTGGATCAGCCCCGCGGCGACGGTCGCGTTCGTCTCGCGATCGATCAGGATGAACCCGCCAAGTGCGGGGTTCTGCGTATAGGGCTCGAACACGATCGCCGCGTCGGTGAACACCTCGGCGACACCGATGTCGTTCAGCGCCAGCGTCTTTGCCGACAGGTGTGCCTGCGTGTTCACATCGACGACATGGCCCGGCGGCTGCACGCTCGCGCCGACTGTCCGCGGCCCGATCTTCAGCCAGTATCCGCGCCCCGGCACCAGCGGCGCATCGTTCAACCAGACGATCGTCGCCTCGAACTGGTTGGCGGCCTCGGGCGGCGCATCGGCCGCCGCAATCACGTCGCCGCGCGAACAATCGACCTCATCCGCCAGCACCAGCGTTACGGCTTCGCCCGCCTGCGCGGTTTCGCGATCCCCATCGAAGGTGACGATCCGCGCAATCCGCGTCGTCTTGCCCGACGGCACGATCCGCACCGCATCGCCCACCGCGACACGCCCGCCCGCGATCGTGCCCGTGAAGCCGCGGAAATCGAGGTCGGGACGATTGACCCATTGCACCGGCAGCCGGAACGGCCCCGCCGCCGCGCGATCGGCATCGACCGGCACCGCCTCCAGATGCGGCAGCAGCGCAGGGCCCGTGTACCAGGGCATCGCCTCTGACCGGCTCGTGATGTTCGCGCCGGTCAGCCCCGACACCGGAATGGCGGTGAAGCCCTCGATCCCGATCCCCCGGGCGAAGTCGGCATAGTCCGCGACGATCGCGTCGAACGTCGCCTGATCATGCCCGACCAGGTCCATCTTGTTCACCGCCAGCACGATCTGGCGGATGCCGATCAGGTGCGCCAGGAACGAATGCCGCCGCGTCTGCGTCAACACGCCCTTTCGCGCGTCGATCAGGATGACGGCGCAATCGGCGGTCGACGCGCCCGTCACCATGTTGCGCGTATATTGTTCGTGGCCCGGCGTATCGGCGACGATGAACTTGCGCTTCTCCGTCGCGAAAAAGCGATAGGCGACGTCGATCGTGATCCCCTGCTCGCGCTCGGCGGCAAGCCCGTCGACCAGCAGCGCGAAATCGATGTTCTGTCCTTGGGTGCCGACGCGCCGGCTGTCCGCCTCCAGCTGGCTCAGCTGATCCTCGAAGATCGTCTTCGAATCGTACAGCAACCGCCCGATCAGCGTCGACTTGCCGTCGTCCACCGACCCGCAGGTGATGAAC
>ERZ941706.109-NODE-109-length-29744-cov-12.571862_pt1 | contig 29744 bp, 21 predicted proteins | sample MGYA00521232_ERZ941706 | MGnify/ENA primary metagenome ERZ941706 (study PRJEB32759, sample SAMN07749893) | skin metagenome | biome: transportation; feature: city; material: polyester macromolecule | host: Homo sapiens | place: Hong Kong:ER line | collected...
GCGGGTCTCGTCGCCGCGATCATCCAGGACGACACGAACGGTGACGTGCTCATGCTCGGCTGGATGGACGACGAGGCGCTGCGCCGCACGCTGAGCGAGGGGCGCGTGACGTTCTGGTCGCGCAGCCGCGGCGAGTACTGGCGCAAGGGCGACACGTCGGGTCACGCGCAGTACGTGCGCAGCGTCGCTCTCGACTGCGACGGCGACGCGTTGCTCGTCCGCGTCGACCAGGTCGGCGCCGCATGCCACACCGGCGAACGCAGCTGCTTCTTCACCGACCTCGACGCCGCCGTCTGCAGTGATGGCGCGATCGCGTCCACCGGAACCGACGCTGACGCAGCTACCACGGCGCCCACCGGAACCGACGCTGCGGACGCAGCCACGACAACGTCAACCCCAACCGTCGCCGCAGACGTACCCGCCACCATGCCCACCCCCAGGAGCAACGCATGACTGCCGCAGCCGAGCCGGAGACGAGCCTCGCCGCCGACCTGACCTGGGGCGCGACGTGGCCGAGCGTCGAGTTGTTCGAGCACCTCGCGGGTGGGCGTCGCGTCATCCCCGTCGTGCGCAAGCTGCTCGCCGACGCGGAGACACCCATCGGCATCTACCGCAAGCTGGCGCGCGACGAGCCGGGCACGTTCCTGCTGGAATCGGCGGAGCACGGCGGCGTGTGGTCGCGCTACTCGTTCATCGGCGCCGCGAGCCGCGCGACGCTCACCGAGCGTGACGGCGACGTCGTCTGGCTCGGCGACGTGCCGACGGGGCTGCCGACGACAGGCCTGGCGGTCGATGCCCTACGCGCGTCCCTGCAGGCACTTCACACCGAACGCATCGCCGGCCTGCCGCCGCTGACGAGCGGTTTCGTCGGCGCGATCGGCTACGACGCGGTGCGTCGCTGGGAGAAGATCGGCGACCACGCCGACGACGTCCTCGCGATCCCCGAAGTCACGATGTTGCTCGCCACGGATCTCGCCGTCATGGACCATCAGGACGGCTCGCTCCTGCTCGTCGCCAATGCCGTCAACTTCGACGGCCTCGAATCCGGCGCGCGCGCCGCGTACGACGACGCCGTCGCCCGCCTCGACGCGATGCAGACCCGCCTCGCCGAACCGGCAGCTTCGACGGTGGCGATCCCGCACCAGCGCGCCCAGGACGTGCGCAGCAGCCACACGCGCGAGCAGTTCCACGACATGGTCGAGGCGTGCAAGGAGGACATCCGCGCGGGCGAGGCGTTCCAGATCGTCGTCAGCCAGCGATTCAGCGTCGACACGCACGCCGACGCGCTCGATGTCTACCGCGCCCTGCGCGCGAGCAACCCCAGCCCCTACATGTATCTGCTCCGCCTGCCGCACCCTGACGGCGGCGCGTACGACGTCGTCGGCAGCTCGCCGGAGGCGCTCGTCAAGGTGACAGGCGAACGCGTCATCACGCACCCGATCGCGGGTTCGCGCCCGCGCGGCAAGACCCCGGAACACGATCAGGAGCTCGCCGACGACCTGCTGGCCGACCCCAAGGAGCGCAGCGAGCACCTCATGCTCGTCGACCTGTCGCGCAACGACCTGCAGCGCGTCTGTCGCGCGGGCACCGTCGAGACGGTCGAGTTCATGAACATCCGCAACTACAGCCACGTCATCCACCTCGAGTCGACCGTCATCGGCGCACGCCGTGACGACGTCACCGCCTACGACGTGCTCGAGGCGGCGTTTCCCGCGGGCACCCTCTCGGGCGCGCCGAAACCACGCGCGATGCAGATCATCGAATCGCGCGAGGGCACCCGTCGGGGCATCTACGGCGGCGTCATCGGCTACTTCGACCTCGCGGGCGACGCCGACGCCGCCATCGCCATCCGCACGGCCGTGCTCAAGGACGGTGTCGCGCACGTCCAGGCGGGCGCCGGCGTCGTCGCCGACTCGGTGCCGGAGAGCGAATACCAGGAGACGATCAACAAGGCCGCCGCGGCGTTGCGCGCCGTCGCGACCGCCGACGGCATGACGGGAATCGCATGAGCACCTTCACGACGAAACGCAGCGTCATCCTGCTCAGCCTCATCGCGGCCGTCCTCGCCGCGATCGTCTCGGGGCGCACGTGGATCAACGGCTCCCTCAACGATGGCGTCATCGCGAGCAGCAAGGTCGACGTCACGGGCAACCAGGCGGTGCCCGGCTACTTCGGCATCGCCCTCGTCGCCGTGGCCGGCGTCCTTGCCGCCGCGACGGCCGGCCGCATCGCGCGTTGGCCCGCCGCGCTCGTCTCGCTCATCGCCTCGGTCGCGCTGCTCGTCGTCACGCTGCTGACGCTGGGCGACCCGGCCTCGGCGGTCAAGACGCGGATGACGTCCGTCACCGGCCACAACGGTGAGGCCGTCGCGCGCGGCACGTTCACGCCATGGTTCTGGGCCGCGGTGTTCGCCGGCCTGCTCAGCGTCGCCGCGTCCCTGCTGGCGCTGCTCGGCGTGCGCCGCTGGGCGGGGCTGTCGAGCCGCTACGACGCGCCGACGGAGACCAAGGCGCCGACCACGCACGAGAGCGACTGGGATCTCATGAACCGCGGCATCGACCCGACGGACACCGAGACCGCCCCCGGCTCGCACGAGCCGGACGGGCCTGACACAATGACCCAGAACAGTTCATCAACGCGCGTGACGGAGACGTCGGCTGCGCAGCACGGCTCCAAGGAGAAATGACGATGTCCGGAGACAGCCCGTACCTCGACCACGGCCACAGCCCCGCCGCCTGGACGGGCGTCGGCATCTGCATGGTCGGTTCGCTCCTCATCGCGTTCGGCGTGTACTTCGGCAACGAACTGCTCGACATCATCGGCGCGGTCCTCGTCGTCGTCGGCGGCGTCGTCGGGTGGCTCATGGGCAAGGCGAACCGCCGCAGCGCTGCCGCGCACGGCTCGATGGACTCCGAGCGCAAGCCCGCCTGATCCACGCCGCGGCCTGACGGGCCCGGCGCGCGCCGTGACCACACGCTGGAACCGGCGGCGCCGTGCCCTGTCACGCTGATTGGATTCGACCGTGACCACTGTTCTCGACTCGATCATCGCCGGGGTGCGAGACGACCTCGCCGAGCGCGTGCGCGCGCGCAGCCTCGCCGACGTCACGCGTGACGCCGACGCCGCACCGCCCGCACGCGACGCGCTCGCCGCGTTCCACGCGGCCCGCGAGGCGCGGCGCATCGCCGTCATCTCCGAGGTGAAGCGCTCCAGCCCGAGCAAGGGCGCGCTCGCGCAGATCCCCGATCCGGCCGCGCTCGCCGCGCAGTACGCCGACGGGGGAGCGACCGCGATCTCGGTGCTCACCGAGCAGCGCCGGTTCGGCGGGTCGCTCGCCGATCTCGACGCCGTGCGCGCCGCCGTCGACATCCCGGTGCTGCGCAAGGACTTCATGGTCGAGCCGTACCAGTTCTTCGAGGCCCGCGCCCATGGCGCCGACCTCGTCCTCCTCATCGTCGCCGCCCTCGACGACGCGCAGCTGCGCGACTTCGCGGCTCTCACGCGCGAACTCGGGATGACGGCGCTCGTCGAGGTTCACGACGCCGCCGAGGCGGAACGGGCACTCGCCGTCGACGCGCAGCTGCTCGGCGTCAACGCCCGCAACCTCAAGACGCTCGACGTCCACCCCGAGGTGTTCGGCCCGATCGCCGCGACGCTGTCGGCGCATGTCGTCAAGGTCGCCGAGTCGGGCATCTCCGGGCCCGCCGATGCCGCCCGCTACGCCCGCGAGGGCGCACAGGCGCTGCTCATCGGCGAGGCACTCGTCAAGAACGGCGACCCCCAGCAGGGGCTTGCCGACATCATCACCGCGTGCGCGGACGCCACGAACGCGTCAGCCGTCGAAGGGACGCCCGCATGACCGACCCCACCCCGCTCGGCGAACCGCGCCACGACGGTCTCGCGCCGCACGGCCTCGGGCGCTTCGGCGACTACGGCGGACGCTACGTCCCCGAGGCCCTCGTCGCCGCGCTCGAAGAGCTCGACGAGCAACGCCAGAAGGCGATGGTGGACGATGAGTTTCGCCACGAACTCGCCGAACTGCACCGCACATACACGGGCCGTCCGAGCCCGATCACCGAGGTCAAGCGCTTCGCCGAGCACTGCGGCGGCGCGCGCGTCTTCCTCAAGCGCGAGGATCTCAACCACACCGGCTCGCACAAGATCAACAACGTCCTCGGCCAGGCGCTGCTGGCCAAGCGCATGGGCAAGACGCGCGTCATCGCGGAGACGGGTGCCGGCCAGCACGGTGTCGCCACCGCGACGGCCGCGGCGCTCATGGGCCTCGAGTGCGTCGTCTACATGGGCAAGGTCGACACCGAGCGTCAGGCCCTCAACGTCGCACGCATGCAGCTGCTCGGCGCAAGCGTCGTGCCCGTCGAGCACGGCAGCCAGACGCTCAAGGACGCCGTCAACGAGGCGTTCCGCGACTGGGTCGCCAACGTCGACACGACGCACTACGTGCTCGGCACGGTGACGGGCCCCTACCCGTTCCCCGAGATGGTGCGCGACTTCCACAAGCTCATCGGTGAGGAGGCCCGCGAGCAGATCCTCGCCGAGGCCGGGCGCCTGCCCGACGCAGTCTGCGCCTGCGTCGGCGGCGGCTCGAACGCGATGGGCATCTTCCACCGCTTCATCGGTGACGACGGCGTTCGCCTCGTCGGCCTCGAGGGCGGCGGCGAGGGCATCGCGAGCGGCAAGCATGCGTCGCGCTTCAGCGGCCAGGGCACGCCGGGCGTCCTGCACGGTGCGTACACCTACGTCATCCAGGACGAGGAGGGCCAGACGATCGAGACGCACTCGGTCTCCGCGGGCCTCGACTACCCGAGCGTCGGTCCGGAGCACAGCTACCTCAAGGACATCGGTCGCGCCGAGTACCACCCGATCACCGACGTCGAGGCGATGGAGGCGTTCCGGCTGCTGTCGCAGACCGAGGGCATCCTGCCGGCCATCGAGTCGGCGCACGCCCTCGCGGGCGCGATGAAGGTCGGCGCCGAGCTGGGCGAGGACGGGCTGATCCTCGTCAGCCTCTCCGGGCGCGGCGACAAGGACGTGCACACCGCCGCCCGCTGGTTCGGGCTCATCGATGAAGACGAGACCGTCGTCAGCGGCGAGGACGAGGAGACGAAGCTGTGAGCACCCCCATCCCGCTGGACGCCGTCTTCGCCGCCACCCGTGACGAAGGACGCGCCGCCCTCGTCGGCTACCTTCCCGCAGGCTTCCCGAGCGTCGCGGATTCGATCCGCGCCGCGCAGGTCATGGTCGAGAACGGTTGCGACATCGTCGAGGTCGGCCTGCCGTACACCGATCCGCTCATGGACGGCCCCGTCATCCAGAGCGCCGCGACGCAGGCTCTCGCGGGCGGTGTGCACACCGCGGACGTCTTCCGCGTCGTGCGGGCCGTCACCGACGCCGGTGGCGCGGCCGTCGTCATGACGTACTGGAACCCGGTGCTGCGCTACGGCATCCGCCGTTTCGCGGAGGAGTTGAAGGCCGCCGGGGGAGCCGGCCTCATCACCCCCGACCTCGTGCCCGACGAGGCCGACGAGTGGATCGCCGTCGCCGACGAGCTCGGCCTCGCGAAGATCTTCCTCGTCGCGCCCAGTTCGACGCCCGCCCGTGTCGCGGCGACGACGGCGAACTGCTCGGGCTTCGTCTATGCGGCGTCCGTCATGGGCGTCACGGGTGCGCGCACGAGCGTCGGTGACGCGGCGAAGGGTCTCGTCGAGCGGACGAAGGCCGCCACCGACCTGCCCGTCTGCGTCGGCCTCGGCGTCTCGACGGCGGAGCAGGCGCGCGAGATCGGCCGGTACGCCGACGGTGTCATCGTCGGTTCCGCGCTCGTCAAGACGCTGCTCGACACCGACCCCGAACGCGGCCTGGCGGCCCTCGCCGAGGCCACGAAGGAACTGAGCGACGGAGTACGACGTTGAGCACCAGCATGGACACGAGCACGACCAAGCCCACCGCCGAGCGCTCGAACCGCTGGCCGTGGATCGCCCTCGTGCTGCGCCTCGTGCTCGCCGGCGTCTTCCTCTATGCAGGCCTGCCGAAGCTCACGCACCTCGACGCCTCGCGCCGCTCGGTGCGCGCATACGACCTGTTCTCCTACGACGTCGCGAACGTCATCGGCACGATCCTGCCGCTGGCGGAGGTGGCGCTCGGCGTCATCCTGCTCGTCGGCCTGTTCACCCGCTTCGCGGCGATCATCTCCGCGCTGCTGCTCGTCATCTTCATCGCGGGCATCGCCTCGGCGTGGGCGCGCGGCATCTCGATCGACTGTGGGTGCTTCTCCGAGGGCGGGGCGGTTGCCGCGAGCCAGACGAAGTATCCGCAGGAGATCGGCCGCGACATCGTCTTTCTCATCCTCGCCGGGCTGCTCGCCTGGCGCCCGCGCAGCCGCTTCAGCGCCGACGGGGCGCTGTGGGGCTGAACGATCTTCGTGACTCAACGCCCCCGCCATCTGTGAAAGGCTTCACCCATGCGACCTGATGCTTCCACCAAGCTGCAATCCGTGGCGCCCAAGCAGGGCCCCAGCAAGGGCTTGATCGCCGCGATCGTCGGCCTCGTGGCCGTCCTCGCGATCGCGGCCGTCGCCTTCCTCTCGCTCAACAAGAGCGATGACACCGACACCCCTGTCGCTGCCGGTGACACCCCGACGGGTGCACTCGCCAACGGCCAGGGCATGCCGGTGTTCGCCGACAAGGCCAAGGCCGACGCGAAGAAGGTCGACGTCTACTTCGACTACCAGTGCCCGTACTGCAAGCAGTTCGAGCAGGCCCAGGGAGCCAAGCTCCTGGACATGGCGAAGGCCGGTGACGTCAAGCTGACGTACCACGTCAAGACCTTCCTCGATGAGAACCTGCCCGGCGACAGCTCTGCCCGAGCCGCGAACGCCGCGTTCTGCACCGCCACCGCCGGAAAGTTCTCCGACTTCACGACGAAGGTGTTCGAGAACCAGCCCAAGGAGGGCGTCGGCTACACGAACGAGACGCTCATCAAGCTCGCGAAGGACGTGGGCGTCAAGGGCTCGTCCTATGAGAAGTGCGTCAACGACAACCGGTACTCGGCGTACGTCAAGAAGACCGAGTCCGAGACCAACAAGGCCGGGGTCAACTCCACGCCGGTCGTCAAGATCAACGGCAAGGACGTCGACAACGCCGACATGGCCGGCATGATGAACATCGAGAACTCGACGCCCACCACGATCGACAAGGTGCTGGCCAAGTTCTGATGCTGACGGAGATTCCTTCACCGACCGAAGGGGTGCTGTGGCTGGGCCCGGTGCCCCTTCGGGCGTATGCGATCTGCATCCTGGCGGGCGTCGTCATCGCGACGATGATCACCGGGCGGCGCCTCGAAGGGCGCGGCTACTCGCGTGACGCGGCCGTCGACGTCGCCCTGTGGATCGTGCCGTTCGGCATCGTCGGGGGGCGGCTGTACCACGTCATCACGACGCCGCAGCCGTATTTCGGCGAGGGCGGGCACCCGCTCGACGCGTTCAAGGTGTGGGAGGGCGGCCTCGGCATCTGGGGCGCCGTCGTCCTCGGCGCCGTCGGCGCCTGGTTCGGCGCGCGCAAGGCGGGCGTCCCGTTCCCGGTGCTCGCCGACTGCGTCGCCCCCGCGCTGCCGCTCGCGCAGGCGATCGGCCGGTTCGGCAACTATTTCAACAACGAGTTGTACGGTCGCGCGACGAACGTGCCGTGGGCCCTCGAGATCCACCAGTGGGACATGAACAAGGGGCGTTCGGTCGTCGACTCGACCGGTGCCCCCGTCGTCCTCGGCACGTTCCACCCGACGTTCCTCTACGAGGCGATCTGGTGCATGCTCATCGCCCTCGTCATCTGGCGCCTGTCGGATTCGGGGCGGCTGCGCCAGGGGCAGGCGTTCGCGCTGTACGTCATGCTGTACCCGCTAGGCCGCATCGTCGTCGAGTTGATGCGCAGCGACTTCGCGAACCGCATCCTCGGTGTGCGCGTCAACGTGTGGGTGTGCGGCATCGTCTTCCTGCTCGGCCTCGCGATCTTCATCGCGCGCCGGCGTGCGTCCGCCGACCCACGGGCGGCGCACCAGCTCGAGCCGGATGCCCACGGTGCACACGATGCGGACACCACGGCCGACGAGGCCTCCTGAGCTGTATCGTCAGCTGAGACGCGCTCGTCCACGTGGTGAGCGCGCATGAACATTCGATAGAATGCATAAAACCCGCAGGCCAATGCCGTCCCGCGGTGGTTTCGACCCGACCCGATGCCTCGTGCGCCCTGCGCTCGGGCGTCCCGACGACGAACAGGACGGTGAGTCATGTCTGCTCATGCTTTCTCCGCCCAGCCCGCTGCCCAGGGGTTGTACGACCCCACGTTCGAGCATGACGCCTGTGGTGTCGCGCTCGTCGCGACGATGCGGGGCCACGCCGGCCACGACATCGTCGACGCGGCGCTGCTGGCCCTGACCAACCTCGACCACCGCGGTGCCACGGGCGCCGACCCGCTCGTCGGCGACGGCGCCGGCATCCTCACGCAGATCCCCGACGCGTTCCTGCGCGAGGTCGTCGACTTCGAGCTGCCCGCGAAGGGCTCCTACGCCGTCGGCATCGCGTTCCTGCCGCAGGACGCCGACGGCCAGTGGCACGTCGGCGAGGGCTTCGACCGCATCGCCGACGAGGAAGGCCTCGTCGTCCTCGGCTGGCGTGACGTCCCCGTCAACCCCGACGTCGTCGGTGAGTCGGCGCGCGGCACGATGCCGGTCTTCCGCGAGGTGTTCGTCGCGGCGAAGGACGGCGACGCCTCGGGCCTCGAACTCGACCGTCTCGCGTTCTGTGCGCGCAAGCGCGCCGAGAACGAGCTCGACGTCTACTTCGCGTCGCTGTCGGCGCGCACCATGGTCCACAAGGGCATGCTGACGACGGCGCAGCTCGAGCAGTTCTACCCCGACCTGTCGGACGAGCGGTTCGAGACGGCGCTGGCCCTCGTGCACAGCCGGTTCTCGACGAACACGTTCCCGAGCTGGCCGCTCGCGCACCCGTTCCGCTTCATCGCGCACAACGGTGAGATCAACACGGTGCGCGGCAACCGCAACTGGATGAGCGCACGCGAGTCGCAGTTGCGCAGCGACATCATCCCCGGCGACCTGTCTCGCCTGCTGCCGATCTGCACCCCGAACGCGTCCGACTCGGCGACGTTCGACGAGGCCCTCGAACTGCTGCACCTGTCGGGTCGCAGCCTGCCGCACTCGGTGCTCATGATGATCCCCGAGGCGTGGGAGAACCACGCGACGATGGACCCGGCGCGTCGCGCGTTCTACGAGTACCACGCCGCGTTCATGGAGCCGTGGGACGGCCCCGCGTGCGTGACGTTCACCGACGGTTCGCTCATCGGCGCCGTCCTCGACCGCAACGGCCTGCGTCCCGGGCGTTACTCGGTGACGAAGGACGGCCTCGTCGTCCTCGCCTCCGAGGCGGGTGTGCTCGGCCTCGCGCCGGAGGACGTCGTCGAGCGTGGGCGCCTGCAGCCGGGCAAGATGTTCCTCATCGACACCGAGGCCGGGCGCATCATCCCGGACGAGGAGATCAAGGGCGAACTCGCCACGGCGAAGCCGTATCAGGAGTGGCTCGACTCGGGCATCGTCAAGGTCGGCGACCTGCCGGATCGTGAGCACATCACCCATTCGCTCAGCTCGGTCACGCGCCGTCAGCAGACGTTCGGCTACACGAACGAGGAGCTGAAGATCCTGCTGACGCCGATGGCGTCGACGGGCGCCGAGGCGCTCGGTTCGATGGGCACCGACACGCCCGTCGCCGTCCTCAGCTCGCGCCCGCGCCTGCTGTTCGACTACTTCACGCAGCTGTTCGCGCAGGTGACGAACCCGCCGCTCGACGCGATCCGCGAGGAGCTCGTCACGAGCCTCGGCACGACGATGGGTCCGGAGGGCAACCTGCTCACCGACGGCCCCGAGCACGTCAAGCAGGTCGAGTTCGGCTTCCCCGTCATCGACAACGACGAGCTCGCGAAGATCGTCCACATCAACGCCGACGGCGACCGCGCCGGCTTCGCGGCGTACGTCATCCGCGGCACGTACCGCGTCGACGGTGGTGCGAGCGCGCTCAAGGCGCGCCTGCAGGGCATCTTCGCCGAGGTCGACCAGGCGATCGCCGACGGTCACCGCTTCGTCGTCCTGTCCGATCGTGACTCGAACGCCGAGTTCGCGCCGATCCCGTCGCTGCTGCTGACGGCGGCGGTGCACCACCACCTCATCCGTCAGAAGACGCGTCTGCAGGTCGGGCTCGTCGTCGAGGCCGGCGACGTGCGCGAAGTCCACCACGTCGCGCTGCTCGTCGGCTACGGCGCGGCGCTCGTCAACCCGTACCTCGCGATGGAGTCCGTCGAGCAGCTCGCCCACGAGGGTGCGCTCGGTGACACGACGCCCGAGCAGGCCGTCAAGAACCTCATCAAGGCGCTCGGCAAGGGCCTGCTCAAGGTCATGTCGAAGATGGGCATCTCGACCGTCGCCTCCTACCGCGGCGCGCAGGTGTTCGAGGCGCTCGGCCTCAGCCAGGAGGTCGTCGACGAGTACTTCACCGCGACGACGTCGCGTCTCGGCGGCATCGGTCTCGACGTCATCGCGGCCGAGGTCGCGGCGCGTCACGCGAAGGCCTACCCGAGCGACGGCCAGGGCCCCGCGCACCGCGAGCTCGAGGTCGGTGGCGAGTACAAGTGGCGCCGCGAGGGTGCACCGCACCTGTTCAACCCGACGACGGTGTTCCGCCTCCAGCACTCGACGCGCGCGCGTCGTTACGACATCTTCAAGCAGTACACGCAGGCCGTCGACGACCAGTCGGCAGAGCTCATGACGCTGCGCGGGCTGTTCAAGTTCGCCTCCGACCGTCCGTCGATCTCGATCGACGAGGTGGAGCCGGCGAGCGCCATCGTCAAGCGCTTCTCGACGGGTGCGATGTCGTACGGCTCGATCTCGAAGGAGGCACACGAGACGCTCGCGATCGCGATGAACCGTCTCGGCGCGAAGTCGAACACCGGAGAGGGCGGCGAGGACGTCGATCGCCTGCTCGACCCGAAGCGTCGTTCGGCGATCAAGCAGGTCGCCTCGGGTCGCTTCGGCGTGACGTCGCTGTACCTCACGGAGGCCGACGACATCCAGATCAAGATGGCGCAGGGCGCGAAGCCCGGCGAGGGCGGTCAGCTGCCCGGGCCGAAGGTGTACCCGTGGGTGGCGCGCACGCGTCACGCGACGCCCGGCGTGGGTCTCATCTCGCCGCCGCCGCACCACGACATCTACTCGATCGAGGATCTCGCGCAGCTCATCCACGACCTGAAGAACGCGAACCCGAGCGCGCGCATCCACGTCAAGCTCGTCTCCGAGGTCGGCGTCGGCACCGTCGCCGCCGGTGTCTCGAAGGCCCACGCGGACGTCGTGCTCATCTCCGGCCACGACGGCGGCACGGGAGCCTCCCCGCTGACGTCGCTCAAGCACGCCGGTGGGCCGTGGGAGCTCGGCCTCGCCGAAGCGCAGCAGACGCTGCTGCTCAACGGCCTGCGCGACCGCATCGTCGTGCAGACCGACGGCCAGCTCAAGACGGGCCGTGACGTCGTCATCGCCGCGCTGCTCGGCGCGGAGGAGTTCGGTTTCGCAACCGCGCCCCTCGTCGTCAGCGGCTGCATCATGATGCGCGTGTGTCACCTCGACACCTGCCCGGTCGGCATCGCGACGCAGAACCCGGAGCTGCGCGAGCGTTTCAGCGGCAAGCCGGAGTTCGTCGAGACGTTCTTCGAGTACATCGCCGAGGAGGTGCGCGAGATCCTCGCCGAGCTCGGTTTCCGTTCGATCGAGGAGGCCGTCGGGCACGTCGAGGCGCTCGACACCGACGAGGCCGTCGAGCACTGGAAGGCCAGTGGTCTCGACCTCGCGCCGATCTTCGCGAAGGCGGAGATGCCGTTCGGCGGTGAGCTGTTCAACACCCAGGGTCAGGATCACCACCTCGACGCTGCGCTCGACAACGAACTCATCGCGAAGGCGAAGGACGCCATCGAGCACAAGACGCCGGTCGCGTTCGAGACGAAGGTGTCGAACGTCAACCGCACCGTCGGCACGATGCTCGGCCACGAGTTGACCAAGCGCTACCTCGATGAATTGCTCCACGACGACTTCGTCGACATCACGCTGCGCGGTGCGGGCGGGCAGAGCTTCGGCGCCTTCATCCCGAAGGGCCTGACGCTGCGGCTCGTCGGCGAGGGCAACGACTACGTCGGCAAGGGCCTGTCGGGTGGGCGCATCATCATCCGTCCCGATACCGAGACGGCCCTCGTCGCCGAGGAGAACGCCATCGCGGGCAACGTCATCGGTTATGGCGCGACCAGCGGTGAGATCTTCCTGCGCGGCAAGGTCGGCGAACGCTTCTGCGTCCGCAACTCGGGAGCGACGGCCGTCGTCGAGGGCGTGGGCGATCACGGCTGCGAGTACATGACCGGTGGTCGCGTGCTCATCCTCGGCGCGACCGGACGCAACTTCGCGGCCGGCATGTCGGGCGGTGAGGCGTACGTCCTCGATCTCGACGCCGACCTCGTCAACCGCGAGCTCGTCGAGGTCACCGGTCTGCGCGCCGAGGACGAGGACGTCGTCAAGGAGCTGCTGACGAAGCACGCCGCCGAGACGGGTTCGTCCGTCGCCGAGTCGTTGCTGAACGACTGGCCTGCGAGCCTCGTCCGTTTCTCGCTCGTCACGCCGCGTGAGTACCAGCGCGTGCTGAGCATCCGCAAGGACGCCGAAGGCATGGGCGTCGACCCCGACAGCGCCCAGGTGTGGGACAAGATCATGGAGGTGAGTTGACGTGGCTGACCCCCGCGGATTCCTCAAGACCCGGGAGCGCGAGCTGCCCGAACGTCGCCCCGTTCCCGTTCGCATCCGCGACTGGAAGGAGGTGTACGAGGAGCAGCAGCTCGGCACCCTGCAGCGTCAGGCCGGCCGATGCATGGACTGCGGCATCCCGTTCTGTCACTCGGGCTGCCCCCTCGGCAACCTCATCCCCGAGTGGAACGACCTGTCGTGGAAGGGTGAGTGGGAGGAGGCCATCGAGCGCCTCCACGCCACGAACAACTTCCCCGAGTTCACCGGACGCCTGTGCCCCGCGCCCTGCGAGACGGCGTGCGTGCTCGGCATCAGCCAGCCCGCCGTCACGATCAAGCAGGTCGAGAAGACGGTCGTCGAGGAGGGCTTCGAGCGTGGTTACGTCACGCCGCAGGTGCCGACGCGCCTGACGGGCAAGACGGTCGCCGTCGTCGGTTCGGGGCCCGCGGGCCTCGCCGCCGCGCAGCAGCTGACGCGCGCCGGGCACACCGTCGCCGTGTTCGAGCGCGACGACGCCCCCGGTGGCCTGATGCGCTACGGCATCCCCGAGTTCAAGATGGAGAAGGGCATCCTCGATCGTCGCATCGAGCAGATGAAGGCCGAGGGCACCCGTTTCCGCTGCAACACCGAGATCGGCGTGACGCTGACGGCGGAGCAGCTGCGCTCGCGCTACGACGCCGTCGTCCTCGCGATGGGCGCGACGGTGCGTCGCGACCTGCCGGTGCCGGGGCGTGAGCACACGGGCACGTACCAGGCGATGGAGTACCTGCCCCAGGCCAACCGCGTCGCGCTCGGCGGCGAGGTCGAGGGTCAGATCCTCGCGACCGGCAAGGACGTCGTCGTCATCGGTGGTGGCGACACCGGAGCCGACTGCATCGGTACGGCGCTGCGTCAGGGCGCGAAGTCGGTGACGAGCCTCGAGATCATGCCGCAGCCCGGCGAGGAGCGTCCGGCCAACCAGCCGTGGCCGACGTACCCGATGATCTTCCGCGTCGCCTCGGCGCACGAGGAGGGTGGCGAGCGCGTCTACTCCGCCTCGACGAAGGAGATCCTCGCGGACGACGACGGCAACGTCAGCGGTCTGAAGATCGTCGAGGTGAAGTTCGTCGACGGCAAGTTCGAGGAGGTCGAAGGCTCGGAGCGAGTCATCCCGGCGCAGCTCGTGCTGCTCGCGATGGGCTTCCTCGGCCCGCAGGGCGAGGGTCTGCTCGAGCAGCTCGGCGTCGACACCGACGAGCGCAGCAACGTGCAGCGCGACGCGAACTACATGTCGAGCGTGCCCGGCGTGTTCGTCGCCGGTGACTGTGGGCGCGGCCAGTCGCTCATCGTGTGGGCGATCGCCGAGGGCCGCAGCGCGGCGCGCGGCGTCGACACGTGGCTCATGGGTGACTCGACGTTGCCCGCGCCGATCAAGCCGACGGATCGTCCGCTGACGGTGTGATCGTCCGCATGTGTTGACGCCTGATCGCGCGTCGTGGAAGCCCCTGCCGCCCTCGTGGCGGCGGGGGTTTCCGCGTCGTCGCGGGCCTACCCGCGAGTACGGTGACGGGGGTCTCACCGGGCGAGATGGTCGACTGAGGGAACGCTCGCGCGGGCGATAGGGTTGGCAGCATGCGTCGCGCGAAAATTGTTGCCACCCTTGGCCCTGCTACCGACTCTGCCGAACGGACGCGTGAGCTCGTCGAGGCCGGCCTCGACGTCGCCCGCTTCAACCTCTCCCACGGTTCGTACGAGGAGCACCAGACCCGGTACGACCACGTCCGCGCCGCCGCTGCGGCGACGGGTCGCGCCGTCGGCGTCCTCGCCGACCTGCAGGGCCCGAAGATCCGCACCGCTCGTTTCTCCGCGGGCCCGGTCGACCTCGCGAAGGGCGACCGCTTCACCATCACGACCGAGGACGTCGACGGTGACTCCGAGCGCGTCGGCACGACGTACAAGGGCCTGCCGGGCGACGTCAACGTCGGCGACATGCTGCTCGTCGACGACGGCAAGGTCGCGCTGCGCGCGGTCGAGGTGACGGCCACGGACGTCGTGACCGAGGTGGTCGTGCCGGGCCGCGTCTCGAACAACAAGGGCATCAACCTGCCCGGTGTCGCGGTGAGCGTGCCCGCGCTCAGCGAGAAGGACGAGGCTGACCTGCGCTGGGCGTTGAAGGCCGGCGCCGACCTCATCGCGCTGTCGTTCGTGCGCGACGCCGCCGACATCACGCGCTGCCACGAGATCATGGACGAGGTGGGCATCCGTCGCCCCGTCATCGCGAAGATCGAGAAGCCGCAGGCGGTCGAGAACCTCATCGAGATCATCGAGGCGTTCGACGGCATCATGGTCGCGCGCGGTGACCTCGGCGTCGAACTGCCGCTCGAGGACGTGCCGATCGTGCAGAAGCGTGCCATCGAGCTCGCGCGCCGCGCGGCGAAGCCCGTCATCGTCGCGACGCAGGTGCTCGAGTCGATGATCGAGAATCCGCGCCCGACGCGCGCCGAGGCCTCCGACTGCGCCAACGCGGTGCTCGACGGCGCGGACGCCGTCATGCTGTCGGGGGAGACGTCGGTCGGTGCGTGGCCGATCGAGACGGTCAAGACGATGGCGCGCATCATCTCCTCGACGGAGGAGCACGGCCTCGAGCGCGTGCCCGACCTCGGCATCCAGCCGCACACGAAGGGCGGCGTCGTGACGAAGGCCGCCGTCGAGGTGGGGGAGACGCTCGGGTGCACGCATCTGGTCAACTTCACGACGACGGGCGACTCGGCGCAGCGCATGTCGCGTCTGCGTCCGCGCCTGCCGATCGTCGCGTTCACGCCGTCGGAGACGGTGCGTTCGCAGCTCGCGCTCGTGTGGGGCGTGCAGACGGAGTGCAGCCCGAAGGTCAAGCACACGGACGAGATGTCGATGCAGGTCGACGAGATCTTCCTCGGCGACGGTCGCTGCGTCGAGGGTGACCTCGTCGTCATCGCCGCCGGATCGCCTCCCGGCATCCCCGGTTCGACGAACGCGCTGCGCGTGCACAAGATCGGCGACGCGAAGAACCGCGTCGCGCCGGCCTACGAGGACCACGAGAAGGCCCGTAGCGCCGCCGCGCAGAACTGATCCTGCCTCAGTCCTTGATCGACGCTGCTGCCCCCGCGCCCGGTGCGCGGGGGCAGCGCGCGTTCGGGTAAGGTGAGCGGGCACCAGCCGACGTGGTGGAATGGCAGACACGGAGCACTCAAAATGCTTTGCCGCAAGGCGTGGGGGTTCGAATCCCCCCGTCGGCACGCGCACAGGGCTCGACCGTCAAGGTCGAGCCCTTCGTCGTTCCGCGGCGGCGGCTAGGCTGGCGCGCATGCTCTCCAAGGACACGCAGCTGTGCATCTCGATGTCGGGGCGGCCAAGTAACATCGGCACGCGCTTCCACAACCGGCTGTATGACGAGCTGGGGCTCGACTTCGTCTACAAGGCGTTCTCGCCGGTCGATCTCGCGCAGGCCGTCGCCGGCATCAGGGGGCTGCCGATCCGGGGCGCGGCAGTGAGCATGCCGTTCAAGGAGCAGGTCATCCCGATGCTCGACGCGCTCGACGAATCGGCGAAGGCCATCGACTCCGTCAACACGATCGTCAACGACGACGGCGTCCTCACCGGCTACAACACCGATTACGTCGCCGTCGCGTCGCTGCTGCAGACCCACGGCGTGCCGACCGACCTGCGCATCGCCGTGCGCGGCTCGGGCGGCATGGGCAAGGCGGTCGTCGCCGCGTGCCGCGACACCGGCTTCACGCGCGGAACGATCGTCGCGCGCAACGTCGAGGCGGGGGAGAAGCTCGCCGCGCAATACGGCTGGGAGCACTCGCGCGATGTGCCGGAAGGCACCGACGTCCTCGTCAACGTCACGCCCCTGGGCATGGCCGGTGGTGAGGGTGAGGGGCGGTTGAGCTTCACCACCGACGAGATCGACGCCGCGACGTGGATCTTCGACGTCGTCGCGAGCCCGAGCGACACGCCGCTCGTCGTCGCCGCGCGGGAGCGGGGCAAGAACGTCATCACCGGCGCCGAGGTCATCGCGCTGCAGGCCGCCGAGCAGTTCGTCCTCTACACCGGCGTACGCCCCAGCGACGAGCAGATCCGTACCGCGTCCGAGTTCTCGCGCCAGGACGCGTAGGATTTTCGCCGTGAGTGAGACGAGCGACCAAGACCAGCGCCTGCGCGTCGTCGTGGCGGAGGACGAATCTCTCATCCGCCTCGACCTCGTCGAGATGCTCGATGCGGGCGGCTACGACGTCGTCGCCGCCGTCAGCGACGGGGAAGCGGCCGTGGCTGCGATCGCCGAGCACCGACCCGACCTCGCGCTGCTCGACGTCAAGATGCCCCGCAAGGATGGCATCAGCGCCGCCGAGGAGATCGGCGCCGACGGCCTCACCCCCGTCGTCCTCCTGACGGCGTTCAGCGACCGCCACCTCGTCGAACGCGCGAGCGACGCGGGCGTCATGGCCTACGTCGTCAAACCGTTCACCTGGAACGACCTCGGCCCGGCGCTCACCGTCGCGACCCGCCGATGGCGCGAGATGCGCGCCCTGCGCGACGAACTCGCGGCGATCAACGCCAAGCTCGAGACGCGCAAACAACTCGACCGGGCGAAGGGCATCCTCACCACCAAGCTCGGCCTCGACGAACCCGCGGCGTTCCGCTGGATCCAGAAGACCGCGATGGATCGTCGTCTGTCGATGCAGCAGGTCTGCGACGGCGTCATCGCCGAGTTCGGCGACGCCTGACGCGAGAAGGGTTGTGGAGGTTCGCGCGATGGGTATCGCGAGCCTCCACAACCCTTCGTCGCCAGAGGAGGCGTCTCAGCCCTTCGGCAGATCCCGCAGCATGCACGTGATGCGGGCGGTGCAGGTGCGGTTGCCCTCATCGTCGGTGATGACGACGTCGTACGCCGCGAGGGTGCGCCCGATCGACAGCGCCGTCGCGGTCGCCGTCACGATGCCGCTCCTCGCGGAACGGTGATGCGTCGCGTTGATGTCGAGCCCGACGGCGAATCGTCCCGGCCCGGCGGCCATGTTCGCGCCGATGGAGCCGACGCTCTCGGCGACAACGACGTTCGCGCCGCCGTGCAGCAACCCGAACGGCTGCGTGTTGCCCTCGACGGGCATCGTCGCGACGACACGCTCGGGGGAGGCCTCGAGCACGCGGATGCCCATGCGCTCGTCGAGCGTGCCGCGGCTCATCTGCGCGAGTTCGTCGAGCATCTGCTCCTGCGTCATCTCGGGCGCGTGGGTTGCGTTCTCGGGCGTGGGGGAGCTCGTCATGGTCTCGCCTTTCGGGTTGTCGGTGCTGGGACATAGGCTGCCACGTGTGAAGCGCTTGTTGTTGTTGGACGGACATTCCCTCGCCTACCGGGCCTTCTTCGCGCTGCCCGCGGAGAATTTCTCGACCTCGACGGGGCAGCACACGAACGCCGTGTACGGCTTCACGTCGATGCTCATCAACCTGCTGCGCGACGAGGAACCGACGCACCTCGCCGTCGCGTTCGACGTGTCGCGTCAGACGTTCCGCAGCGAGGAGTACGCCGAGTACAAGGCGGGCCGCGCGACGACGCCGAGCGAGTTCAAGGGGCAGGTGAGCCTCGTCAAGGAGGTGCTCGACGCGATGGGCGTCACGCACCTCGAACTCGACGGGTACGAGGCCGACGACATCCTCGCGACACTCACCACCCAGGCGACGCAGGCCGGTTTCGACGAGGTGCTCCTGTGCTCCGGCGACCGCGATGCGCTGCAGCTCGTGCGCGACAACGTCACCGTGCTGTACCCCGTCAAGGGCGTCTCGGAGCTGACGCGCATGACGCCCGCCGCCGTCGAGGAGAAGTACGGCGTGCCGCCCGAGCGCTACAGCGACCTCGCCGCGCTCGTCGGCGAGAAGAGCGACAACCTGCCCGGCGTGCCCGGTGTCGGCCCCAAGACGGCCGCGAAGTGGATCGGGCAGTACGGCGACCTCGAGGGCCTCGTCGCCAACGTCGACCAGATCAAGGGCAAGGCCGGCGAGAACGTGCGCGCCCACCTCGATGGCGTGCTGCGCAACCGACGCCTCAACCAGCTGCTCGTCGACGTGCCGCTGCCGGTGACGCCGGACGACCTCGCGCGCCACGACTGGAACCGTGACGAGGTGCACCGCGTCTTCGACGGTCTCGAGTTCAAGGTGCTGCGCGACCGCCTGTTCGCGACGCTCGGCACGGCGCAGCCCGAGGCGGAGGGCGACGTCAGCGTCGACGGCGTCGTGCTCGGCGACGGCGAGGTCGAGACGTGGCTCGCCGGTATCACCGGGCGCGCCGGGCTGTTCGTCGACGGCACGTGGGCGAAGGGCGCGGGTGACGCGAGCGGCCTGGCGATCGCCGACGAGAGCGGCCGCGCCGCGTACGTCGACCTGACGACCCTCGCACCCGAGGACGAGCAGGCGCTTGCCGAGTGGCTCGCCGACGTGACGAAGGCGAAGGCCCTGCATGACGCGAAGGGCCCGATGCACGCCCTCGCCGCGCGCGGTCTCACCCTCGCAGGGCTGACGAACGACACCGCCATCGCGGCCTACCTCGTGCGACCCGACCAGCGCTCGTACGGGTTCGAGGATCTGCTGCTGCGCTACTGCCACATCGAACTGCCCGAGACCGGCAAGCAGGCAGCCGGTCAGGGGATGCTCGACCTCGGTGACGTCGGCGCTACGCAGGGCGACGACGCCATGGCGCGCGCCGCGGCCGTCGCGACCCTGGCCGCCGCGCTCGACGAGGCGGTCGCCGACGTCGGTGGCATCGAGCTCATGGCCGAGCTCGAGCTGCCGATCGTCGAGGTGCTCGCGACGATGGAGCAGGCAGGCATCGCCGTCGACCTCGACGCGCTGCACGAACTCGAAGCCGACTACGACGCGCAGGTCGTCGCCGCGCAGCAGGACGCGTGGGACGCGATCGGTGGCGAGCAGGTCAACCTCGGCTCGCCGAAGCAGTTGCAGGTCGTGCTGTTCGAGACCCTGGGCCTGCCGAAGACCAAGAAGACGAAGACGGGGTACACGACGGACGCCGAGGCGATCGCCGACCTGTCGGAGAAGGCGCCGCACCCGTTCCTCGACGCTCTGCTTCGTCACCGTGACGCCTCGAAGCTGCGCTCGACGGTGCAGGGCCTCATCAAGTCGATCGGTGACGACGGCCGCATCCACACCACCTACCAGCAGACGATTGCGGCGACCGGGCGTCTCAGCTCGACCGACCCGAACCTGCAGAACATCCCGATCCGCACCGAATCGGGTCGACGCATCCGTCGTGTCTTCGTGGTCGGCGAGGGCTACGACTGCCTCATGTCCGCCGACTACAGCCAGATCGAGATGCGAGTCATGGCGCACCTGTCCGGCGACGAGGGCCTCATCCAGGCCTTCAACGACGGCGAGGACCTGCACCGGTTCGTCGGCTCACGCGTGTTCGGCGTCGAGCCGAGCGAGGTGACCTCCGAGATGCGCGCGAAGGTCAAGGCGATGTCGTACGGCCTCGCGTACGGGCTGTCGGCGTTCGGCCTGAGCAAGCAGCTGCGCATCTCCACGGCCGAGGCGCAGCGCCTCATGGACGGCTACTTCGAACGCTTCGGTGGGGTGCGCGACTACCTGCGTCAGATCGTTGACGACGCGCGCGCGACCGGCTACACCGAGACGATGATGGGCCGGCGCCGCTACCTGCCCGACCTGACGAGCGACAACCGTCAGCGCCGCGACATGGCCGAGCGGATGGCGCTCAACGCGCCGATCCAGGGCTCGGCGGCCGACATCATGAAGAAGGCCATGCTCGGCGTCGACGAGGCGTTGCGCGCGGCGAACCTGCGCTCGCGGGTGCTCCTGCAGGTGCACGACGAACTCATCGTCGAGGTCGGCGCGGGCGAACGCGACGAAGTCGAACGCATCGTGCGCGAGCAGATGGGTGCGGCCGCCGACCTCGCGGTGCCGCTCGACGTCAACGTCGGCACCGGACGCAGCTGGCAGGACGCCGAGCACTGACGGCCGCCGCCCGTGAGGGTCGACAGCCGGCACGTCGGGTCGGCCGGTGAGAAGAAAACGTTCGCAGCTGCCTCTCGGCCGAGCAGCCGACCTAGAGTGGAAGACTCCGGTTGGGGATCTTTTTCACTCATCTCGGAGGTGCTCATCACCGCTTCGGGCCCGGGGGCCCACGGTTTCGGCCGGGGACCCTTCGAGCCGTTGATGGGGCTCTTGGCCCAGTCGCTCACCGACGTCGAGTGTCACACGGCGGGCGCGCACACCCGGTGCGACGACGGCGTCGTCCCCGATGACGCAGTCCTCCAGCACGGCGCCCGCCCCCACGACCGCGCCGGGCCCGATGATGCAGCCGTTCACGATGGCGTCGGCGGCGACGCGTGATCCGCCCAGCAGCAGGCTGCCGCGGATAGCACCCGCGTCAGGGGTGCCAGCAACCGCCCCCGCTCGCAGGTCGACGGCGTCGAGGTCACGCTCACGCGCCCAGGCGAGGTTCGCCGCCAGCAGGGCGGCGGGCGTGCCGATGTCGTGGAACGGTGCGTCGTCGCGGTGGACGAACACCCCGCCTCGCTCGCTCGCCTCAGGAAACACCTCGCGTTCGAGGGAGACGACCGCGTCGACGGGCACGAGATCGACCAGGGCGGGGGAGACGACGTACGTGCCCGCGTTGACGACGCCCGCCGGCGCGCCTGGCGGCTTCTCCTCGAACGCCGTGACGCGCCCGGCCTCGTCGAGGTGTAGCAACCCGTACGCCGACGCGTCGGGCACGGCGCGTCCGTGGATCGTGGCGAGCACCGGGGGTGCGTCGCCGGCGCGAACGGCACACTCCCGGTGCGCCCGGTGCGCGGCGACCTGCGCGCCGAGGTCATGCTCGGTGATGAGGTCGCCGTTGAGGACGAGCACGTCGTCGTCGGACGCGAGATCGAGCAACCCGCACGCGTGACGCAGCGCGCCACCGGTGCCGAGCGGATGCTCCTCACGGCTGTAGCGCAACCGGACGCCGTACGCGTCGCCGTCACCCAGCGCCGGACGAAAGGCGTCCGCGTGGTACGAGGTCGCGAGCACGACGGATTCGACGCCCGCCGCCGCGAGACGATGAAGTTGGTGCGCGATGACGGGTTCGTCACCGATCGGCAACAGGTGCTTCGGCGTGCGGCGCGTGAACGGCAGCAGCCGGGTGCCGTACCCACCGGCCAGGACGACGGCGTGCAGGCTCATCGGCCGCTGGTGCTCGACGCACTCGACGAGCTGGTGCTCGACGCGCCCGACCCGTCACCGTGCTGCTGGATCTGCGGTGCGAGCCAGTTCCAGAAGATCGGGCCGGACTCGCTGGTGAAGTGCAGCCCATCGGCGTAGAGGTTCACGCCGTTGATGCGGCCGTGATACTGCCCGCCGGGGCAGAGGAAGCCGAACTGGTCGATGAGGGTGACTCCGTTGGAACTCGCCCAGCCCTTCGCCACGTCGTTGAGATGCTCGACCTTCGCGGTGTCGTTGGTCGCGACGACCGTCGGGTCGGTTCCTATCGTCGGCACGCGGTGGCACGACAGGTCGACGAGGTAGGGGTGGGTGATGTTCTGCTGCTTCGCCTTCTGCGCGACGCCGTCGAGGCTGGAGCGCACGAACGCGTCGTGCTCGGCGCTGCCGGTGCGCAGCGTCCGTCCGTCGACCGCGTAGTCGTTGAGCAGGTTCTGCGGCAGGAAATACAGCATCGTGTCGCGCCCGGCGAGGCCGTAGTACCAGTCGTCATGGAACTGGTCGCACTTCGACAGCGACGGCACCGGCTGGCCGCCACTGCTCTCCTGCCCGGCGAACGTCGTGCATCCAAAGCTCGCTGATTCCGTCAGCTGCAGGTCGGGAAAGCGTGTCTGCGGGAAGTTGGCGAACAGGCTGTGCGGGATCGAGTTGCCGACGAGGATCGCCTTGACGTCCTCACCGGGCGTGTACGTCTTCATCGCGTACGTCAGTTCGCCGCCACCCGAACCGGCTTCCAGATCGGAACCGCCACCCGAGACGTGCGGTAGCGCCAACGCCCCACCGGCGACGACGAGTGCCGCCGCGGCGGCCGCGATCGGGGCGAGCCGACGAGGTGCAGGCGAGCGCGGCCACAGGGCGCGCACCCCGCCACGGCGCACGGGCTGCTCCACGAAGCGGTAGGTCGCCGTCGCGAGCACGAGGGCGGCGACGGCCTGGACGACGCCCGCCCACGCCGCGTCGAGGCCGAGACGCTCGGGCGCGAGGTAGACGTGCAGCGGCCAGTGCCACAGGTACAGCGCGTAGCTGATGAGCCCGAGCCGGCGCAGCCACTCGAACGACAGCACGTGCTGGAAGCTGTTCGGGTGCGGCGAGGCTGCCGCGAGGATCGGCACGAGCGCGACGACGCAGAACGCGACGAGCCCGCCACGGAACAGCCCGGACGACGACTCGTCGAACGTCAGCATCGCGATGACCAGCGCGAAGAGCGCCGGCCACGCGAGACGTTCGAGCCACAGCAGCCACGGCGCGGGGCGCGCATGACCCCACTGCGACGGCCCGATCCAGGCACCCGCGGCGGCGCCGATGAGCAGTTCGAACGCGCGGGTGTCGGTGCCGTAGTAGACGCGCGTCGGGTCGACGCCGGGCACGTACAGGTGCGCCATCCACAGCGCCGACGCAGCAGCGAGCGCGAGCAACCAGAACGCGAGGTGGCGGCGGCGCGTGAGGAACCGCGTGAGCGCGAGCAGCAGGAGCGGGAACAGCAGGTAGTACTGCTCCTCGATGGCGAGCGACCATGCGTGACGCAGGGGAGAGGGCGTGCCGTTCGAGGCGAAGTAGGCCTCGTCACCGGAGATGAAGTGCCAGTTCGCGACGTACGCGAGGGTCGAGAGCACGTCGAGCGAGACGGCGTAACGACGCGACGGCAACGTCCAGAACGTCGCCATGACGAGCACCGCGAGAAGGACGACGACGAGCGTCGGCATGAGCCGTCGGGCGCGTGCCAGCCAGAACCCGCGCAGGTCGATGCCGCCGCGTTGGACGTACTCGCGCACGAGCAGCGTCGTGATGAGGTAGCCGGACAGGACGAAGAACAGGTCGACGCCGAGCCACCCGCCGCGCGCCGCGTTCGGCCACAGGTGGAACACGAGGACACCGAGCACCGCGAGCGCCCGCAGGCCGTCGAGGGCCGGGCGGTATGTCAGGGGGGTGTGGGGGCGGCGAGCCACGGTCGATCCTCTTCCACGAGTCATTCGTTCGAAGCCCTGAGTGTATTTGTGACATACACCTCATTGCAGGTGAATCCACCGCTAGCATGCGGTCATGCTGAACACGAACGATGAGGCGGGCCCCACGGGTCTCGCGACCGGCACGAAGATCGCTGCCATCATCTCCGCGCTGCTCCTGGCCGTCGCGGTCTACTTCTTCGTCTCCCCGACGAACTTCCGGGGCAAGGACGGCAGCCTGTTCGGCTGCGGTTCGCCGATGTCCCCCAACACCTCCGGCCTCGCGAAGGGGCAGTGCAACATCATCGAGGGGCAATCGCTGCACCGCGCGCTGCTGTTCCTCGCGCTCGCGCTCACCACCGCCGCGCTCGGCTACCTCCTGTTCGGCACGCACGGCTCCGGGCGCGCCGCACGCGGACGCGAGCGCTACGACCGTTATGACGAGCACGACGACGATGACGACGAGCGTCCGGTGCGTCCCGCGCGGCGCGAGCGTCGTGACGCCGAGGAGCGTCCCGCACGTCGTGCACGCCTCGGTGACGAGGACCGCGACGCAGAGCGCCACGAGCGCGGCGTGCGCATCGAGAAGGTCGAGCGGGCCGCAGGCGACGACGGCGAGGACGACGACGTGCACGAGCGCCGCACCGCGCGCGGGCGCAAGCGCCTGTCGGACCAAGAGCGCGACTGACGCTGCCCGTACCGGCCCCGCGAAACGAGGCCAGGAGAAACGACGATGGCCTCAAAACTGTTCGCCTACCGCCCCGGGCTCGACGGCATCCGCGGCTACGGCATGGTCGTGTTCATGCTGTGGCACGTCGGTGTACTGACGTTCCTGCCCGGCGCGTGGATCCTCATGAACGTCTTCTTCATCCTCTCGGCGTTCCTCATCACGCGCCTGCTGCTCGCCGAGCAGCGTGAGTTCGGGTGGATCAGCGTGCGTGAGTTCTACCGACGGCGCGTGCGTCGCCTCGCGCCGGCGCTGCTCGTCATGGTCGGCGCCGTCACCCTCGACGGGTGGGCGTTCGCGCCAGCCGCGGAGCGCACGTACCTGCGCGGCGACATCCTCGCGACCCTGACGTACGTCATGAACTGGCGCCTCGTGCTGCGCGACGATCAGTACTTCGAGGAGTTCACCCACCCGAGCATCACGCGCCATGCGTGGAGCCTGTCGGTGGAGGAGCAGTTCTACCTCGTCGTGCCGTTGCTCATCATCGCGGCGCTGACGTACGCGCACCGCCGCAGCGCGCGCACCGCGGGGTTCGTCGTCCTCGCGCTCGCGTCGGCGGCGTGGGCGTCGACGATCGATCTCGACTCACCGGGCGGGCAGGCACACGCCTATTACGGCACCGACGTGCGCATGCAGGCCCTCGCCCTCGGTGTCGCGGCGGGCGTGTGGACGGGGCATCGTGGACGTGGTGGTGGGCTGCTGCGGGCACGGGATCGTCGCGATCCGCTCGATGCGGGAGACCGCCGGCTCGAGATCCTCGGCTGGGTCGGCCTCGTCGCGACGCTCGCAGGCATCGCGCTCATCGAGCCGCTGAGTGACTGGATGTTCACCCGCGGCGGGATGCTCCTCACGAGCCTCGCCGGCCTCGCGTGGATCATCGGGTGTGCCCAACGCGTGCCGACGCCGCTCGTGCGGCTGCACGCCAACCGTCTCGCGGTGCACACCGGCAAGATCTCCTACGGGCTGTACCTCTACCACTGGCCCATCTACCTGTGGCTCGTGCGCGCCTTCGGTCACGGGCACGTCATCCCGCTCGCGGTGGCGACGCTCGTGCTCTCGTACGCCGCCGCCGACGCGAGCTACCGCTGGCTCGAGAAGCCCGTCATCAAGCGCGGGGTGCGGGCCTTCGGTGGGCGGCGCGCGGGCGGCGCGGGCGCCGTCGGTCTCGTCGGGGTCCTCGTCGCGGCGCTGGCCATCCCCGCCGGGGCGAGCACGGCGGCCCACGAGGTGTCTGCGCCGCAGTACCCGCAGTACGTCGCGCACATCCCGACGCTCGTCGAGGGCCAGGCGACGTACACGCCGCCCGCCCGACCACTCGCCGTCACGCTGTACGGCGACTCGGTGCCGTACTTCCTCGCCCAGCGCATGCCGAAGGACAACTTCTCGAACCTCGTCGTGACGAACGCCGGCGCCCCCGGCTGCGACCTGCTCGACGCGCCCGTGCAGTGGACGGCGACGCGTCAGCAACCCAACGACACGCCGTGTCGCGAAGCGAAGGCGGAGTTCGGGCCCACGGTGCGTTCTTCCGACTCCCGGCTGGCCGTGCTCATGCCGACGCTCTACCTCGCACTGCGTCACGACGTCGACGGCAAGGTGCTGTGGCTCGACGACGCGGCCTACCGCGACCTCATCACCCGCACGCTGACGAAGACCCTCACCACCGCGCGCACCTCGGGCGCGGCGAAGTTCGCCGTCACGACCGTGCCGTGCCGCACCATCGACGAACTGCAGGTGCCGCCCGAGTACCGCGGCGACTTCGACAAGTTCCCCCAACTCGTCGCCGAGGCTGGGCACCCGAAACGGGTCAACGCGATCATCACGGCGTGGGCGAAGGAACACCACGTGCCCGTCCTCGACCTCGCGGGCGCGGTGTGCGGTTCGTCGTACCAGCCGACTCGCCACGGCATCACGCTCTACGACGACGGCATCCACTTCTCGCCCGAGGCGACCCCGATGATCTGGGGCTGGCTCGCGCCGCAGATCGTGGCGGCCGCCCGATGAACGAGGCAGCCCGATGAACATGGTGGCCAGACGATGAGCACATCCGCACGCTCGCGCGGGAGCCGTGTCGAGCGTCCCCGCACCGATCGTTACGCGGCCATGGACGGCTACCGCGGCCTGTTCGTCCTGCTCGTCATCGCGTATCACTTCGGCGCGACGGGCCTCGTCGGCGGCTGGGTGGGCATCAACCACTTCTTCGTGTTCTCCGGCTTCCTCATCGCGCGCATCCTCATCAAGGAACGTCAGCGCACCGGTCGCATCGACGTGCGCCGCTTCTACCTGCGTCGCGCGCGGCGCGTGCTGCCGGCGATGTTCGTCCTCGTCGCCGCAGTTCTGACGCACACCGCCTTCCTCGAGCAACCCGCCCAGCAGAAGCAGTTCGGCGGCGACGCACTCGCCACCCTGGGCTTCTACCTCAACTGGAGGTTGATCGGCCGGAGCGACAGCTACTTCGACCAGATCGGCAACCCGTCGCCGCTGCGTCACGCCTGGACGCTGTCTGTCGAGGAGCAGTTCTACGTCGTCATCCCGTTCCTCATCCTCGCGATCTGCGCACTCACGCGCTCGCGCCGCCTGCGCTTCACCCTCGTCATGGCGCTCGCCTGCCTGAGTGCGTGGTGGACGGCGCACCTCGGGCTCGCCTCGTTCGAGGATCAGGCGCGCCTTTACTACGGCACCGACACCCGCGTGCAGGCGCTGCTCGTCGGTGTCGCGTTCGGGTTCGCCTTCGGCGTCGGCGCCGACGGACGGGGGCCGCGCCTGCCGTCGCGCGAGGTGACGCAGACCCTCGGCGTCCTCGGCACGATCGTGTCGATCAGCGCGGTATTCCTGCTCGACGCGCAGACCGAGTGGGTCTACGCGAAGGGCGGCGTGCTGCTGTTCGCGCTCGGCGCCTCGCTCATGGGCTGGTCGAGCATCGACCCGCGCGGCCTCGCCATCAACCGCGTCTTCGGCTGGCGGCCGCTGGCCTTCGTCGGACAGATCTCCTACGGCCTCTACCTCTACCACTGGCCGGTGCACCTGTGGCTGCGCCCCGACGTGCCGCAGCCCGCGCTCGGGTTCCTCCAGTTCGTCGTGACGTTCGCGCTCGCCGTCGTGAGCTTCCGCTACCTCGAGGCGCCGATCCTGCAGGACGGGTTGCGTGGCATGTGGCCGCACCTGCGACGCAGCCGTCGCCGGGCCCTCGCCATCGGCGCGTCGGGGGTGCTCGCGGTGGCGAGCGCCGCCCAGGCCCGCACGAGCGCACCCGGCGTGCCGACGGACGTGCCGCCGCTCGTCGCGGGGACGCCCGCGTACCGCACGGGCGCGCACCAGGACGCCGGCATCGTGGGCGACAGCGTGGGTTCCTCACTCGCGCAGGGTTTTTCGCCGTCGGTCTACACCGACCTGTCGATGAGCGACGCGACGATGATCGGCTGCGACCTCGTGCCCGCGCCGATCAGCCACGACGGCCAGGACGTCGCCGAGTCCACGCGCTGCGCGAGCTGGCGCGCGGGCGTCGAGAAGCAGTTGCGCGACGCGCACGCGCGCACTCTCGTCATCGTCGGTGACGCCCACTTCCTCACGACGCACCGCCTTGACGGCGTGCTCGCCGCGCCGCAGACGCCGCAGGGCGCGAAGTCGATCGAGCTGGCCCTCGACTCGTGGGCGCAGCGAGCCCGCGCCGCAGGCGTCGAGCGCACGGTCGTCGTCAATCTCCCGTGCCGACGCATCGACCCGGTGCGACTCGATCCGTCGTTGCGCTTCTTCGCCGAGCAGGGCTCGAACGACGCCGCCGTCGACTGGGCGAACGGCGTCATCGCGGCGTGGGTGAAGCATCACCCCGATGCGGTGCTCGCCGACCTGCACGCCCAGACGTGCAGCGCCGGGTACCGCTCCGTCATCAACGGGGTGAGCCTCTACGAGGACACGCTGCACTTCACCCCGCGCGGCGCCGCGATGATCTGGACGTGGCTCGCGCCGCAGGTGCAACGCGCGGGCGCCGCACGGTGAGGTTCACCCCGCGTGGGGCGGCGCGCGAGTTGTCGAACACCGCATGCGAAAGTGCGCCCGACGTGTGACCATGGTCACCGGTTACCGCGCGGTACGCGCGCACCTCTCGACCCTCACGACGGACGGAACGCCATGGACACCTCGACCTTCTTCCGCGACCTGCCGGCCCTGTTCGCCGGTGAGCCCGCGACGTCGGACCCGATCGACCCGCGCTGGTCGGCCCTGTGCGACGAGGTCGCGGGGTACACCGCGCCCAACGAGCTCGCCGTCCTCAACCATGCCGCCGCAACGATGCCCGCCGACGAGGCCTACCTCGAGGTCGGCACGTTCAAGGGTCGCTCGATCTGCGCCGCCGTGCAGGGCAACGACGACAAGACGTTCGTCGCGATGGAGAACTTCATGGAGTTCGGCATGGCGGGAGAGCTCGCGCGTCGCGAACTCATGACGAACCTCGAGACCCACGCCGGGGACGCCGACGTCACGCTGCTCGAAGGTGACTGCTTCAAGCTCATGGTGCGCCCCGGCGCACTCGATCGCCCCGTCGGGGTCTACTTCTACGACGGTGAGCACACGCTGCTGTCGCACTACCTCGCGCTCGCCGCCGTCGAGCCGCTGCTCGCCGACGAGGCGCTCGTCCTCATCGACGACGCGTCGTGGCCGGTCGTGCAGAAGGCGCACAGGCTGTTCCTGAAGCGCCACCCGGGCTGGCAGATCGTCGAGCAGTGGGACGCTGCGCACGCCGACGACCCGCGCTGGGCGAACGGCCTCCACGCGCTGACGTTCCGTCGCCGCCCCGGCAGCGCGAAGCGCCTCAGCCGTCAGGACGAGATGCTGCGCCGTTACCAGACGACGGTGCAGGACCGCCTCAACGCGGCGATGTGGAAGGCCGTCGGCGTCGTGCCCGGGCCGATCACCGCCGTCGCGAAGGTGCTGCTCGGCCGCTCGCGTCAGATCGGTGACGACGGTGTGAAGAGCGACGGCCA
>ERZ941706.110-NODE-110-length-29670-cov-4.612831_pt1 | contig 29670 bp, 30 predicted proteins | sample MGYA00521232_ERZ941706 | MGnify/ENA primary metagenome ERZ941706 (study PRJEB32759, sample SAMN07749893) | skin metagenome | biome: transportation; feature: city; material: polyester macromolecule | host: Homo sapiens | place: Hong Kong:ER line | collected...
CACGGTGCGGGACTCGCGATCATAGTCCTTCACCTGGGCGTGTCGCAGTTCGCCGTAGCGCCCGCCGGTGAGGAGAGCCGCCCGGACCATCGGCCGGAACTCGGGGTCGCTTGCGTTCACGAGACGGCGGGCTTCGTCGTCGTTGAGGTAGCGCCTCTTCGCCACGTCCACCTTCTCGAACGGCTTCACCTTCGACCACGCGGCGATCGGCAGCCAGTCGCGGGTGTTCGCGGCGAGGTTCAGCGCAGCCTTCAGCACCGTCAGGTCGCGGTTGGCAGTCGACCGGCGCTTCCGCAGAGCCTCTTGATCATCCGCGGCCCGCTCGTTCTGCTTCTCGGCGCCTTTGCGCGTGCGGAGCTTGGCGGGAGAGCTGGCCCGAGCCTTGTGCCAGTCGCCAACGATCTGCTGCGTCAACGAGGCCACCTCATGGTGCCCTAGCACCGGCCGGATGATCTCGTCGATGCGCGACTTCATGTCGGTGGGGACGGCGCCCTTCCGCGATTTGAAGTCCTTCTCATATTCGTCGAGCGCGTCCGACACGGTGAACGGCCCCGCCGGCTTCACACCGCCGCGAGCCTGATCCTCAAACCAGTCGTGTGCCTTCGCCTGTGCCTGCTTCCAGTCGAGCACGGTCTCACCGTCGGCATCACGGACATCGTCAGCCTCCCCGATGCGAACCTTGGTGTAGCCCTTGCCGCCGCCGGGCTTGCGGTAGCGCACGACCCACTTCCCACCACGTTCGCCCCGATAGTAGCCGATGTGGCACCCCTCGTTGATGGCGCGCCAGTAGATGTCCGGGCTGACGGGCAGACGCGTCCGGGCTGCTCGATCCTGAAGCCGCACATCCTTGACCGTTCTGCCCATCCCCGACCCGCTCCAGTGAACTTGGGTAACGCTTGGGGAATATACGGGCTGCGACTCGGTGACACAATCTGAAAGAGCAATTGGCGGTTTTCTGCGCCCGTTCGGCAGACGTTCCCGTGTCAGATTGTAGCAGGATGTGCGTTTATCCGCCCTCTCACGGCGAAAACACGGGTTCGAGTCCCGTGGGGGTCACCAGCCGCAGAAAACTGCGGATTTCGCGAGGCCGGGATCATCGGTTTCCCACAAAGCCAATGCGCTTTTCTCACAAGGCGGCTGCCGCGAGCCTTGGCAATATCGTCTCCGCAGCACCCGGCGCAACGTTATAGGCCAGTGGCTTTTCGAGGTACTTGCGCGCCGTTGCAGGTGTCCAGTCCGTCACGCGACGGATCTTGGCATCGGACCGGCGAAGCTCGGGCAGGTGACGGATCGGCATTCCGATCACGCCATTGTTCACCCACTGGTGCCGCATGCGGATGAAGTCGGTGATCGGCTGACCCAAGTTCAGGCCATCGACAATCGCCAGCCGGAGCATCCGCGAAGCGGCTTCGAGGGCCGGTGCCAGCACGTCTGCGGACCAGGGATTGTGTTCGGTCACTCCCAGCCGCCGCACTCTGGCGGCAGAGTTGGCGTGGAACCAGCCGCGCTCAACGGCGCAGTCTAGCAGCGCGCGCAGCTTGGACGCGATGGCGGTCGCTCCACCGGGGGTAGGACCGACGGTTGGCACACGCCCGCCCCAGAGGGCGAAGTGTCGGAATTTATGACGCCGCTCGGAAACCGGCCAATGAATGGCTGCTCGCGGCCGCTGTAAGGGATGCTGCCACCACGCTGGCAGCAGCGCTTTCCTACTGAACCTCGTGTGACAAGCGAGGCAGATAGATGCGCTACAAGATGTTGGGGCGGACCGGGTTGTTCGTCTCGGAGATGTGCCTCGGCACAATGACCTTCGGCGAGAACCGCGGCCCCTATGGCGCCGCCGGATGGATCGGCGAGGCCGACGCGCTGTCGATCATCCGCCGCGGTTTCGATGCCGGCATCAACTTCGTCGATACGGCAAACGTCTATGCGCAAGGACGCTCGGAGGAGATCGTCGGCAGAGCGATCGGGACGCTCGGCCTCGCCCGGCATGATGTCGTCATCGCGACGAAGGCGGAGCACCCGGTCGGGAACAGGCCCAACGATGCCGGGGCCACGCGCCATCACCTGATCCACCAGGTGCAGCAAAGCCTCGTGCGGCTCGGCACCGACTATATCGATCTTTACCAGCTTCACGGCTTCGATCCGGTGACGCCGCTCGAGGAGACCATCCGCGCGCTCGAGGACCTGGTTCGCCAAGGCGCCATTCGCTACGTCGGCGTTTCCAACTGGGCTGCATGGCAGGTCACGAAAGCGCTCGGAATCGCCGAACGCCTGAATGCCTCGCCCTTCTGTTGCTATCAGGGCTATTATTCACTCGCCGCACGCGATCTTGAGCGCGAGCTTATCCCTATGCTGGCAAGCGAGGGGGCAGGTTTGATGGTGTTCAGCCCGTTGGCCGGCGGCTTCCTGTCAGGCAAGTACCGCGATGGCACGACAGGGCGGCGGGATGTCGTTCCGTTCCCACCCGTGGATGTCGACCGCGGTGCCAAGGTGCTGAGTGCGATGGACAGCATCGCCGCAACCCACGGAGTGACGCTCGCCGCGATCGCCGTGGCATGGCTGCTACAGCAGCCGGTCGTCACGAGCGTGATCCTGGGTGCCAAAAGCCTCAGCCAGATCGATGACCAGCTTGCCGCCCGCGACATCACGCTGTCGCAGGATGAACTGGCGACGCTGGCACAGGCAAGCGCCCCGCCGGTCGAATATCCGGGCTGGGCACTCGCGAGCAACGACGCGGCACGGACGACCCTGCTGCGGACCGGTCACTTTCCGACCCAACACTGATTTCAAGAACAGGGATTATTCATGCTTTCCGCCTTTTCGCAGATCAACTGGCTGGCCGTTCTGGCCGCGACCGTGGCACATTTCGTTCTGGGCGGTGTCTGGTTCGGCGTATTGTTCGCCAAGCCCTACGCCCGCGCACTGGGCATTGAAGATCGGCCGCCATCGAAGCCGGGCCCGATCTTTTTGCTCGGACCGCTTCTGTGTGGTGCGGTCATCATCGTCACCACCGCCTTTCTGCTTCGTGCGCTAGGCATCACGGAGTATGGCAACGCCCTTGCGCTAGGCGCGCTCGTCGGCGTCGGCTATCTTGGGGCGATGGTCGTCAACATCGCGATCAACCCGCTCTTTCCGCGACCGCTCGCTTACGCCATCGTCAATGTACCGATGTTCGTCATCGGCAGCCTGATGAGCAGCGCTATCCTGGTGGCGCTGTCCTGAGGATGGCTGCGCGGCGCTGCGGGTAAAAGGAACCAGTCATGCGCCGCGCCGATCGCCTCTTCGAAATCATCCAGGTGCTGCGGCAGGCCAGCGGCCCGATGACCGGCGATGCCATCGCCGAGGCATTGGAGACGAGCCGGCGGACGATCTACCGCGACATCGCCACGCTGATCAGCCAGCGTGTGCCGATCCGCGGTGAGGCCGGCGTCGGCTATGTTCTGGAACGCGGATTCGATCTGCCGCCGCTGATGCTGACGGTCGACGAGGTCGAGGCGGCGACGCTGGGCGCGCAATGGGTGGTGGCCCATGCCGACAGCGGTCTAGCGCGGGCAGCGATGGCCGTGCTCGCCAAGCTTGCCGCTATCGTACCCGACGACCTCCGCCCGCTGTTCGACGATCCCTCCGTCGGTACGCCACCCCCGCGCCACGATCGCCAGGACGATCCGGTCGACATGGCTCGCCTGCGCGAGTGGAGCCGCCGCGGCCGCAAGGTACGTATCGGCTATCAGGATGAACATGGTGCCGTGACCGACCGCGTGATCTGGCCGTTCATGGTGGGCTACGTCGCCACGATCCGATCGGTCATGGCATGGTGCGAAACGCGCCAGGATTTCCGAATTTTTCGAACCGATCGGATCACCGATATGGAATTCCTGGATGCTCAATACCCGGAGCATTCCGTGGTGCTGCGTCGGCGCTGGCTGGCCAGCCATGCGGACGCTCGTCGCGCAAAAGATAACGGTGACACGTAGAGATGAGTGACGTTGAAACCCGACTTGGCCTGCCGATCCGAGCCTTTGACGATCAAGGGGCATTCGATCGCTGGCTGGCGGCGGAGCCAAGGACATCGCCAGGCTTCTGGATGAAGATCGGCAAAAAGGGAACCGATGGAGCTGGCATCTCCAAGGCTGGCGCGATCGACGTGGCGCTATGCCACGGCTGGATCGACGGACAACAGCACCCTTACGACGATCTGTACTGGCTGACGAAATTCACCCCGCGCCGGGCCAACAGCCGCTGGTCACAGGTCAACCGGACGCGGGTTGGCGAATTGACTGCTGAGGGGCGTATGCACCCCGCCGGGTTGGCAGAGGTCCGCGCGGCTCGCGAGGATGGCAGGTGGGACGCGGCCTATGCGCCTGCCAGCACCGCCGAACCTCCGGCCGACCTGCTCGCCGCGCTTGATGCATCGCCGCAAGCCGCTGCCGCCTTCGCGATCATGAACCGAGGCGCGCGCTATTCCATCCTTTACAGGCTGCATAACCTGAAGACCGCCCAAGGCCGTGCCAACAGCATCTCCCGCATCATCGCCAAGCTGTCCGAAGGGCAGCGGGGTTGAGCCATGCACGCACGAGGGCCATGATGGTACAACGCTGATCGGATCGACGACGCGCCAGCCCTTCCGGTGGCTAACGACACAATTGCGCATAGGTCTGCGTGAAAGCGGCGCTGCCATCATCCAGCGCGCCGAGCTTCGCCGTGCGCACGTAGGCGAAACGCTGGAACGGCTGGTCGGACGCAGGCTGCACCCGTCCACACAGGACTTGCGCAAAGGCGGTTACGTCGCGGATGCGGGCGTCGGGCGGCATCTTGAGGGCTCGCAAGACCGCGGCGCCTTCGCGCCCCGTCCAATCCGGAGCGGATGGCGCCGCAGGGGGCGCAGGCAAAGTGCGCAGCGGCGCCGGGACCGCCCGCCCGCCCGCCGACACGACCTCCACACGGTCGGGTTCGTGCTGCCCTCCAGGTGGTGGATCGTCGTTGCGGTTCCTGATCGCCCAACCCAGCCCGATGATAAGAGCTACCGTCACGACGAGCGACCCGAGCCGCGTCGGGCGTGTCATGGCCTGCGAATGTTGCTGAGCACCCCCAGCCAGCCCGGTGCCGCGTGTGCGAGCTCGCCATCGGCCGCGAACGCCGCCGGACCGTCCGACGCCCCCTGCAGCTTCCACATGAACCAGGCGGTCGGATAGCCGAGCAGCGGGTACACGCCGATGTTGCACATGCCCGGCAGTTCGCCGGTCTTGCATTCGGGATTGCCCTCGATTTCGGTATGGCCGCCGAACGCGATCATGCCCATCACCTTGTCCACCGCGCCGGACGTCGGCGTGTAATAGCCAAGGTTCGTCGGCAGGGTCGACACCACGTCCAGGTCACCGCCAACATAGAAGATCGAACCGCGCCTCACCTGCGGCAGCGCGGCGAGGTCGATCGTGCAATTCGCCACGACGCAAACGGCGCGCAGCGGCGTTTCGATCGGCACATAGGTTTTGAACAGCGAGCTGTTGCGGGAAAACAGCAGCGTGGCCGTCGCAGCACCCTGCGAATGGCCGGCAAGGCCGATATTGTCGGCATCGACTTTCCCGTAGAAGACACTCTGCGGGTCGTTCGACAGGGCGATCAGGAAATTCGCCGTGTCCGTCACGGTTTCGCCCTGCCCCGTCCAGCCATCCCGCGAGCGGATGACGATGAAGCCCCAGCTGGCAAGGTGGCGGAGGAAGTACTGGCTGTACGTCGGCTGGACATCGTCCGACGTTCCGTTGGCGAAGACAATCACCGGATGACGGAACCCGCCTGCCCCGCCTTTCAGGAGGTTGGTTCCAAGGTTCGTGGGATACCAGATGTCACAGACGTTGCGCTCGCGATCGCAGGGACCCGTCACTTGGGTTGTGGTGGCCCAGGGACCATCGGCCGCGTAGCGCCGCTCGATCGGCCCTTTTGCCTCATAGGTCGCTGCCGACACCGGTTGGGTCAGCAGCATCGCACTCAACGCACACCATAGCGACCAACGCATCGTACCGTCTCCTTGTCAGATGGTCATCCTCTCGCGGCGGCCTCTTCGGACCGCTCGCATCATTTCGTCAGCCAGCCATGCGCGCCGAGCCAGCCGACCAGAGCCTGGTTCCAGCCGAGGCTGGTCGTCCCGGGCTTGCCATCGAAGCCGAAGCCGTGGCCGCCGTGTTCGTAGACGTGGAGTTCGACCGGCCGTCCCGCCCGCCGCCAACTTTCGGGCAGCCCATAGCCCTGCTTGCCGAACAGCTCGTCGTCACTGGCGACCGCTACGAACAACGGCGGCGAGTCCGCGGCGACAATGGTCGGCGCCATCGATGGGTAGATGGCGGCGAGCAGATCGGGCGCCGTACCTGGCACGCCGGCCTTTGCAAGGTCGACGCCGATGATCGCCCCCGCGGAAAAGCCGAGATAGGCGACCCGGTGGGGATCGATGCCCCATTCGCCGGCGCGCGTACGAACCAGCCGCATCGCTGCCTGAGCGTCCGCCAGTGCCGCGGCCGGCGCGGGAATATCCGCGCCACCCCTCGCACCCGCCGCCGCCGCGGCCGCGAAGCGTGCGAGCGCTGCCTGCTTGAACGCGTCCATCGACGCCGGCGTCGGATCGAGCCGGTATTTGAGGACGAAGGCAGCGATGCCGTGATCGGCAAACCAGCGGGCGGGCTTCATCGCCTCCGCCTCCATCGATTCCATCACGAAGCCGCCACCCGGCGCGATGATGACCGCAGCGCCTGTCGCCTTGCCCTTGGGCGGCAACACCGGCAGCAGCGTCGCGGTGGATACGTTGCGCACCGTCGGCCGCCCGGCAAGCATGAACCAGCTTTCCGCCGACATGCCCGGCACGCCGCCGGTACCCAGCGCGATGGCGCCTGTCTGCGCCGGGGTCGCCATCGGTTCGACCGGGATGGCCTGCGCGGCGAGCGGCAGCGGCAGGGCCAGCGCCAGGATGGTGGCAGCGATACGAACGGGTGACATGACAGATCCCTTCTGTCTCATGCTCAGCGCCACTGACGCGCGGGCAGGTTGATGGTGACGACCGGCCCCAGATCGGTCGCGGAACGGCCGAGGGCGAAGCCATAGGCGCCCGCGGGCATGCTCCAGCGCCCGCCCTTGCTGTCGGCGAGCAGCCGTGGCTCCACGGGAATCGCGGCGGTCGCCGATGCCCCCGGCTGCAGCGCCACCTTTGTAAAGCCGGCGAGGCGCAGCGTCCGTCCGCGGGGCGTTGCGACAAGGTACAGCTGCAAGACCTCACCGCCCGCGCGCGTCCCGCTGTTGCGGATCGTTGCACGTGCACGGGGACGCGCTCCGCCGGTGAGCGTCGGCGCGCCATAGTCGAACGTCGTGTAGCTCAGCCCGAAGCCGAACGGGAACAGCGGCGCGGCGCCCTTGCGTGCGAACCATCGATAGCCGACGTCGGCGCCTTCTATGTCATAGTCGATCGGGTAGCTCTTGCCGGCCGCGACGCCCGCAGCGAAATCCCGATCGATCATGCCGGCATAGGGCAGATCGGGGCGCGGCAATTGGTCGACCGACGCCGGGAAGGTCACCGGCAGCCGCCCGGACGGATTGACGTCACCGAAGATCGCCGCCGCGATCGCATCGCCGCCACGCGCACCGCCGTACCACGCCTCCAGCACCGCTCCCGTACGATCGAGCCAGGGCATCAGCACCGGGCCGCCGGTTTCGAGCACGACCACCGTCTTCGGGTTCGCCGCGGCTACCGCAGTGATCGTCGCATCCTGACCGCCTGGCAGCGACAGGTCGGGCACGTCCGCACCCTCCGCCATCCACTGCGTCGCGAAGACGATGGCAACGTCCGCCCGTTTCGCCGCAGCCGCCGCCTCGGCCGGATAGCGGCCGTCGACGAACGTCACCTTCGCCTTCGGCGCGAGCGCGCGGATCGCGCCGAGCGGCGCAGTGCCGTGGAAGGTCTGGTTGTTGTACTTGGCAAGTGGCCCCTCGCCGCCCATCGGCAGCGACACCGCGGGGCCGCCAACGGGTTGGACCTGGGTGGACCCGCCACCTGAGAGCACGCCCGCATCGGCATAGCCGCCGATGACGACGATCGAGCGCACGTCCTTCGACAGCGGCAGCAGCGCATTCTGGTTGCGCAGCAGCACGATGCCTTCATCCGCCACGGCGCGCGCGACGGCTGCGTTGGCGGCGAAGTCGATCGACGCCTTCACCGGCGGATCGACGTCCAGCCCGACCGTATAAATCGACCGCAACACGCGCCGGTTCATGTCCGCGACGCGGCGCGCATAGACGGGGTCGCGTGCCGCGGCTTCGGCGAGCGGCTTGCCGAAAAACACCTGTTTGTCGATCTGTGCTCCGGATTGCTGGTCGAGCCCGGCGAGCGCATAATCGAGCGCACCCACTGCGCCCCAGTCCGACATTACGAAGCCGGGGTAGCGCCAGTCCCGCTTCAGCACGCGATTGAGCAGATAGTCGCTGCCGCACGCAGGCGCGCCGTTGACGCGGTTGTACGCGCACATCACCGCGCCGGGCGTGCCCTGTTCGATCGCTAGTTCGAAGGCAAGCAGGTCGCTCATCCGGAATGCGTCGTCGGCGATGCGGCCGTCGACCGCATGGCGCCCCGTCTCCTGCGCGTTGAGCGCGAAATGCTTTACCGTCGACAGCACGTGCTGCGACTGAACGCCAGCGATCGCTGCGCCGCCCAGCACACCCGAATGCAGCGGGTCCTCGCCGAAATATTCGAACGTCCGTCCGTTACGCGGATCGCGCATTAGGTTGATGCCACCGCCCAGCAGCACGTTGAAGCCCTTGGCACGCGCCTCGCCCGCGATCATCGCGCCGCCCCGGCGGATCAGATCCGGGTTCCAGGTCGACCCCATGGCTGTCGCCGAGGGCAAAGCGGTCGCCCCGTCCTTGCGCAGGCCTGCGATATACGACACGCCGAGGCTCGCATCGGTTTCGATGAGCGCCGGCACCTTCAACCGCGGGATCCCGGTGACATAGCCCGCCCCCAGCACCGCCCCGGACGGGATCGTCACATTCGGGATCAGCGGGATCGCCCACAGCCCGTGCGTCAGCGTCGTACGCTCGTCGGTCTGCATCTGCCGCTCGGTCTCCGCGGCCCGCCGGTCCGCGGCATCGGCCGTCGCACGTGGGGCAGTTACCTGCTGCGCGCCAGCCGACGCGGCCGAACAGAGGAGCATCGCGCTCGCCAAAGCGCGCCTGGGGCGAAACATCGTCATGTCCTCTCCGATCTGCACGCCAACTTACATACGCGCTTGACAGTATGTTTTGAGCAGACGATGCTGATTGTCAAGCGGCACGGACCGCGGAATCGGTGAGGAAAAGACGATGCGTGGATTGGCACTGCTGATGGGTTCGAGCGTACTGGCATGGGCCGGCAGCGCGCAGGCACAGACGGTACCGGCGCCGGATGCGCCGGTTCAGGCCTCCACGGACGCTGCCGCGACGGACGCCTCCCCTGCCGACGGCGACATCGTCGTCACCGCGCAACGTCGCACTGAAAACCTGCGCGATGTGCCGATCGCGATCACCGTCGTAAACGGCCAGTCGCTGCGCGAAACCGGCGCCAATCAGCTTGCCGACATTACGCAGCGTGCGCCGAGCCTCAACTTCACCGCGACGCCGGGCGTGCCCAATTTCGCCGTCCGCGGCGTCGGCACCAATTCGTTCGACTATGGCATCGAATCGGCGGTCGGCATCGCGGTCGACGACGTGAACATCACGCTGCCCCGCTATGTACCGCTCAACTCGCTCGCCGATGTCGAGCGGGTCGAGGTGCTGCGCGGTCCCCAAGGCCTGCTGTTCGGCAAGAACACGACCGCCGGCCTCATTTCGATCACCACCGCCCGGCCGGAGCTCGGCGTCTTTTCGACCAGCGGCCGCGTCCAGGCGGGCAGCCGCGACCAGATCCAGTCACAGGCAGTGGTCAACCTGCCGATCGGTGACACCGCCGCCCTGCGCGTCGTCGGCGGCTATCAGTATCAAAAGCCCTCCACGCAGCTCGTCGGCCCCGGCCGGCTCGATCCGGTGCGCCGCTGGTTCGGCACCGGCAAGCTGCTGTGGAAGCCGACGGACCGGCTGACCCTCTACGCCATCGTCGACAACCAGCAGAACAGCGGGATCGAAGCGTATTCGACGATTCGCAGCTTCGGCGGCAACGACCCGACGCCGATCCCGGCCATCCTTCGTCCGCTTGCGCCCCCCAATTTCGTGTTCGCACAGAATACTGCGCTCGGCGTCGTTGCGTCGCCCACCAACAACAAGACCGCGATCGGCAGCACCGACGTGGTCCGCGATGAGAAGAGCTTCGGCGCGCAGCTGTCGGTCGACTATGATGCCGGGCCGATGACGATCACCTCGGTCACCGCCTATCGCAACCTGAAGGCGCGCGCGAACAACGACGTCGACCAGACGCCGGTGCCGTTCTTCGATACTAATATCGCCAACTCGCAGTCGTATCAGCTGTCCGAGGAACTGCGCGTCGCCAATGCCGGCCACAGCTTCATCGATTATACCGCCGGCCTGTATTTTTTCCGCCAGCACATTGATGCGCAGATCCTGCAGGACGGCACGTTCGGCGTGTTCCCGGCGAGCTTCCCCGTGCGTCTGTCGCCGGTCAACGGCCAGTCGAACTTCGATTATACGACGAAAAGCTATGCGGCATTCGCACAGCTGACCTTCAACCTCTCGTCATCGCTGCGCCTGATCGCCGGCGGTCGCTACACCCGTGACGAGATCGACTCGACGACGACCGTCACTGCCGTGCCGGGTGTCTGCAACCTCGTCACCTTCCTCTTGAGCGGCGGGCAGCGCTGCGTAGGCGCGCTCGCCGCACCGATCGTCACCGGCCGCAACGCCGACGGTTTCTCGGGCCGCGCGGGGATCGAATATGCCGTTACCCCGACCGCGAACCTCTACGCGACCTACACGCGCGGTTATAAGGGGCCCGCGGTCAGTTCGGCGGCCGGCGTCGCGTTCAACGTCGATCCGGAAAAGGTCGACGCCTACGAAATCGGCGCCAAGTTCGACGTGCTCGACCGCAAGCTCAGCCTGAACATCGCCGGTTTCATCAACAATTTTCGCGATTTCCAGGCGCAGGTGTACGATCCCGCGCTCAACGCCGGCCTCGGCTCCTTCCGCACCGGCAACGCGAGCGAGCTCAAGACCCGTGGCGTTGAGGTGGAGGCGATCCTGCGTCCCGCGCGCGGCTTCAGCCTGAACGGCGGCGTCACCTATCTCGATACGAAGTACGGCAACTACAATGTCGCGTGCTACGCCGGACAGACCGCGGCGCAGGGCTGCACGCTCGCCGGCCCCAGCTTCAATGCCGCGGGTTCACCGCTGGTCGGCGCATCGAAGTGGACAACCAGCCTCGCCGCGAACGTGGACCAGCCGATCGGCAACGATCTGAAGGTCTTCGTCACCGCCGACTGGCGCTATCGCAGCCGCTTCTATTACGCGATCAACGATCCCAACACGATCCAGCCCGGCTATTCGCTCGTCAACGCGACCGTGGGCATCGCGGACATAGGCGATCACGCCCGCGTCAGCGTGTTCGTACGCAACCTGTTCGACAAGCGCTATGCCGCCGCGATCTATCCCGGCAATTTCTCGGTCGGTCAGTACGTCCAGACGCTGCCCGACAACGCCTTCCGCCGGATCGGCGGCGCCTTCGAGTGGCGCTTCTGATGGATAGAGCCTTGTCTCGCACATCCCGACGCGCGCATGCTCCCCGGAAGGTTCAAGGAGCAGGGATGAGCGAGACGAAGGTGCAGCGGCGGACTCAGGAGCAGCGCACCGCGGAAACCCGCGCGGCGCTGTGCGAGGCGGCGGTGCGCGCGATCAGCCAGCTGGGCTATACCCGCGCGAGCAACGCCGTGATTGCCGACGAAGCGGGCGTAAGCCGAGGCGCAATCACGCACCATTTCGCCTCGCGCGCAGCCTTCATCGCCGAGGTCGTGCGCTGGGTGTTCGATGCCGAGGTGCTCGCCTATCGCGAGTTGCAGCGCGAGTGGAACACGGGATCGCGCGTGTCGGACTGGCCGCGCATCTCGTGGGAGGTGCTGTCGCGGCCGTCGGGCGTCGCGATCCTCGAAGTCTTCGTCGCCTCGCGCAGCGATCCTGAGCTCGCCGCGCTCATCAAGCCGGTCCAGACGGCGATCGAGGAGCTTGCGGCCAAGGCATTCCGAGAGCGCCTGGGGACGAACACCGCCGACAATTCGGCGATCCGCCTCGTCGTCTGGGCGATGCGCGGGATGTCGCTGGGGCGCGACTTCATCGACGATCCGGACGCGATGCGGGACTCGGTCGACCTGCTCACCTCATTGCTGGAACGCGCCGCCCCCAACGGGACGCTCGAGGAATTGCTGCCCAGCTCCGGACCGTCGTCAGAGGTAGAGAAGTGAGCCCGCCCTGAGGCTGCCGGCTGAACCGTCCTCCGCCGGAACCGGCCCGTCTGCTCGCCCTAAGGCGGGTGCGTCGTCATGTGCAGGGTCACCCTCATACCCCGCATGATGATCGTATTCGTGCGCCCGAAGCGGAGGGTCGCCTCAGCCGTAGCGCCAGCTTTGTACGATTGGGTGACAGCGTTTATACCCGCGTCGACTTTCGCCTTGCCGACGCACAGGCGTCAGGCATAGTTTCTGCCGCACGTCGAAAAGGACTCGTTTTGATGGCTACGGCAGCGGCGGCGGTGATCGCGAAGGCCCGGCGCGACGTTCTCTCACACTTCATGCAGGCGAACGCCGTCGATGCGGGATCTGCGTCCCGCTTCGTGCCGGAGCGTCGCGTTCAGCAGCGGGTCCTCGGCCGAATGGTCCGTCAGGGCATCCTCGTCCAGGTACAAGAGAATACGTACTTCCTGAACCTGCCCGCTTACGACGACCGCAAACGCCGCGTCCGCCGCCGGATCGCCATACTCGCGGCCTCCGGCGCCGCGCTGGCAGGCTTGGCGGGGCTGCTCGCCTGACGCTTGCGACATTCAACAGCAGGTACACGCGTGTATTCATGAGAGAGCTGTCGATGTCGTTCTTCGGAGGTCTCGCGGCTGACGAGGTCGCGTGACAGGTCCAAGTCATAGTGAATGCTGGCATGACAACAGCGGACTGGGCGCCATCACGGGTTGGGACCGTGGAGCACGGGTGCAATGCTGAGTGTGTCAGGTGCGGGATGAAGGATGCCTTCCCCCGCCTGGAGGACGTTTCACGGGTCGCCACCCGCTACGGCAATCCCGCCGCCAAGATCCTTTCAGGCGTTGCGCCCGCTGCCATCGTGGCATTCTGGCCGTGAACGAGTCTGGGTCCAGATCCACTCATGGGCTGGCTACCGCGGGGCACATCACCATCGGAAAGCTGCGTATCCGCAATACGCCAACTCTGTCGCGATAAACCGTTTTGTTACGATCCGGTCCTACTAATTGGCGAAACTGCTGTTCCGGTACGTACCGCGGACAGCCGGCTCGATATGAGGCACGTGGTGTTTGAACTTACCCATAACAGTGTTGATCGCCTGATCCATGTGCACATGAGCGGCTTCTTCACCGTGGCCGAAGTAGAGGAATTCTCCCGACAGGAACAAGCTCTCGTCGTAAAACTCGGTTGGAACCGCTCAGGATTTAACCTACTGGTAACGACGTCGGGCGACTTCGTGCAAAGCCCTGAAGTCGTCGCCGCCCTGCGCCGAGCGGTAACGGATTCCCAGTACAAGGCAAGGCGGATCGCAGTAGTCCGTGGCAGCGCACTCACTCAGATGCAGACGCGGCGGATCATCGCCCGCGAAGAAACAAATATTTTTTCTACAGTGGAAGAAGCACGGGAATGGCTGCTCACCTGACGAGCTATGCCTCATAGCGCTTTCTTCCATTACTACGAAAAAAGCACGCCATCAAACCGTGGGATCAAACACCTAGCGCGGTATCGGCAGCAAGGCCGTGCTTTTCACCACTTCACTTGCCGGCGTCCGGCACCACAATCCTGAATTCCTTTGGCGGCGTGGCTCCCATCAAGTTCTCGACGAAATAATCCCATCGGCGCCGCATCATGTAGTTCGATCGGTCGCCGTAGCCATGATGCGCTCTCGGGAACAGGACGAGATCGAAGTCCTTGTTCGCCTTCTCCAGCGCATCCACCACCAGCAGCGTCGACGACACCGGGACGTTATCGTCGAGCATTCCGTGCGCGAGCAGCAGCTTACCCTTTAGGTTCTTGGCGAAGTCCTGGTTCGCCTGCAGGTCGTAATTCGACTTCTTGCCATCACTCTCCAGCAAGCCGAGGTATTTTTCGTAATAATCGTCCTCATAGTTGCGGTTGTCGTGGTTCCCGCTTTCGGCGATCCCCACCTTGAAGAAGTCGGGATAGCGGAACATCGCCGCCGCGGTCGCATTGCCGCCGCCCGAATGCCCCCAGATGCCGACGCGGTTCGTGTCCATCCAGCGATAACGCGAGGCCAGATCCTGTATCCCGGTGACCTGATCGGGCACGGCCTGCTTGCCCATGTCGCGATAGTAGAAGTCCTGAAAGGCTTTGGTACGCCGCGGCGTTCCCATTCCGTCGATCTCGACGACGGCAAAGCCCAGCTGTGCCAACGCACCCGCGTCGCCCACCGACGCGGAGAACTGCCGCGAAGCGATCGTGCCCATGAACGGGCCCGGATAGATATAATCGACGACAGGGTATTTCTGCTGCGGATCGAGCCCCGCCGGCTTGAAGAGCAGCCCGTGACACAGCGTCTTGCCGTCACTGCACCGGACGGCGATGCTTTCCGGCGCCTGCCAGCCCGCCGCCCGCAATCGCGTCAGATCGCCTTTCGCCAGCTCCTCGACCACCGAACCGTCCGAGCGCCGCAGCACCGCGGTCTGCGCCTCCCGAGGCGTCGAGTAGATGTCGACGAAGTATCGGCCATCGCTCGACGGTATCGCAACATGGTCCTGCCGCTCGGGCGTCAGCAGCTTCGGCCGGCCGCCCTTCAGGTCGATCGAGTAGATGCTCCGGTAATAGGGATCCACGCCGGGTTCCCGCCCGACGCCCGCGATGAGCATCTTGCCGCTGCGCTCGTCGATATACACGGGGTGGTCGACGTTCCACTGTCCACGCGTCACCTGCCGCAGGAGCTTGCCGGTGGCAGCGCTGTACAGGTAATAATGACCCCAGTCGTCACGCTGCGACCACCAGAGGATCTCGCCGCGTTCCGACAGATAGCGCCAGTTGATCCCCTCGTCGTTATACCCGCTGTCGAACCATGTCGGCACGGTTTCAGTGAACACGTTGCGCACCACACCCGTGGTCGCATCGGCGATCCGCACCGTCTCGACCTTGTGATCGCGCGAGGTGGACACGAACGCCAGCGTCCGGCCATCCTTCGCCCATTGCATGTCCTGTGGACCTTCGCCGCAAACCACATCATCGCACAGCGAGGATCGGTGCGGCTCCGCCGGCATCTTCAGGCGGGTTACCCCACCATCGTCGACGTCGACGATGACGCGCTGGATCTGGATGATCTCCTTGTCGCCGACGAACGGATACTTCCACGACTCCGTAACGGAGTGGCCGACCTGCGTGGTCGTGGTCGTGAAGTCGGCCACCGCGCGCTGATCCTGCTGAAAGGTCGCCACCTTCTTCGAGTCAGGTGACCAGATCACGATCGCCTGATCCGAATGCTTCCAGCCCGCATTATCCGTCGCGTAGCCGAAATCCTTGACGCCATCGGTGGTCAGCTGCCGCTCTGCCCCGGTGTTCACGTCGCGGACCCACAGGTTCCAGTCGCGCAGAAAGACCGCGCGCTTGCCATCCGGGGAGAGCACCGCCGCTGGCTGCCCGCGCTGGGCAGGATCGCCGGCGACCTTGCTGCATCCATAGGGCTGTACCAGCGCGCACAAATATCGATCGCCGCGGACGCTCACGATCGCGGTGCCCTTATCGAAATCCGGTTCGAATCCCCCAAAGGCAAGCTTTGTCGCGTCCTGCTCCTTCAGCCCGGCCGCATTCAGCGCGCCGAGAAGCGCGCCGGTATCGAACGCAGGCGCCTTCGTGCCTTTGGCGGCGTCACCCAGCATGATCGTGGGTACGCCGTGGCTTGTATCGACATACCAGAAGCGTTGCGGGTCGATCCAATGTGCCGTGCGTACCGCGCGGTCGACCAGCGGTGCTGTCCAGGGACCCAGTTGGTGCATGGCGCGCGTATAATCGGCGGCCGTCACCGCCGGCCGTTGCTGCGCGGCCGCCGTGCCGGCGATCATGGAAACCGAGAGGCAGCAGGCGAGCAAACGCATGGAGAGGCTTTCTGGACGAGAAGATCTGCCGATCCGCGGGAAGAATGGACGAGCGCTCGTCGCTCCCGTCGCTCACCACCCGCGGTCCCCCCGCGACCGGAAGGGCGTAGGCACTTATGCAGGCCGATAGCGGCAGTCGCAATGGCCCGCTCCGGACGGCTTCTCGGTCCCGGCGGCGCTGCAGTTTTGATCCAAGAGCACACGCCTGCAGGCATTGGTCGGCCTGCATACATTCGTTCACGCCAACCTCGGCGATCAGCCAGGGCCGGGATCAGGCGCCCCATCTGCCCGGATGGCAGGACAGTGTCGGCATTCCTTCCCGCAACGACTGAGCCAAGCCTCTGGAATTGTGGACGTGCAGCGATGAGCGGCTTCCGCCACATGCACGAGGGTGCTTTAACACTGCAATGAAGCAAGTCCTCCAAGGTGCCGTATTGGCGCTTCTTGCCGGCTCCGCCGCGATGCCGCTGTCGGCGCAGTCGACATACGATCAGGTCGATCCGATGATCGGCACGGGTGGAGAAGGGCACACCTTCCCCGGTGCAGTCACACCGTTCGGCATGGTGCAGTTCTCACCCGACACCGACACCACCTGCGTCATCCGGGAATGCTACAGCCATGCGGCAGGCTATCGCTACGACGATCCGACCATTCAGGGCTTCTCGCTGACACATCTCTCCGGCGCCGGGCATTCGGACCTCGGTGATTTCCTGATGATGCCGGTCAGTGGGGACACCGTTCCGCTCGAGCCCGGCACCGCGGGCAAGCCGGGGTCGGGCTATCGCTCGCGCTATGATCACGCAACGGAGGCTGCGCGGCCCGGGTACTACGCCGTCGCGCTGAAGGACCGGGGCGTTCATGCCGAGCTGACCGCAGGAACGCGTATCGGCATTGCCCGCTATCGTGCGATGCACGGCGGGGCGCCGATGCATCTGGTGCTCGATCTGCGCAGTTCGCTCTACAACTACCCGGGCAAGGTCCTGTGGTCCTCGATCCGGCTGCGCCCAGACGGCGTCGTCACCGGCTGCCGGCAGACCCGCGGCTGGGCGCCCGACCGCACCCTGTGCTTTGCGATCCGTTTCTCCGTGCCGCTCAAGGGGCACGCATTCGTGTCGACCGAGACGGGCGTCCCTTACAAAGGCTTCCAGGGGCCGGGACGTGGCAGCGACGAGGTTGCGGACCGCGCCGGACGAGCGTTGGTCGCCCGCTTCGATTTCGGCCCCCTGGACCGACCGCTTGAAGTTACCAGTGCGATCTCGTCGGTCGATGAAGCGGGCGCGATCGCCAACCTGTCGAACGAACCGGGTGATTTCGATACCATCCAGTCGAAGGCCACACAGGCATGGCGCACCGGCCTCGACACGCTGACGATCGATGCGCCTGCCCCGATCGCAAAGTCGGTGGCGACGGCGCTGTATCACAGCCTGCTCGCACCCGCCGTCGCCAGCGATGCGGACGGTCGCTACCGTGGCCCCGACAATCAGGTGCACCGCGCAGAAGGTTACACATTCCGCTCGACCTTCTCGCTTTGGGACACGTTTCGCGCCGAGCATCCGCTGCTGACGCTCATCCAGCCGGCGAGCGTATCGAGCGAGATCGTCAGGTCACTCATCGCCAGCCGCGAGAACAGCCCTGATGGCATCCTCCCCGTCTGGCAGTTTCAGGGACGCGAAACGTGGACGATGATCGGCTATCACGCCGCCCCCGTTATCGCCGACGCCTATCTGAAGGGGATAAGAGGTTTCAATGCGGACGCAGCGCTTGCTGCCATGGTCGCGAGCGCGACCTATGCGCCGTATGGTGGCCTCGGCGAGTATATGAAGCGCGGCTATGTGCCGATCGATCAGGAGCCGGAGGCAGCCTCCAAGACGGTCGAATATGCCTATGACGACTGGACCATCACCCGGATGGCGCGCGCTATGGGCCGCACCGACATTGCCGCGACGTTCGAAAGACGGGCGGGCAACTGGCGCAACAGTTTCGATGCCAGGACCGGCTTTATCCGTGCGCGTAAGAGCGACGGGGCGTTCCGCACGCCGTTCGATCCGACGGCGATCAACTACGGATCGGATTATACCGAGGGCAATGCCTGGCAATATAGCTGGTTCGTGCCACAGGATCAGGCTTCACTCGTCCGCGCGCTCGGAGGCGATGCGGCCACCATCGCCAAGCTGGATGCCATGTTCGAATTCGACAATTCGAAACTCGATTACAGTCATGCCGAAGATATCGCCGGACTGATCGGCCAGTATATCCATGGCAACGAACCCAGCCATCACGTCGCCTATCTCTACAGCTATGCCGGTGCACCGTGGCGAACACAGGCCCGTCTGAAACAAATCGTCGACAGTCAATATCGCCCGACGCCCGACGGACTGTCCGGCAACGACGATCTGGGGCAGATGTCGGCCTGGCTCGTTTTCACCGCGCTCGGCTTCTACCCCGTAACGCCCGGCAGCTTGGAATATGTCATCGGCCGGCCCTTCGTGAACCGGGCAGAGCTGACGCTTCCCAATGGCAAGCGCCTTTCGATCATCGCGGATCGGCTGGACGAGCAGCATGCCTATGTCGGGAAGGTCATGCTGAACGGGGCGCCCGTGACGCGGGCCTATCTGCGGCATGACGAGATCATGGCTGGCGGTGAACTGCGCTTCACGATGCAGGCGACGCCAAACACGGCCTGGGCAACGCGCCTCGCGGATCGGCCATATTCTGCCAGCACGGCGCGATGACGACGGGCCAGTTGCGGATGGGGCTCAGAAACTTCTGCCCAGCGGAGAAGCAGACAGTCATGCATTTGCGGAGCTGATCGGCGTCAGCGACGTCGACGCCCTCGCCGCGCGTTGGCGCGGCGATTCTCCGGCTTGTACGATTGCCATCGCCGTCAAACGAACCCAAGCGCCGTCGACGCGTTCCAAGCTGCCTAACGATCGACGGCGGGAATGTACGATGACGCAGCTTACCAGCGACTTCTTCGTGGAGCGACTGAAGGCCTGGGGCGTGACGCGCATCTACGGCTATCCCGGCGACGGCATCAATGGCGTGCTCGGCGCGTTGCAGCGGGTCGAGGGGACCGAGGCGGGGATCGAATTCATTCAGGTGCGGCACGAAGAAATGGCCGCCTTCATGGCGACCGCGCATGCGAAATTCACCGGCGAACTGGGCGTCTGCCTGTCGACCGGCGGGCCGGGCGCCACGCACCTCATCACCGGCCTCTACGATGCGAAGAGCGATCACGTGCCGGTGCTCGCCATCGCCGGCCAAGCGGAAACGACGGTGCGCGGCGCGAGTTACCAGCAGGAGCTGAACCTCGACCGGATGTTCGCCGACGTCGCCGACTTCGTGCAGGAGGCCGCCGTACCGGCGCAGCTGCGCCACCTCGTCGATCGTGGCCTGCGGATCGCGACCGCAAGGAATGGCGTCACGGTTCTGGTTCTGCCCAAGGACGTGCAGGACATGCCATGGGAAGAGCCTGAGCGTGCGCACGGCTTCACCCGGTCGGGCCCGGGCTACGCCAAGCCGCGGGTCGTCCCGCACCACGCCGATCTGGCCCGCGCGGCGGAGGTCTTGAACGCCGGCCGCAAGGTCGCGATCGTCATCGGTGCGGGCGCGCGCGATGCGGCGGACGAGGTCGTGGCCGTCGCCGAGCAGCTGGGTGCCGGCGTCGCCAAGGCACTGCTCGGCAAGGACGTGCTGCCGGACGATCTGCCCTTCGTCACCGGTGCGATCGGCCTGCTCGGAACCAAGCCGTCATCGGACATGATGGACGGGTGCGACACGCTGCTGATGATCGGCACCGGCTTTCCCTGGGCCGAGTTTCTGCCGGCGGACGGCCAGGCGAGCGCCGTCCAGATCGACATTGCGCCTGAGATGCTGGGGCTGCGGTATCCAGTGGAGGTGAACCTGCATGGCGACGCCGGCGAGACGTTGCGGGCGTTGCTGCCGATGCTGCGGCGGCAGGAGGATCGCGCCTGGCAGGATGGCATCGCCTCGGGCATGGCTGCCTGGCACGACACGCTGAAGGGCCGCGCGCTTGCCGGTGCCTCGCCGGTCAACCCGCAACGCGTCGTCTACGAAATGTCGCCGCGACTGCCGGCCGACGCCATCGTCACCTGCGATTCCGGATCCTGCGCCAATTGGTATGCCCGCGACTGGCAGGTGAAGCGCGGCCAGCGTGGCTCGCTGTCGGGCGGCCTCGCCTCGATGGGCGCCGCCGTCCCTTACGCGATTGCCGCCAAGTTCGCGCATCCGGCGAAGCCGGTCGTGGCGCTGGTGGGTGACGGGGCGATGCAGATGAACAACATGGCGGAGCTGATCACCATCCAGAAATACTGGCATCGGTGGTCTGATCCGCGACTGGTGATCTGCGTCTTCAACAACGAGGATCTGAACGAGGTGACCTGGGAGCAGCGCGTGATGGAGGGCAACCCGCGCTTCCCGACCACGCAGTCGCTCCCCGATGTGCCCTATGCCCGCTTCGCCGAGCTGCTGGGGTTGAAAGGGATTTTCGTCGACGATCCCGATCGCATCGGCGCCGCGTGGGACGAGGCTCTCGCCGCCGACCGCCCCATCGTGCTCGAGGTGAAGACCGATCCCAACGTCGCGCCGCTCCCCCCGCACGTCACGCTCGAACAAGCGAAGGCCTTCCTGTCGTCGATGGCGAAAGGCGACCGCGGCACAGCACAGGTCGTCGCAGATACTGCACGTCAGATCATCGGCGGGCTGCGCGAGCGACTTTGAGCGATGTCCGGTTAAGCGGCACATCCGGTTCTCTCGCCAGCTTCGGTCGTTCGTTCATCACTTGCTAGTGGCTTACCGACGCAACGGCAGCCCGGAGCTGATGATGCATCTCATGGTCGGGAAAGAACTCGACCTTCGCACTCTCGCCGCGCAGCGCCACCGCTTGGCGATGCTGGTCATGCGCCGTGACAAACCGTCCGAAGGGCTGCTTGTAGCTGATGACCAGCCGCTCGTGGTCGTGCCGGCAGAGACCGTGGTACGCGCGCGCCAGCCAGCGTTCGGGCGAGTAGGCCATCGCGGGCCGCGTCGAGGATCACGATGCGTTTCCCTTGAGCAAGCTGTTCGGAGCAGGCGGGGCGCTGCCTTAGCGCGACGCGGATTGCTGGCGAAGGCCAGCTGGCAAGATTCGTCCCCGTATGGACGCGACATCAGATGTTCGGCTGAAGCCTCAAGCGCTGCATCATGATGATGACGTTCTCTGGCGTCCGTTCGAGAGCGTTTGCGATTGTCTGGACTGGGTCCGCCGCTCCGTGTCGCGTCCGAAGAGTGGCGATGTCGGTCTGCGTCCAGCGTTGATGGATCATCTGTTCGGCACCCACCTCGTCCGCGTGACGTCGCCGACCACCATCTGATTTTTAAAGACCAGACGCATCCGCTCGGCGTCGCTTCCGTTCATGAAGACGACGCGCGTCCCGCCAGATAATATGGTCTCAATCGCACTTATCGGCGCGCCATGCATGTTGGCCGCCGCTTTCACCTCCGCCTCAGAGGCTGTGACATTCATGGCTCTCGACATCAGCTCGCATCCCAAATTTCAGCCGCTGGTCGCTGCAGGTTCAAGCTGCAGCGTCCTCGATACGGGGCAGTTCGGATAACAGACGCTCGACGCTTGCTAGGCCCGAATCGCTGGCAATCGCCAGATCGAGCGGACGGGCCGAAAGCGCTGCATGATCGCTGTTGAGAAAGGCCTTCACTCGCTCGGGCGTCCGCAGCGCCGTCCAAGCGAGTGTCGTCAATCGAAGCTGCCTCGCCGCTGCCTCACGAGACATCGTGATCCGCGCCGATCGGAACACCCTTGTCCTTTTCGGATGCAGGGCGGCCATCGGATCCCCGCCCGCGCCGTTGGTGGCGGAAGCGCTCAACTAACGCGAGCTCCAGCCATCGCCAAACCACCGGTGGTCGCGCGAGCGAAGGCTATGTTGGCAGCGTAGGCAGCAGCGAGACCGCGGTGAGACGCCCGCGCTTCCAATGATTTGGCGCTGGACGCAGCAGACAATGCCACCTGGTGACGATGATAAAGGTAGTTCAGATCCATGGGTATGCTCCGGCTGTAAGCGGGAGCGCGTGTGTCTCTCAGCCAGTGGCGCCTACGGATCGGTTGCCAGTGATGCCTTCTATATAGTGGCCGGGCGGCCGGATTGTAAGTCTGTGCCTTGCCCGATGGTTTCGGGCCGCAAGGGCGCTGCCAAAGCAACTGCACATGGCGGATTCGGGCGGGTTTCTTCCCCGTTTGCCCTCCGTTTTAGCAGGCGAAGCAGTACTCACCTCCGAAAGTACCAGGCAATTTCGCGGCACCGGCGGCGGAGCCCGTATAGCTCGGACGACCGGGATCGCCAGGCCGATGCGGCTATAGAGCAGGCCGGTACGGTGGTTTTCCAACACCTTCCGGATCACGGCGTCAGCATCAAGCCCCCGCACGGACGCATATCGGGAAAGCCGATTTTGGAGTGGCTAAGGCAGCGAGCGCCTGATGATCTCTGCGAAAGCCGAGATGGCATCGGCGTCGGAGAGCTTGCCACGTACAATCGCGGCCGACAGGCCTTCTCCCGCGCCGACCAAGCCAATGCACAACGCTTCGGCTTCGTCGTCGGGCATGTCACTGATCGGCCGTAGCACGGACACGAACATCGCGACGGATTGGTCGAGAAGTTCAGCATACACCTCCGCCTTTTCCGCGCTTCCCGCGAGGGCGGCACCGACAATGTGGAACTCGCCGGTCAGATCGGCGGCACAGCGGATATAGGCATTGGCCAGCCGGCCGATCGTCGGCTCGCGATCTGCAGGCGCAGCCGCCATTGCGGTGCGAAAGGCATCGATCCGCTCGCTGTCTATCCAGCGATACAGTGCGATGAGCAGGCCAGACCGATCCACAAAATGGTCATAGACAACCGGCTTCGACACACCGGCATGGGCCGCCAGGGAGCCGAGCGTCAGGCGATCGGCTCCTTCCCGCCGAACCACAGACAGGGCCGTTTCTAGCAATTGCTTGTGCCGGTCGGCTTTGGAAAGCCTGCGCCCTTGTCGTGGTGGCGCCATTTTTGAAACCGTCGTCATAGACCGGCTTGATAACCTACCAATAGTAGCTTACGTGCTACCTACTATTAGTAACCTACGGTTTGGCAAGGAACCCGTCAATGTCTGGCTCGCCCTCGCGTGACCCAGTAGCTCGCAGCAGCGGAACACGCGTCCTCATCGTCGTCACGCATCCCGACCCCTCGTCGGCCACGCACGCGATAGCAGCGACGCTCGCTCGGACGCTTGAAGCGGATGGCCACACGATTGAAGTGGCGGATCTGGTCGCGGAAGGGTTCGATCCCGTCTTCGGTCCGGCAGATCATGCCGCCTTCGCGGCGGGCGGCGCCTTGCCCGCCGATGTGCGGGCCGAACAGCAGCGGATCGATCGCGCCGATCACCTTGTCCTCGTCTATCCGGTCTATTGGTGGGCGATGCCCGCCATGCTGAAGGGGTGGATCGACCGGGTGTTCGTCGCCGGTTGGGCCTTTGGTGAAGATGACGACGGGGATATCGTAAAAAAGCTGGGCCGGTTGAACGTGAGCCTTGTCGCCGTCGCCGGGGCGTCACGCGCGACATACGACAAGCGCGGCTATCGCCATGCGATGGGTGTGCAGATCGAAACGGGAATCTTCGATTTCTGCGGCGCGCCGATCATCGTGTCGGAACTCGTGACGCCGGATCGGATAGCGGAGCCGTCGGCGCTGCAAGACATCGCCGAGGCAACCGCAGCGCAGATCGTGGCCTGCTGATCGCGAACGAGGCTTCCATGACGCATCACCCGGCACGGCCTGATGCTATGTTCCGGAAAGTAAATCCCGGCGGTTCTGCTTCATTGATCGAGATGCGCGGCCGATTCGTCAGGTGTCCCGTTAGGAAGTCGCCGGGGACGGTTGCCAAACCATTGTTCGCGCGGCAACCGACGGCATACCGCAGCTGCGCTATCCCGCGGGGCCAGGCGCCGCCCAGCTTCTGGAACAGCGTACCGCTACCAACGACACCGCGTTCTTCTCAGCTGTGGCCGCGCACTTCGGCAGCCCGTCATGATGCCGATCAACAACCGACAGCCTCCAGGCGGCGTTCGTTGACCGTATCGAACACGCGCACCTCACCTTGCAGGCGCGTCGCCCATCGCGACAGGAACGCCGTTGTCTGCTCATCGCGGAGGTGCGCAGCAAGCGCCGCCTCGTCCCGCCATCGTTCTGCCACCAGAACGCGCCCTTCGGCCGCGTCAAGCACAGCGATGTCATAGGCGAGGTTGCCGCTTCGATTACGGACGACGGCCGCCATGTCGCCCACACCGGCAATGAAGCGAGAAAGGTCGTGCGGGGAAACGGACAGCGTACCGGTGACGATCAGCATGACGGGCTGCTTCTTGCCGACGCTCACGCCGGATCGACCGTCAGCACGATCTTGCCTTGGACTCCGCCTATCATGGCCCTCGCGTGCGCGTCAGCCGCGGCATGCAACGGATAGCAGCTGTCGATCACGACCCGTATCATTCCATCGTCAAGCAGGCGGCCTGCTTCCGCGAGTTGCGCGCCGTTCGAGCGAACCTGGGTAGACGACACGGTGATACCGCGCTGCGCTGCATCATCATGGCCAGCGAAACCGAGCGGGTTGACCAAGAACAGCGCACCGCCCGGTTTCAGGATGCGTAGCAGACGCTCCATGTTCGCCCCACCCACCGCATCGACGACCAGGTCCGCCTCACGGATCACATCTTCCGCCGTCTCCTTTGTGTAATCGACGAACCGCTCGACGCCCAACCGGTGCATGAGCGCCTCATTCCGACTCGAGGCGATGGCCATCACCCTCGCGCCCTGCCATCTGGCGAGTTGTACGAGCAGATGCCCTACACCTCCGCCGGCGCCGTTCACCACGACCGTCCTGCCGTCCAGCGGCACAGGATGGTGCCGGTGTTGCTGGAAGGGGTTGGCCGCGTCGTGCCCGACATCGATCAGGAACTGCCAGGCGGTCAGGAGCGACATGGGCGCGCCGGCTGCATGAACATGACCGACGCCGCGTGGCTTGGACGCCAGGTCCTTGGCAGGCACCCGGACATACTCGGCATAGGCATCGCTGCCCAGCATCAGGTCTTCGGGGAAACGCACCATCGCGAACACTTCGTCCCCCATCGCGAACCCGGTTACGTCGTCGCCGATCGCCTCGATGATCCCTGAGATGTCGGTGCCGAGGATAATCGGGAACGCAGGCTCCGGCCGCCATGCCGGCGGTAATGCCCGATAGCCGTCGCGCAGATACAGGTCGGGTGGGTTGATCCCCGCCGCGAGGACGCGGACCAGTACCTCGTCCGGGGCGATCACGGGACGCGGCGCATCCTCGTAATGCAGCACTTCAGGTCCACCAAACGCGTGCTGCCGCACGGCCTTCATCGTCTTCGTCACCGTGATCTCCGTCGTCTCGTTCAACAACGGCAAGGTACGGTTGCGCTTCCGGATTGATAATGGCGGCGTATGTCGGTTCAATAGTGCCATGAAAGAACAGATCGTGCTGGAGCGACTGACTGGGCTGATCGCCTTCGCGCGGGCGGGAACGCTGGGAAGCTACACCGCCGCGGCACGGTCGCTGTCCATCTCGCCCTCGGCGGTGAGCAAGAGCGTTCAGCGCCTGGAAAAGCAGCTCGGCATTCCGCTGTTCACGCGCACTACCCGGTCGATGACCCTGACTGCGGAAGGGCGCGACCTGCACGAGCGTGCGGTCCGGCTGCTGCACGATGCGGACGAGATCGGGCAGGCGGCGGCTTTGGCGCGGTCCGAACCCTCGGGCAGCTTGCGGATCGCCGCCTCGCTGCCGATCGGCATACATGTGATCGCACCCGCACTCCCCGCCTTCCGCCGGCAGCATCCGAGGCTATCGATCGACCTGCGGCTGAGCGATCACTACGTCGATCTTGTCGAGGACGGCATCGATATCGCCATCCGTATCGGCGAACCTGCAGATTCCCGCCTCCTCTCGCGCAAGCTGGCGCCGCTACGTTTCTGCTGCTTCGCCTCTCCCGCTTACCTCGCCGAACGTGGAACGCCAGCACACCCGGACGACTTGGCCGAGCATGATACCGTTACGCTGCGCTATCAGAGCACCGGCCAACCACTCCGATGGCCATTCCGGATCGACGGCAAAGTCGTCGAGATCGTTCCGCCATCGACGCTCACAACCGACACCAGCGAGGCGCTGATCGCCATGCTCGTGGCGGGGGGTGGCATTGGCATGGGCGCATCTTTCGTCACGGCCTCTCACGTTGCGCGCGGCACGTTGATCCCGGTGCTGGGCGACTTCGCCGTCGAGCGGGCAGGCATAACCGCGCTATGGCCGGAAAGCCGCCGCACCAATCCCGGCGTGCGTGCGGCCCTCAAGATGCTCCAGGAAGCGTTCAACGATCGACCGTAATGGACAGATCACCTTCCGTGCACGAACGGCGATCGGGGCGGCTAACGGTGTCACACGAAGGATGAGGAAACGGGAAGGTCCACATCTTTTGAAACCCGATCGCGATGACGCTGTTGGAAGCCAAATGGCGGTTCTGTCACAGCAACTGCGCGTGGCGGATCAAGGGCGAGTTTCCTCCCCGTTTGTTCGCTGTTTAGCAGGCAAAGGGGGCTGATCTCAGAAAATACCAAGCAAGTTCGCGGCCCGGACTGCAGAACCCGTATGGCTCAGACGACCGAAATCGCCAGCTCTACGCGGCTCTGGAGCAGGCAGTACGTTGGTCTGACAGTACCTGCGCCAGCGTCACCGGCCGGAAATCGCGCACGTCGACGCCGACGTCGAACTGGCGCGGCATGGGTGTCAGCCGCCCGTGGCTGTGTCCGTGCAAGTTGAGCGCGCCTTTGTGCTGGCGGTTCCAGCTGCGGAAGGCATAGTGACCCAGGACGAGTTGACGGCCGTCGACCTCGATCTCGGCATAGTCACCGACGCTCGCCCAGCCCGGTGCCGCGCTGGTAGCCTCGGGGTCGTTGTTGCCGCGAAGCAGGTGCTTGGTTCCGTTGAGTGTCGCAAGCAGTGCCGCGACATCAGCCGGCCGCCGGGCGACATCGCCCAGATGCCAGACGACATCCTCTGCACTCACGACGGCGTTCCACCGTTCGATCAGTTCGGCATCCATCTCGGCGACGCTGGCGAAGGGCCGCTTGTGGATGTTGATCGTGCGGTGATCGCCGAAATGCGTGTCGGCGGTGAAGAAGACGGTCATGTCCAATAGAGGATGCGCGCGATCGGCAGCAGCGCCGCGATCCTCTCCTCGAAAAACTGGCGAAGCGATCGCATCGTCGGCGCATCATAGACCTGTTTTTCGGTCCCGAACTTGGTGCGCTTCGTCGTTCGATTGTCTGCGCCCATGTCGAGCGCGGAGCCGGGGTACCAGCTCTCCAGCACCGCCTTTGATCCGGGGGTGAAGCGATGCGTGATGAGTTCGATGGTCAGGTCGACGTCGGCCACACCAGCCAGCGCCGCCCCCGCATCAGCAAGCAGAGCGTCATACGCCTCACGCCAGCCCTCGGCCGCGATGATCGGCGCGATCGTCAGGCCGATCGGATAGCCGGCGCGCGCCATGTCGGCCAAGGCCGTGAGCCGAGCCGCGACCGGCGCCGTGCCGCCCTCGAACCGGGCGAACATCGCCGGGTTGATCGACGCGCGCATCCGCGTACGTTTCTGATGGTCGAGGCTGAGTAGCGGCCCGACGTCAGCGAACTTCGTCGTGAAGCGCAGCTGCGCCGCCGCGTCCCAACGGCCGAACCAGCTGATCGCGGCCGACAGCGATCCGGTGATCGCCTCCAGCCCTAGCGGGTCGGTATAGCACGATGCCTCGAACGTCGTGCCTTCGTGGGCGCGCGCCCGGCTGCGCGAGGTGATGCTGCCCTGCCCCAGATAGGCGGGCAGCCCGTCAAGAATCTCGTCGAGATTGGCGTAGACGCGGGTGATCGGTGGCCCCTTCAACGCCCCGGCCAGATAGCAATAGCTGCAATGCGCCGGACAGCCTTCGGCAAGGTCGACGCGCCAATCGGCACTGGGCGCGATCGGCTGCAACCGCCGTTTCGACGGCGGCGCGACGACCAAGGCGAGCGTGGACTTCGCCGCCGCATAAGCACCCCGCGGATCGTCGGGCAGGCCCAGTGCGAGGCGATCGCCGGAGAGTGTCACGACCTCAACACCCTGCGCTTCAGCGCGTGCGACGATCCCTCGGCCATGCGCGAAGCCCAGCGCCGAGCGCGTCACCAGCAACCGACGCGGGCGCCATCCTGCCATCGGTCGGCCCGTCGTCGTCGGTGCTGTCGCTATCGTCACCATGCCAAGGCAACGCACGGTGCGCGAGGACGGTCCGATCGACCGACAGGCGCCGCTACATCTCGCCGCCCGCCGAATACCTGGTCCATGCCAATCAGCCAAACTCCGGGCGGATTCGAAGCTGGGGATCGCATCGCCTGCATCAGCCAGGCGTCGCGCTGCGGCGCAAAAAGCGACCTTAAGACCCAAAGGTCGACGTTCCGCCGCGTCATTCCGTTTTTTAAACTGAACGCTTGTTCACCTTCGATTTCAACCTGGTACCGGGCCGGCCGAGGGTGTTTCGCGGCGTGCGATATCGTAGGTAGTCGGGGTGCTGAGATTCATGGTGGGATAGGTGAAGGCGAGCGTGAAGGACGGCAACCGCTCCGTGTCGGCGGCTTTTTCCGTCGCTTCGCAAACCATCGGTGGTGATCGCATCGGGTGAGCCATGCCGCTTCAGCGCCTCTTCATGAAAGCGAGCGCTGCGCCTTTGTCGCGTGCCTTCGTGACGTAGCTTTCCAGCACCTCACCCTCATGATCCACCGCTCGCCACAGGTAGACCATCTCGCCATTCAGCTTCACGTCTCGTCGAGGTGCCAGCGCCAGTGACGAAAACCTCGCATGCGGCGGACCCGCTGCCGGCGGATGTCGCCGGCGAACAGCGGACCGAACCTGTTCCACCACAGCCGCACAGTCTCGTGGCATATGTCGATGCCGCGTTCGAACAGCAGGTCCTCGACGTTGCGCAGCGACAGCGGGAAACGCACGTACATCAGAACCACCAGCCGGACCACTTCAGGCGACGAGTTGAAGCGGCGAAATGGGCTATGCGGCAACGCCCTCGATTTCCGGCTCCTCCGTGACCGTTATCAGCCCCCTGCCCCGCCCGCAAACTTGTTTGACGAAGCTCTTCTGGTGCCTACTTGCACCGGCAGCGGCAAACCGGGCGGTGTCGAAAACCCCCGAACGGCACACCAAAAGAAGGACCAATTGACGCGCATCTTCACTCTTCCTTATCCTGAACGGAGCATTCATCATTCGGATGCGGGGGGAAGAGATTATTACCGGCAATCCTGCCATGG
>ERZ941706.111-NODE-111-length-29501-cov-6.839707_pt1 | contig 29501 bp, 22 predicted proteins | sample MGYA00521232_ERZ941706 | MGnify/ENA primary metagenome ERZ941706 (study PRJEB32759, sample SAMN07749893) | skin metagenome | biome: transportation; feature: city; material: polyester macromolecule | host: Homo sapiens | place: Hong Kong:ER line | collected...
GCTTGAAAACAAAACCGATACTATTCGCCCTGCAAATTTTAGCTTTGCCGATGAGTTACATGGCAGCAAATATGCAAAACAAGGTGAATGGAAAATCGCACTTCAAGGACGACCTGAATTAGGCACAGGGACTTGGGAGCTATACAACATTAAATTAGATCGCGGTGAAAGACAAAACGTTGCTCAGCTTTATCCTGCAAAAGTTCAAGAACTCTTATCGGTCTATCAAAAATATACTGAAAAAAATGGTGTGCAGGAATATAACGCCAAATGAAATTGAAGCCATTTTTAGTTACCACAATCAGCCTGTCTATTATGACAGGCTGTAGCGAATCTTCAAAATTTTCTGAATCTAGGTCTTCGACGCAACAGCAAACATCTTTAGCTGATTTAGGGTCTATTGAAAAGTGTCAAAACTATAGTGGTCTGCCTCAGGGTTGGCTCAAACAGCCTACAGCAGGAATGGTTTTAATTGCCGATGGAGATTTTAACTTTGGTTCTGAAAAGGCCTATCCCGATGAACTTAATTTTGGAAAAAAGCAGCGCGAAGTCAAAGGATTTTGGATTGACCAAACTGAAGTTACGGTCGCTCAGTTTGCAAGTTTTGTAAAAGCAACTGGCTATATTACCGATGCCGAAAAACAAAAACAGGCTGCTGTTTTCTCACCAGACCCTCATCACCCACAGCAATGGTGGCAGCTAAAATCAGGGTATACATGGAAAACGCCAAACGGCGGTACTGGAGCTATAGCAAATCCTAATGAGCCTGTGCGATATGTGAGTAAAAATGATGCTGAACATTATGCAGTGTGGCTAGGACGTGATTTACCAACAGAACTAGAATGGGAATATGCAGCTAAAGCCAATTCAAAAACTGATACCCCTTTACATCAGGCCCCTACTGATGAACATCAACATCCGCAAGCCAACTACTGGCAAGGCGAATTCCCTTTTCAAAACCTAAATCAAGATCACTTTAAAGGTGTTGCACCTGTTGGATGTTTTGCGGCAAATAAATTCAAACTATTTGATATGATTGGAAATGTATGGGAATGGACATCTTCTCCTTATCAAGGTGCTCATGACCAGCATATGGGAAATTATTCTGATTTACGTCAACAAGAAATCACCAGCACTCAATATGTAATTAAAGGTGGATCTTTTCTTTGTGCACAAAATTATTGTTCACGTTATCGTAGCAGTAGCCGTTATCCACAAGATTTTGATTTAGCTGCAACACATGTTGGATTTCGGACTATTTTACGGTCTCCTTAATTTTTACTTAATTCGACTTATTAAAGATATTTTTTAACCAAAATTAGGTCGAAAAATAATCAAAATGTTTTTATAGTACAAGTGAGAATGATAAAAAAGTGAGAACAAGATGAAAACTCTACTTCTTTGTGCCGCAGCAATTTTCACAATGTCACTATCAGCCTGTGCGGTCCATACACCTGAAGGTAGTATTGTGATTGACCCTGATTCACCATATTACGGACATCCAGGAGGCTTTTGCCCACCAGGACAAGCTAAAAAAGGACGTTGTTAGAAATACCCTCTTTTAAAGTAATTTTGAAGTTACTCTAAAGAAATAGGCTTCAATCAAGTGATGAATTGAATACTAAATGGAGGGTTCCAGCCCAAAAATAGATGGGATGAAACTAGAAAATTATGGTGTAAAAAAATCACCATATCCCCAAGATTTTTAAAAGACAATCTTACGTTGTCTTCTATCTAGTTTCACCCCAATTCTTTCTTATTCCGTTTGACTTTTCTTATCGCTTAAGAAAAAAGTCTAGTTTTTAATCATTTCTGTATCTCTATTATTGATACATTTTGAACATTTTACCTTCAGGTTAATACTGATGTATTTGCTTAATACAAAATAAACATTTATGTAACGTAAGTCTATAAAAATGTTCTAAAAATGTGAAAAAAATTAAGGCCAAAATGAGATGAATTTATCATAATAACTTTCTCTTTCACGTTTCATCACATAAATAATCAATATTATTTTGTCAGTTATTGCCACTCGTTTCCTTTCATTGGCATAGATAATGTATACACATGTATATTAACCCAGTCGTATAAACGAGATATTTTATGTCCAGCACAAGTCAAGTCGAAGGTCTACAATTTCCGGTACATGCCTCAACAAAAAAACAAAGTACATCTCTTACAGGCCAAGAGATTTTGTCAGAGGCCTTATCTATTGTAGATAATAAAACCGCACAACAAGTGTTGAATGAAAAAAACTGGCGAAAAAACTATCCTTTATATTTTAAAGCTCTTGTTAAACAAGGGATTTCTAATATCAACAACCCAATTACTATTGCGAAGCAAGGATTGCATAAAGCTCACCATATTTTTGATTATTATCGTGATGGTAAACACTACCTTTTAAAAGATGCCGTTCATATTGCTTCATCTACTCCTCTTTATACAGTAAAACTTAAAGGTGAAAGTGACGCAGCACCTGAATGGTATGTTCCCTATAAAGGACAAAAACTAAGTGGACAAAGCTTATTAGACCAGATTCAACGCTGGGAAGAGACTGGTATTATTGAGCCAAGTCATGCCAAAGCACTTCGTGAAGCTATTGCTCATCCAGAATGGTTCGATTTGTCTGACCGTACGATGGTGCTGTTTGGTGCAGCCTCAGAAGCAGGACCACTGCCTTGGTTAGCCAAATGGAAAGCAAATATTGTTGCTATAGATTTACCAAACTCACGAGTCTGGGGCAAAATCCTAAATACAATTCAACAAGGGAATGCAACACTTATTGCACCATGTGTTGAAGCCGTTGATTCGTCAGCAAAAGCTTCTGAGTTAAAAGATAAGCTGGGTGCAAATTTACTGACTCAATTACCAGAAATAGCGCAGTGGCTGGTGCAGTTTCCACAAAAGTTAGATTTGGCAGCAATCGCCTATTTAGATGGTGAAAAGCATGTCCGCGTTTCCATGGCAATGGATAGCATCATGCAATTTGTGAGCGAGCATAAGCCTGATACAAGCCTTATGTTTATGTGTACTCCAACCGATGTTTATGCAGTACCAAAAGAAGTTGCAGAGGCTGCTCAAGAGAAATTTAAATCCCGCAGAAAAATGCAAAAGTTGGCAGTAAAAGGTGTTTCTGCTCTTTCGCTCAATCGTTTTTTTCAAGCGCCATATCAAGACTTGGTTACATGTGAAAATGGAAAAACTTATGGTATTGCCGACTGCTTAGTGGTTGAACAAGGTCCAAACTATGCTTTGGCAAAGCGTATTCAACAATGGCGTGCTATTTTGGCCCGCCATCAAGGACAACGTGTCAGCATTAATATTGCACCATCGACAACGACTCATTCAGTGACTAAAAATCCATTATTGAAAGCAGCTTTTAATGGCGCAGAACTTTTCGATGTAGAAGCATTTAGCCCTGAAACCACCAATGCCATTATGGCGGCACTCTGGATTCATGACTTAAGAAATGAGTCTTCTGTCGCGAATCCTGAAACTGTCTTAGACCATCCGCTTGAACTTATGATGGAAGGTGCCAATCATGGTGGTCTATGGCGTGTCGCTTATTTAGCACGAACTGCCCTACCTTTTGCGGCAATTTATGGTTTTGCTACCGAAAAACTTCCTTTTAGAAAATCATCTAAAAAATAATTTGATTAAAGCCCAATCCTAGAATTGGGCTTTTTTCTAATGTGTCTTTATTTATATTGAAAGTGTGATAGATATTTTTGCATTTCATCAGGAGGCACCATGCCGCCCCCAGTAGCCCATATTACATGATTTGCCTGTTGCAACTGCTCAGCTGTAAACTGGTGTAAAGCCAAGTAATCAGGACTCGTCTGAACATAATACGGCCCCATCATGCCTGCTACTGCAGAAGGCTCAAGCTGAATATTCTCAGTTTGATTTAAAAGCGCAATGAGCTCATATAAACGTTCATCGTGAATGGTGTAGTAGCCATCGATTAATTGTTGCATAGCACGCCCGACAAAACCTGAAGCACGCCCTACCGCAAGCCCGTCTGCCGCAGTAACGTTATCAATACCAATATCATTGACTGAAATCTGATCATGCAAACCTGTGTGGACACCAAGTAACATACACGGCGAATGTGTTGGTTCTGCAAAGATACAATGTACATGCTCACCAAAAGCCAGTTTTAGTCCAAAACTCACCCCACCAGGGCCACCACCGACGCCACACGGCAAATAAACAAATAATGGGTGTTCAGCATCGACTTTAATTTGGTTTTGCTCAAATTGCTGTTTTAAGCGTATTCCTGCAACTGCATAACCTAAAAATAATGTGGTTGAGTTTTCATCATCAATGAAAAAGCAGTGAGGATCTTGCTCTGCGGCTTTACGTCCCTCTTCAACAGCTACTCCGTAATCACTGGCATATTCTACAACGTTGACGCCGAGTGAACGTAGTTTGTCTTTTTTCCACTGTCTAGCATCAGCCGACATATGAACAGTAACTCTAAAGCCGAGTTTGGCGCTCATAATACCAATAGAAAGCCCAAGATTGCCCGTAGAACCTACTGCAATTTGATACTTAGAAAAGAATGCCCTAAATGAATCTTGATCTAATTTACTATAATCATCTTCTGGTTTGAGTAACCCTGCCTGCATGGCAAGTTTTTCAGCATGTGTGAGCACTTCATAAATACCACCACGTGCTTTAATGGAGCCTGAAATAGGTAGATGACTATCCTTTTTCAGCCAGAATGTTCCATTAAGCTGTACTTGTTTTGCTGAAGAAAGTGCTTGTTGCATATGAGCAATTTCAACAATATCTGATTCAATTTTTCCCTGTTGTGCTTGAGTTTCAGGAAATACTTTTGCCAAATAAGGTGCGAAACGCGCTAGTCTTGCTTCTGCTTCACTTACATCCTTAGCGGTTAGTCCAACTTTTTCTAAAGCTTCTTTTAAAGGATAGCGATGAGGTGTAAACCAAAATGTTTCTTGATAGGCTTGAAGTGTTTCAATAAGTGGAAATTGTTGTTTTAGCTGATCTATTTGAACCGCATTCATAATATATCCTGATATAAAATTTTAAGCCCAATCTATAAAGCTGTTTGATGGCCTATAACAACCTATTAATTTATAGATGAATGTACATGAAAAATAGTCTCAACTTTAAAAACTAAACAAATAAAAAAGCCACTGTGAACAGTGGCTTTAATTTTTTAAATGCTTTTATACAAACTGTAAGAATAACCAGTACAAACCACCTGACAAGCAGATTGTTGCAGGAAGAGTAAATACCCATGCAGAGAGAATTGTCTTCACAGTATTAAAGTTTAAACCTGATTTATTCGCGACCATCGTACCCGCAACAGCACTGTTTAAAACGTGTGTTGTTGAAACTGGCATACCTAAACCATCAGCAGCTGCAATTGTACTCATTGCAACAAGCTCAGCAGACATCCCTTGACCATAAGTCATGTGGTGCTTACCAATACGCTCACCTACAGTCACAACGATACGTTTCCAACCCACCATTGTGCCTAGACCAAGTGCTAAAGCAACAGCCACTTTTACCCAAGTCGGAATGTATTGTAAGAATGAATCTAAGCTACTACGGTATTCTTTCACAAGCTTTTTCTGTGAGTCATCCATTTTTGGTAAAGCATCTGCTTTATCCAAACGCTTAAACGTCGTGGTGCTTAAATACATGTCATTACGAATTTCGCTAATTGCAGCTTCAGGAATATCTTTTAAGTTGCTATAGCTAGAAACTCGCTCACCCAAGTGATCAGTCATACTTGCCAATGCAGGCACAACTTCCGGAGTTTGCTGTTTAGTTTGAATATATTTAGTCAGAATAACACGTGCTTTTTCATCGGTTAATTCTGGCTGATTTTGATTCAAAAATACGGCAGTTTGAGAAGAAAGCTGATGGAATGATTGAACTTGCTGAGTATCAAGATTTTTATTTAATGAATAAGCCAACGGCACCAGACCAACCAAAATCAGCATGATGAGTCCCATACCCTTTTGACCGTCATTAGAACCATGTGCAAAACTCACACCTGTACAGGTAAAGATCAAGATTGCACGAATGATTGCTGGTGGTGGTTTATTCCCTTCAGGTGGCTGGAATAATTCTAATTGGCGTTTAAAAATAGTTTTAACCAACAAGAATACAATCGCTGCAAAAGCGAAACCAATTAAAGGTGAAAATAATAATGCCTTACCGACTTTAATCACCTGATCCATATCAACACCACTGGTCGTTACGCCAGTCGATGCACTCAATAGATGGTTCATAATACCCACACCCAAGATTGAACCAATCAAGGTATGAGAGCTAGAAGCAGGAATACCCAAGAACCAAGTACCTAAGTTCCAGAGAATCGCAGCAATAAGAAGCGCAAAAACCATTGCGAAACCTGCACCGCTACCCATATTCATGATCAGCTCAACAGGCAACAATGCAATAATGCCGTAAGCGACTGCGCCGCTTGCAACCATTACCCCAAGGAAATTACAAAAACCAGCCCACATGACTGCAACTGGTGCTGGTAAAGCATTGGTGTAAATCACTGTTGCTACTGCATTTGCAGTATCGTGGAAGCCATTTACAAACTCAAAGCCTAAAGCAATCAAGAGTGCAGTTGATAAAAGAATAACTGAATAAAGACTCAAAGGTGGTACATGTGCTAAATCAGCACTCACCTGAAATCCAATATAAATAAGTGTTGCAACAATAATCGTCAGAAACACCGGCATAAAAAATTTAGGTGTCGGGACATGTACATTCGTCGATTTGACTTGCAGGTTTGCCGCAAGTTTTGAATCCGAAACAGGGGGTAGATTAGAATTCATGCAGACGGTAAGAGGATAAAAAAATCCTCTGTATTCTTAAATTAAATTATGACAATTATATGACAAAGCGGCGCCCGATGAAGTCAATTTTTCACATTTTGACCTCATTTGATGCACCTTTCCTCTACGGTTTTTATTTTTTTATTTAAATACAATGATTTACATAAATCCCCATCCATCTATTTTATGACTATTTTTGAAGCAAAAATATCTAAAAAATTACCTAAACGACTATTTTTTAAACACCACAACTGTCATAAAACCGAATATTGGAGATGAAATATTTCAATATCATGATCATTTTATGAATATTTGATGAAAAAACAGTCTTCATTTGTCATAAAAGCCGTTTTTTAATGAATCTATTACAGTGAATGATGGGTCGTTATAGCTCATCAATTGCGCAACTATTCTGTTACAATAGCGCCGCATTTTTAAATTCATATAAAAGATCGGGGTTTTCTATGTCTACGCTTGCCACCCTAAAAGCGCTTCTTGCTAAACGCATTCTGATTATTGATGGTGCAATGGGAACTATGATCCAGCGCCATAAATTGGAAGAAGCAGACTACCGTGGTGAGCGTTTTGCCGATTGGGCACATGACTTAAAAGGTAACAATGACCTTTTGGTTCTGACCCAGCCTCAAATCATTCAAGGTATTCATGAAGCTTATCTTGATGCTGGTGCTGACATTATTGAAACCAACAGCTTTAACGGCACGCGTGTTTCTATGTCTGATTACCACATGGAAGATATTGTTCCAGAGATTAACCGTGAAGCAGCACGTTTAGCTAAAGCAGCTTGTGAGAAGTATTCGACTCCAGATAAACCGCGTTTTGTAGCAGGTGTACTTGGACCAACATCGCGTACTTGTTCCATTTCACCGAATGTAAATGACCCTGCCTTTCGTAACATCACTTTTGATGAGCTAAAAGAAAACTATATTGAAGCGACACATGCGCTGATTGAAGGCGGTGCAGATATCATTTTGATTGAAACCGTATTTGACACATTAAACTGTAAAGCTGCAATTTTTGCGGTTAAAGAAGTCTTTAAACAAATTGGTCGTGAATTACCAATCATGATTTCAGGGACCATTACCGATGCATCGGGTCGTACCTTAACAGGTCAAACTGCGGAAGCGTTTTGGAACTCTGTACGTCATGGTGACTTACTATCGATTGGTTTTAACTGTGCGCTTGGTGCAGATGCAATGCGACCTCACGTAAAAACCATTTCCGATGTCGCAGATACGTTTGTTTCAGCGCACCCAAATGCGGGCTTACCAAACGCTTTTGGTGAATATGACGAAACGCCAGAACAAACGGCAGAATTCTTAAAAGAATTTGCAGAAAGCGGCTTAATTAATATTACTGGTGGTTGCTGTGGTACAACACCTGACCATATCCGCGCGATTGCCAATGCGGTAAAAGATATTGCGCCTCGTCAAGTTCCTGAAACTGTACCTGCGTGTCGTTTGAGTGGTTTAGAACCATTTAACATTTACGATGACTCACTTTTCGTGAACGTGGGTGAACGTACTAACGTTACAGGTTCAAAAAAATTCTTACGCTTAATTCGTGAAGAAAACTTTGCTGAAGCTTTAGAAGTTGCACAGCAACAAGTGGAAGCTGGCGCACAGATTATCGACATTAACATGGATGAAGGGATGCTCGATTCGCAAAATGCGATGGTGCATTTCTTAAACCTTGTAGCTTCTGAGCCAGATATTTCACGTGTGCCAATCATGATCGACTCATCAAAATGGGAAATCATTGAAGCTGGCTTAAAATGCGTACAAGGTAAACCCGTTGTTAACTCGATTTCTTTAAAAGAAGGTTATGACGAGTTTGTAGAAAAAGCTCGCCTGTGCCGTCAATATGGTGCTGCGATTATTGTCATGGCATTTGACGAAACAGGTCAAGCCGACACTGCTGCACGTAAGCGTGAAATCTGTAAACGCTCATATGACATTTTAGTGAATGATGTTGGCTTCCCTGCTGAAGATATTATTTTTGACCCGAACGTGTTTGCAGTTGCAACAGGTATTGAAGAACACAATAACTATGGCGTCGACTTTATTGAGGCCACAGGTTGGATTAAACAAAACTTACCTCACGCCATGATTTCTGGTGGTGTGTCGAATGTTTCGTTCTCGTTCCGTGGTAACGAGCCTGTTCGTGAAGCCATTCACTCTGTGTTCTTGTACCATGCCATCAAGCAAGGCATGACCATGGGTATTGTGAATGCTGGCCAAATGGCAATTTATGATGATATTCCAGCCGAGCTAAAACAAGCAGTTGAAGATGTCATTTTAAACCAAAACCAAGGTGAGTCTGGTCAGGCTGCGACTGAAAAATTGCTTGAAGTGGCTGAAAAATACCGTGGACAAGGCGGCGCTACAAAAGAAGCCGAGAACCTTGAATGGCGTAATGAGTCAGTCGAAAAACGTCTTGAATATGCTTTAGTTAAAGGTATTACAACTTACATTGATGAAGATACCGAAGAAGCTCGCCTCAAAGCCAAACGTCCTTTAGATGTAATCGAAGGTGCTTTGATGGACGGTATGAACGTGGTTGGTGACTTGTTCGGTTCGGGCAAAATGTTCTTACCACAAGTTGTGAAATCTGCACGTGTTATGAAGCAAGCTGTGGCTTGGCTCAACCCGTACATTGAAGCTGAAAAAACAGGTAGCCAATCTAAAGGTAAAGTCTTGATGGCAACTGTTAAAGGCGACGTACACGATATTGGTAAAAATATTGTAGGCGTGGTACTTGGCTGTAATGGTTACGACATTGTTGACCTTGGTGTAATGGTACCGTGCGAGAAAATCTTGCAAACCGCAATTGATGAGAAATGTGACATCATTGGTTTGTCAGGTCTGATTACCCCATCTTTAGATGAAATGGTGTTTGTTGCCAAAGAAATGCAACGCAAAGGCTTTAACATTCCTTTATTGATTGGTGGTGCAACAACCTCAAAAGCACATACAGCAGTAAAAATTGATCCTCAGTACCAAAACGATGCTGTGATCTATGTAGCTGATGCTTCACGTGCTGTGGGTGTTGCAACCACCCTGCTTTCGAAAGAAATGCGTGGAAACTTTATTGCAGAGCACCGTGCTGAATATGCCAAGATCCGTGAGCGCTTAGCCAACAAACAGCCAAAAGCTGCAAAATTGACTTATGCAGAGTCAGTTGAAAACGGTTTTAAAATTGACGAAAGCTATGTACCACCAAAACCAAATCTTTTGGGAACACAAGTCCTCACCAACTATCCTCTTGCAACCCTTGTAGAGTATTTTGACTGGACACCATTCTTCATTTCTTGGAGCTTGGCAGGTAAATTCCCGAAAATTTTAGAAGATGAAGTGGTTGGTGAAGCTGCAACTGACTTGTACAACCAAGCTCAAGCGATGTTGAAAGATATTATCGACAATAATCGTTTTGATGCTCGTGCTGTATTCGGTATGTTCCCCGCTCAACGCACTGACGCAGACACAGTGAGCGTATTTGATGAAGCTGGTCAAAATGTTACGCATACTTTTGAGCACTTACGTCAACAATCGGACAAAGTCACAGGTAAACCAAACTTGTCTTTAGCAGATTACATTCGTACTGACCGTGAGCAACAAGACTACTTAGGCGGATTCACTGTATCGATTTTTGGTGCAGAAGAATTGGCAAATGAGTACAAAGCCAAAGGTGATGACTACTCTGCAATTTTAGTTCAGTCACTAGCCGACCGTTTTGCTGAAGCCTTTGCCGAACACTTACATGAACGCATTCGTAAAGAGTTCTGGGGCTATAAAGCGGATGAACAGCTTAGCAATGAAGAACTGATTAAAGAGAAATATGTCGGTATTCGCCCTGCACCGGGTTACCCTGCTTGCCCAGAGCACTCTGAAAAAGCGGTGTTGTTCGACTGGTTAGGTTCTACCGACAAAATCGGCACTAAACTGACTGAACACTTTGCAATGATGCCACCATCTTCGGTAAGTGGTTTCTATTATTCTCATCCACAAAGTGAATACTTTAACGTAGGTAAAATATCTCAAGACCAACTTGAAGATTATGCAAAACGTAAAGGTTGGACACTGGATGAAGCGAAACGTTGGTTAGCGCCGAATTTAGATGATTCGATTGTTTAATGTTTATTTTATAACAATTGAGATCAGGTATGATTTATTTTAATGCCTGATCTCATATAATTAGTATTCTGGTTTAGTTAACTCGTCCACAATCAAACTTTTATTAATATTATTAATAAACAAATAAAAATCATGCTCTAATTTAATAAAATCTTTTCTCTCACACTCTTGAATAGTAATACCAAGACTTTCAGCATTAATAATTAGTTTCTTAATATGATCAGCATATCCAAGTTTTCGAGGAAGTCCTTTATTTAAAAAATTTATATCTACATCTATCAGCTTAATAATATTTTTATAATTATTAGAAACATTTAAATCACCTTCAAATGAATTTGGATATATAACACGATAAAAAAACAAGCGATCAATTGAGTTAGATTTCAAATAACTACTATGTTCTAGATAAATATCAATAGTTTCAATAAAATTCCTATAATGCTGTAAATATGTCGAATACCTATTAACTTGCTGTGTATTTAAATTATTAGCATGCGTAGTTATATAAGTTTCTAAATAAATCTGTACTGATATCCAACCTAATAAAACTGTTGTAATTGCTATTGCGAGCACAGGTATTTGAAAAATATATTGAGTTAATTCAATGAATTTTTTTAAACCTTCACTAGTTGGTTCAAAATGATATCCGCTCTTCAAAATGAAGAAAAAATTACAAATAAAAAAATAAAGAGTAGCACATGCTGCCAAAAACCAGATACGTTTTATTATTCTATTAATTAACGAACTATCCCTTGCTAACTTATCCATCTATCTAATTAACCTGTACTTTTGCAATTCCGTATTTAGAGAAATAGCTTTCTCTGTATATATTCCTTTTGGATGAGATTTAAGAAACCCAATTCTATGTTGAATTTTAAAAAACTTTCTATTATAAATAAAAGAACCATTTTCCTTTTGTAAAGGAAAATGTTTTTTTAAAGATTTAATTGAGTCTTCAATAAACTTTATGTCTGCTTTATTTGGTAATGGTTTAATTGCATTAAGCTTTCGCTGAAGTTTCTCTACAGACACATGATTTACTCTAGATAACTTACTTACTAATCCCTGACATCTATTAAAATCAATTCGATAAAAATAATGTGTTCTATAATTAGGTTTTTTAACTAATTGCTCTAATCTATGAATTGCCGCTCTAATATTTTTTACTTCAATCTTATCAAACTTTGGTGTTTTTAAATCAACCCTAATATTATGAACTTTTAATGCTTTACTTGAGAATCTTTCTACCTTAATTTTATCTATATTTAATGGAAGATCTATACTATTTAACTGACCTTCAACAATTTTTATAATAGAATCAAAATTATATTCTGAATTTTTACTAGAAATTGTAATATCATCAATATAACGGGTATAAATTAACTTTTTATTTTTCAAACGAAAGAATAGTCTTTCTTCTATTGAAAATAATGCTAAAGAAGCTATATAACTTGAAGTAATACCTCCTTGAGGAACTTTACCATCAACACAACATAATTGCGCTAAGATTTTCGACAACTCATCATTATATTTAAAGAAATTTTTAAATATTTTTTCTACTAATTCTTGAGTAATATTATCAAAAAAATCTTCTATATCTAATTTAAGTAAAGCTCTAGCACCACAATGTTTTTCAGCACTAGCAACATAATCATTTGAGGATATTTCATCAGCTGGAATAGAACCAAAAATATAGTCTGGCCATTCTATTTGTTGAGTAAAAATTCTATTCTTAATTCTTCTTTGTATTTTTCTTAAAGAGGTATTTGGATTATAGATATTCCTTAGTTTACCATTACTTTTTTTTATAAATCCAGCTTTATATTTAGCTTCATCTTCTAATAAAAGTACATTTGTTAATTCATCAATATCAATAGATAAAACTTCAGATAATTTATCTAAACTATCAATTTTAGAGCCTTTATAAATATATTTGGACTTGATCATTTGATATAGCGAGGGCACTCTAAATGCTAAGTAGATATAATAAACTCTAAAGAACAATACATAGAGCTTGTAATCTCAATTTACTTGGTTACTCAACAGCACTTAAATAAACACTGAGATTACTACCCTCGGCTATCAGGATTATTTGGGACAAATGACGGAAACGACACTTCTCCCCACAAGCTATCTATTCAATAGCACTAGTTAAAACTAGCCAATAAGAGCTGAAATTAATTGAGTAACATCCGTAACCAAACGAAACATTTGGGATAACAAGATTTATACCATGTTTAAAAAATTTGTAAAAGTATTAGCAACTATTTTAAGAAAAAAATAGATATCCATTTGAATTTTTATTAGAAATCCCTCAACCTTAAAGGACTGAGGGATTTAAAAGAATTTATTTCAATACTCTGCATCAAGCAGACATTACTTTTACTTCAAATGTGCCTTAATCTTCTCTTTAACTGCTTCAGTTGAAATACCATAGCGATCATGTAAAGTGGGCAATGCCCCTGCATCTAAAAATGCATCTGGCAAACCAATCATGTCAAAACGAGGATGTTGTCCATTTCTTAGAAATAGTGAGCCAACGGCTTCCCCTAACCCACCAATGACTGAATGATTTTCGGCAGTTAAAACAGGTCGGCCACCTTTTGTGACTTCATCTAAAATAGTTTGTTCATCTAGAGGCTTAATGGTCGGTACATGTAGCACTGAAACCTCAATGCCCTCTTTTTCAAGCTCTTCGGCTGCCTCAAGCGCACGCATGGTCAATAAACCAGTCGAAATAATGAGTAAGTCTTTACCGGGTTTAATCACCTGTGCCTTACCCAATTTAAACTGGTAGTTGTATTTATCGAGCACTAACGGAACCTGACCGCGTAATAAACGCATATATACCGGACCATTATGCGCGGCAATCTGAGGAATCGCCTGTTCTATTTCCAAGGCATCACATGGATCGATAACCATCAAGTTCGGCATAGCGCGGAAAATCGCAATATCATCTGTCGCTTGATGACTTGGGCCATAACCCGTGGTTAACCCTGGAAGTGCTGCCACAATTTTGACATTCAGATTATCTTCCGCAATTGCCATACAAATAAAGTCATAGGCACGACGTGATGCAAACACGGCATAGGTGGTCGCAAAAGGAACAAACCCTTCACGAGCAAGTCCTGCTGCTGCGCTCATCAAAAGTTGTTCTGCCATGCCCATTTGGAAAAACTTGTCTGGGTTTTCTTTTGCAAAAATATGTAGGTCTGTATATTTTGATAAATCGGCTGATAAACCTACTATATCGTCACGCTCTTTTGCCAAGTCATTCAGTGCATGTCCAAATGGAGCTGGTTTGGTCGGTTGGCCCTCGGCAGCAATAGAAGCAATCATTGCCGAAGTGGTTAGTTTTTTCTTAGGAGGATTAGCTAACTGGCTCATGGTGTATTCCTTACTGTCCGTAGTGGGTCAAAATATTTAAAGCATCATCCCATTCATGTTCATCAACACGAATAAAGTGTGTTTTTTCGCGGCTTTCCAAGAACGACACGCCTTTACCCATTTTAGTGTCACAAATAATGACGCGTGGGCATGTACCTTTATGGTTTCGCGCTTGATCGAATGCTTCAAGCAAAGCTTCCATGTTGTTGCCATCTACACGTTGGGTGTACCAACCAAATGACTGCCAACGATCAACAATTGGCTCAAACGCTAAAATTTCGCTGGAGTGCCCATCTGCCTGCTGATTATTCACATCAATAATCGCAATTAAGTTATCTAGTTTCCAATGCGAAGCAGACATTACGGCTTCCCACGTTGAACCTTCATTTAGCTCCCCATCGGACAGTAAGTTATAGACAAAAGCATCTGATTTTTTCTGTTTCAGTCCTAGACATGCACCAACTGCAATTCCAAGACCATGACCCAATGAGCCACCTGTAATTTCCATACCGGGTGTATAGGAAGCCATGCCCGACATTGGTAACCGACTGTCATCGGCTCCGTAGGTTTCAAGCTCTTCAAGCGGAATAATTTTTGCTTCAATTAAGGCTGCATAGAGTGCAATTGCATAGTGCCCAATAGAAAGATAAAAACGGTCACGGCCTTCCCATTCAGGGTTTTCTGGCTGATATTTCATCGCATGAAAATAAGACACGGCGAGCAAATCTGCTGCACCTAAAGCTTGTCCAACATAGCCTTGGCCTTGTACTTGCCCCATGCGTAAAGCATGTTGGCGAATGTGGTAGGCACGTTGTTGCAACTCGGCAATTTGGCCTGCTTTATCAACATTTAACATTGTCATTTACTATTCCTTATTAACGATTGACCAGTTTTGCCGGAACACGCAGAACCAAACTGGCACCGAAAATTAATACTGCTGTGATTAAGAACATGCCGATTGCATTTGAACCCGTGTTGGTAGTGACCCAACCGATTAAATAAGGTGAGCAAAATCCTGCAAGATTGGCGAAGCTATTCACTGCTGCGATACCTGCCGCTGCGGAAACACCACCCAAAAAGTTGGTCGGTAACATCCAGAATAAAGAGGATGCCGTCAGCACACCTGAGGCTGCGATGCAAAGGCAAATTAAAGAGAGCGTTAGATTTGAAGCGAATAAAGTCGCAAATGTAAGTGCTAAAGCGCCTGCACACATCGGGATAATTAAGTGCCAGCGGCGTTCTTGAAAATGGTCACCGCTACGCCCTGCCAAAATCATGACCACAATGGCACACATATAAGGCAGACTGGTGAGCAAACCGATATGCCAGTTATCACTAATGCCCGAGTTACGAATGAGAGTTGGTAGCCAAAATGTAATGGCGTATTGCCCCATCACGACACAAAAGTAAATACCTGCCAGTAGCCATAAGCGTTTATCTGCAATGAACTCTTTGACGCTAGCATGACCTTCTTTGTGCTGGTTATCCTGAGCAAGTTCTTGCTTCACCAAGTTCTTTTCATCTTGGGTTAACCAATTGGCGTCTTGAACTGAATCTTTTAAAACAGCAAGTACAAGTAAGCCGACAATCACTGTGGGAATGGCTTCAATTACAAACATCCATTGCCAGCCGAACCAGCCATGTACACCGCTCATTCGGTCTATGATTAAGCCTGAAAGTGGTCCACCAATCATTCCTGAAATTGGAATCGCGATAAACCAAAGAACTGTCATGCGTGCGCGGCGGTAAGACGGGAACCAATAAGTGAGATAAAGCAACAAGCCCGGAGCTAGTCCAGCTTCGGCGACACCAAGCAAAAAACGTAAGGTGTAAAATTGCCATTCGGTTTGAACAAAGGCAAAACAGCCTGACAAAATGCCCCATGTAATCATGATTCGGGCAATCCAACGCCGTGCACCTACTTTGTGAAGCACAATGTTACTTGGTACTTCACAGAGGAAATAACCAATAAAGAAAATCCCTGCGCCTAGACCATATACAGCTTCACTAAACTGTAAATCGCTCATCATTTGGAGTTTGGCAAAACCCACATTTACTCGATCTAAATAGGCACAAAAATAACAAAGCATTAAAAATGGCATGAGCCGAAATGCAATTTTTCGATACGCCGATTTACGAATCGTTGTATCTACTTCAGATGAAAATACTGTATCCATCATGCGAATCCCTTTACATTTGGCCACAGTATCCTCTTGTGACCATCATTCTATTTTTAGTTTTTAAATGACAAGCGTTAATGAATCAGCATGCCACCATTTACATCGAGTGTGACACCAGTTAAGTAAGCTGACAGATCACTTGCCAAAAATAATGCTGCATTTGCAACATCTTGCGCTTTACCTAAGCGGCCAAGTGGAATACCTGCCAAAATGTCGTGACGACGGTCATCATTCATTAAACCGCCAGTAATATCAGTCTGGATTAGACCGGGGGTAAGAGAATTTACACGGATCTGGTCACCACCAAACTCACGTGCCATCGCTTTTGCCAGACCTAATACACCTGCTTTGGCAGCACTATAGTGTGGCCCGCCAAAAATACCACCACCGCGCTGCGCTGAAACTGAGGATAGGCATACAATGCTTCCACCACCGTTTGCTTTCATAGATGGAATAACCGCTTGCGACATAATCAGTGTTCCGCGCAGGCTGACATCTAAAATACGGTCATAGTCATTGCGTTGAATATCAAGTGTTTTAACTGGCTGAGTAATACCAGCATTGTTAATTAAAATATCAATCTTGCCATAGTGCTGTAGTGCTCGTTCAACAGCTGCTTTGACCTGTTCTTCGTTCGCAACGTTTGCAGCAAGTCCTAAATGTCCTTCACCAAGTGCCTTTGCAGCGTTTTGGCTTTGAGCAAGATCTAAATCAACAATAATGACTTTGGCACCTTGTTGTGCAAAGATTTCTGCGGTTGCTCGCCCAATTCCACGTTCTGATGCTGCACCGGTAATTAATGCCACTTTTCCTTGTAGTAACATATTCAATCCTCTTTTACGCTTTATTTCCTGAGTTCTGACTTAGAATCTCTTTTTTCACAAAGCCCAGCAATCATCTCAAATTCAACAAGGCATGAAAAAAATTCATGCCTGTGCTATTTTCAAATAAGTTTTAGGGATAAAAACGGATCATTTCATGGATAGCAGTGAAAACAATTTCAACCAAATGCCCTCAATTAAAACCTTACAGGCTTTTGAACAAACCGCCCGTTTCGGCAATGTTGCCAAGGCAGCCGAGCATTTGAATCTCACGCCTTCGGCAGTAAGTCATCAAATTGCTAAGCTTGAAGAAATGATTGGGCAGAGTTTATTTATTCGTGGTGCCCGTGGTGTGACGCTTACCCCTTCTGGCGAACGCTATTTTCAAGATGTCACCACCATTTTGCATAACCTCATGTTAGCCACGGAAAAAGCTGCCGATAAAAGCCCTAAAGACAGTTTATATATTCATTCATCCCCAAGTTTTGGTTTGCTTTGGTTGCTCCCTCGCCTCGAGTCATTTAAAGAAAAGTTCCCCATGATTCAAGTCAACTTGTCATGTTCTTATGAAAATTTGCACTTTACTCGCGACAAGATCGACATTGATATTCGTCATGGTTTGCCCAACTGGACAGGGGTAGAAATCAGAACGATTCGTAATGAAAAGCTAGAAGTACTTGCATCCCCCAAACTACTTGAACGTAGTCCAGTAAATAAACCTCAAGATTTATTAAAGAAAGAACTGATTTTATCGCGCTCGACCTTAGTCACTTGGCCACAATGGTTTGCCCATCAGGGTCTAACTATTCCTGAGTTTCCCTACACTTTGAGTTTTGACCGCTCTTATATGTCACTTGAGGCGGCCACACACGGGCTAGGTTTTGTTTTAGAAAGTAATTTGCTTACCCAAAATTATTTAGAATCTGGGAAATTAGTTAGAGTTTTTGCAGATGAGCTATCGATTCCAATCTCTGCTCATCACTTGGTATATCCACGAACCCACCAATTTATTCCTAAAATTGAGCTATTTTTAAACTGGATTCATGATGAATTGGCAGGCTGAGAAATCATTTCTTAAATGATCTGAATTTGCTCAACTCGTAAGTGATGCATCATCTCTCGAACAAATACAAAGTAGCTAAAAACATAAAGCTGATTTGGAGCCATTTGATTTGTGTAGTAGCTCAAACGCTCAATAAAACTATTAAATCCATGCTCAAGCTCGATACGGCTGATTTGCTTTTTAGCACTAAAAAATAACTCACTGAGTTGTGCCATGGCGGTGTCAGCCGTAACCGCTAAACCACTTATATTCAGATTTCTGAGGGGCCTTGACTCGATGATTTCTTCAATAAAATAAATCATCTTTTCGATAGCGAGTTCATCAACAACCCCATGGCCGATACTTTTTGAACCAACAAAACCTAAGCCCTGCTCAAGGTGAATGTGTTGGCTGTCTACATCAAACGAGAGACTATTTAGACCAAGTGAAAATTTTAAAACCGAGTCGGAATGAGTCATAAAAATAACTTACCGTTGAATTTTGCTCATAAGATTAGCTTCTTTATAAGCATAAATTGAACCAGTTTTTCCAATATTTAACATTAACTAATCGATTATTATTAACACTACATATAATAAAAACCTCTTTAAAAAGATGAAAAATCAATCTTATATTCATCCAGTCTTACTATTAAAAAATAGAGTATAAACATGAAAAAATTAGTAATTTTAGGTATTACGATTTATAGCTTTGCACAACTTACCAATGCAGCCACATTAAATGTAAAACCATATAGTACAACTCAAGACGGTCAAAAAGTTGATCTATACACCATGAGCAATAACAAAGGAGTCTCAGTTTCTTTTATTAGCTTCGGTGGTGTAATTACACAGATTTTGACTCCCGATGCCCAAGGTAAACAAAATAATATCGTTTTGGGCTTCGATGATCTAAAAGGCTATGAAGTTACTGATACCAAGGAAGGAATTCATTTTGGCGGATTAATTGGTCGTTATGCGAACCGTATTGGCAATGCTAAATTTAGCTTAGATGGAAAAACGTATAACCTCGAAAAAAATAATGGCCCGAACTCATTACATAGCGGCAATCCTGGTTTTGATAAACGTGTTTGGCAAGTTAAGCCCCTCGTTTCTAAAGGTGAAACCGTTAAAGCTTCTCTTAAGTTGACCAGTCCAAATGGTGATCAAGGATTTCCCGGAAAATTAGATGTAGAAGTGATCTACAGTCTTTCAGATCAAAATGAATTCCAGATTGAATATAAAGCCAAAACTGATCAACCGACAGTCGTCAATCTCACCAACCACAGTTATTTCAACTTATCAGGCGCTGGCAATAACCCTTATGGCATACTAGATCATGTGGTACAACTCAATGCAGACCGTATATTGGTAACCGACCAAAACTCCTTACCAACAGGTGAGATTGCTTCAGTTGCAGGTACACCTTTTGATTTTCGAACGCCTAAGGCGATTGTGAAAGATATTCGAGCGAATAATCAGCAATTGGCCTATGGATATGGCTATGACCAAACTTGGGTAATTAATCAAAAGTCTCAAGGGAAACTCAATCTTGCGGCTGTTGTAGTTGATCCAAAATCTAAACGAACAATGCAGGTTTTAACCACTGAACCAAGCGTTCAAATGTATACAGCCAATCATTTATTAGGAAATATTGTTGGCGCAAATGGCGTACTCTACCGACAAGCAGATGCGCTAGCATTAGAAACACAGCATTTTCCAGATAGCCCGAATCAACCATCCTTCCCTTCTACACGTTTAAACCCGAATCAAACTTATAACAGTGTTACCGTATTTAAGTTTGGTATTCAAAAATAGTATTGTGAATTGACACTATATTTATCTAAAAAAGACTCTCAGCTGAATATGGCTGAGAGTCTTTCATTTATTTTACTTTTGTGTCGGGTAAAAATGCAGTTGCAAAACCAAGTAATGGCAACAATGAACATAAACCAAATACCCATTCAATGCCGTTAATATCGGCTAAATGCCCTAACCCTGCTGCGGCAATACCACTGACCCCAAACATAAGTCCAAACATAAGACCTGCAATCATACCCACACGGCCCGGAACAGCTTCTTGTGCGTAAACCACCATTGCAGCAAAAGCAGACGACAACACCAAACCTGCAATAATTGAGAAAACCGTTGTCCAAAATAAGTTTGCATACGGCATCATTAATGCAAACGGTGCCATACCAATAAATGAAACCCAAATCACTGCTTTACGGCCAATTTTGTCACCAATTGGACCACCTGCAAATGTACCTAAAGCAACGGCTGCCAAAAAGGCAAACAAATGCAACTGAGCTGTTTGAATACTGATATGGAACTTTTGAATTAAGTAAAAGGTAAAGTAGTTACTAATGCTGGCAATGTAGGTAAATTTGGCAAACATCAGCACACTAATTGTGCTCAAAGCAATAATTAGCTTACGGCCATGCAATTTAATATGTGCTTGGGTAGCACGTGCAACCACCTGACTTTTAGCATGGCTCACTGTCCAACGGCTTACACCAAATAAAACCCAAATCGCTAAAAGTGCAAATATCACCAAACCCGCAACTGCATGCTGTCCAAACGGGACAATCAGTAAAGCTGCCAACAATGGACCAATGGCTGTACCGGTGTTCCCGCCCACCTGAAAAGTCGACTGCGCTGTACCGAAGCGCCCGCCCGATGCCATTCGTGCCACACGTGAAGCTTCTGGATGAAATGTTGCAGACCCCACCCCAATCAACCCAGATGCACATAACAACACAGCAAAACTTGGTGAAAATGCTAACAAGATAATGCCGCAGAATGTGACAACCATTCCGAGTGGGAGAAGATACGGTTTTGGATGTTTATCGGTATAAAGTCCAATCCAAGGCTGGAGCAGTGAACCCGTAATTTGATATACAAACGAGATTAGGCCAACCTCCGCAAAACTCAGCGAAAAGTTTGCTTTTAGCATTGGATAGATGGCTGGTAGCACCGCCTGAATTAAATCATTCAGTAAATGTGCGACTGCCACGGCGCCTACAATTTTAATAATCATTCCTTGAGGCTGATCATTTGCAACGGTATTGGCAATACCATCTTTCAATTGTATTGAAGACGTCATACCTGAAAAACTCCAATATTTTTAAATGAGATGCTTATTGTAAATTGTCGCTTATAAAGTTATCTTCCAATAATTATCGTATAAGTGACAATTTTTAGGATAGTTTATGTCCGATTCTCTTATTCAGTCTGATTTGTCTGAACTTGTGATTGGGCTATCTTCTGAGCATTCTTACCGAGAAATCACGCCTACCCATACGCATACACGTGCGCAGTTTTTATATGCCTCTACTGGAACTATTCAGGTTTTTACGCCTAATCATGTGTGGATTGTGCCGCCCATGTGCGCGTTATGGATTCCAGCACATGTAGAGCACAGCGTGATTTCACTGAGCCACGTGAAGTTAAATACAGCATTGGTTGAAGTAAATGCAGCCGCTTTAATGGGACAACATTGCTTTATTATTCGGGTAAGCAATCTGTTGCATGAACTTTTGATTCGTTTAAATGAAATTGAACGTGAGGAAACTCCAAATACAGCAACCTCTCAAGAGCTTTCCCGTTCTTTACAAATTTTGATTTTTGAAGAAATTCATCGGGCCAATTTGTTGCCCATTCAGATTCCGTGGCCGAAAGACAAAAGACTCTTAAAAATTTGCCAAGAGTTATTACATACGCCTGACCATTCAAAAGATTTAACAGATTGGGCTGATGATATTGGTGCGAGTTCTAGAACTTTAATGCGTATGTTCCAAAAAGAAACTGGACTGTCATATCGGGCATGGATACAGCAAATGCATATTGCACTTGCCTTGAGTAAAATCGCGAATGGTGAATCTATTGCTCAAATTTCAGAGTCACTGGGGTATACAAACCCCAGCGCGTTCAGTGCAATGTTTAAGCGACATCTAGGAAAAACACCTCAGCAGTTTAGAAGTGCCGCGATGTCGCTATAAGTCTTTTTTTTTGCAGGTAGGTCATGCTTTTCGAGCAAATCATCAAAATCGTGATAGACATGCAGTTCTCGATCTTTACCAGTTCTGGCATGATCTAAGCGCTGTTCAGGGTCGACTAAAACAAGAGTATGGCCATCATCAATCAGACGATCTACGCCTTCTAAAAACATACGTTTACCCACATCGTGGATAAGTGAAATCTGCGTTAAATCAATAACGATCGTGCTTTGATCAGTTGTCTCGTCTTGTAAAATACGCAACAACATTTCAGCTTCGGTAAATTTCAATACCCCTCGAAGCACATACACACTCAATGATGCGTCTTTTCCTGTGCGGTAATGACTTTGTACAATGGTCTGGGCAGAAGGAGTGCCTTCCATGAGATGTAACCCCATGTCACGAGATAATCGTTCTAAAATATCGATTCCTCGAACACTATGACCATGCTCATCTAGTCGAGGTGAAAAAGCAGCAATACTGACCTGCCCCGGTAGCACACCCAAGATACCGCCTGCTACACCACTTTTAGCAGGAATACCTACAGTTGAAAGCCAGTCACCCGCTGCATCGTACATACCACAGCTCATCATGACACTGAGGACTTGTCTAACTACAGATCGATTTAATAGGCGCTTTCCAGTTCTAGGATCGACCCCGCCATTAGCAAGTACACTGCCCATACGTACCAAGTCTTTAACTGTAACCATGATCGCACATTGACGAATGTAACCATTCACAATATCGACAGGGTCAGTTTCCAAAATCCCCACCGTGCGCAACATATAACCGATCGAAAGATTACGATAGGCTGTTTTGACTTCCGAATCATAAACAGACTCATCAAAACTTAATTCACGATCAGCAAGCTCGCTCATAAAACGGCGTAGAATTTCTGCGCTATGCAAACCATGTTTAACCTGAATCAAGGAATGTACAGTAATTGCGCCAGAGTTGATCATCGGGTTTTTTGGACGTCCGTCTTTACCCAATGAAATTTCATTGAAGGCTTCTCCCGAAGGCTCTACCCCCACTTTCGCAAGTACCGCATCAATGCCAAGTTGTTGTAAAACATAGGCATATACAAAAGGTTTAGAAATCGATTGTATGGTGAATTCAACATCATCATCGCCGACCGAATAAATTTCACCATCTACCGTAGACATTGCTAAAGCTAATCGATTTGGGTTTGCATTTGCCAACTCAGGAATATAATCGGCGAGATGACCGCTGTTATCGATGTCACAGGCTTCTATAACATTTGCCAAATAATCTGGGAGAGGGGTTTGCATGGTCAGTAACCTTAAATGAGGAGATTTACAACATCGCGTAAAATTTCAGCACAACCTGCTGATAATATTAAAATTATATCTTTTGTAATGATTTAAATATCACGCTATAAGTATTGTAATTCCGATGACTTACCCTTTTCAAGCTCATTATAGATTTTTCAAAACTTTAAACTGAAGATTAGCTTATTCTTTCTACAAACAAGATCCCATTTAAATGATCGACCTCATGTTGAACAATACGAGCAGGAAAACCATGAAAAATTGTTTCCACCGTCTCGCCCTGAAGTGTTAAATATTTCACCTTAACCATTTCTGCGCGTTCAACTTGTCCACGTTCGTCTGGCACACTTAAGCAGCCTTCTTCACCTAAACAAACTTCTTTTGAGAACTCTAATATCTCAGGATTTACCATTACTACCGCATCCATTTCAGGTGCATCGGGATAGCGTGGATTTGGTCGAGATGCCACAATAATGACGCGTTTAGAGATGTAAACTTGCGGTGCAGCAATCCCTACTCCATTACGTTCGAGCATTGTCGCATGCATAGCGTCAGCAAGCTGATAAAGCCAATTACTGTTTAACTCATTTGCCGAGACGGGAGCCGCAATCAATTTCAAAATATCTTCACCACGCTTCGCGACAGGTAAAACTACACTCATCCTTTGAATCTCTTATTAAACTGGCTATAACAAGTTTTATTGTGTCGCTGAACGAAACAAAAGAAAAGCCATTCCTACATCTGTTTTTGTTTCATCTAAAGCGTTTTTTGTTTTAAAGCTTTTGATCTGAGCAAGCCCAATCGACGTTGCTACATAGAACAAATTTCCTCCATTTACTTTTACTTCACTTTTCCATTAATATCCAAACTTCAATTACAACAATTAAGTAAAAAATGGATCAGGAATTAACTTTGCAGGATGCGAACTATCTTAATAAAGAAGATAAACGAACCCTCGCCCTTTCTTCATTGGGTGGAGCTTTAGAGTTTTATGATTTTGTGATTTATGTATTTTATGCCAAAATCATTTCCGACCTCTTTTTCCCCAGCACGCTTAGTCCATTTTGGGCCATGCTTAACACCTACGGTATTTTCGCAGCAGGTTACTTTTTTAGGCCCTTAGGTGGGGTTGTTATGGCCCATTTTGGTGATTTGGTTGGGCGTAAAAAACTATTTTCGCTTTCTATTTTGCTGATGGCACTGCCTACCCTATTTATCGGGATATTGCCTACCTTTGAAAATATCGGATATTTGGCACCACTACTTTTATTACTCATGCGTGTGGTGCAAGGTATTGCAATCGGGGGTGAAATTCCAGCCGCGTGGACATTTGTGTCTGAACATGTACCTGAAAGAAAAATTGGGCTGGCAAATGGGTTACTCACCGCTGGGCTGTCTTTAGGAATTTTACTAGGCGCGCTCATGTCTTTATGGATTTCACTGAATTTTAGTGAAGGGCAAATCCATGACTGGGCATGGCGTATTCCTTTCATTGCAGGTGGTATTTTTGGTTTGGTTGCACTTTATTTACGAACTTATTTAAAAGAAACGCCTGTGTTTAAAGCCATGCAGGCTCGTAAAGAAATTTCTAAAGAAATGCCTGTAAAACAAGTCTTAAAAACGCATAAAACAGCCGTTGCGATTGGCATGTTATTTACATGGTTTTTAACAGGCTGTGTGGTAGTGGTGATTTTAGCCATGCCAAATTTATTAACTGGTACGTTTGGCTTTGAGCGCGCACAGACTTTTGAAATGCAAAGTGCCGCGATTGTTATGCAAATGGTCGGTTGTATTTTGGCAGGCTATTTTGCTGACCGTTTTGGTTGTGGCAAAGTCATGATGTTTGGTGCGCTTGCCGTAGCACTCACAGCAGCAGTTTTTTATAACAGTTTGGGGCATGCCGCACATTCAACTATTTTTGGTTTATATATGCTGTTGGGCCTATGCTCTGGTACTGTCGGCATGGTGTCGAGCAGTATGGTTAAAATGTTCCCCGCGCCTGTGCGTTTCTCGGGCATTTCATTTTCTTATAATTTGTCTTATGCAATTGTTGGTGGTATGACCCTGCCTTTAGTGCATTGGCTCAGTCAATATAGTGATATTGGTGCGATGTATTATATTTTCGCGCTAACCATTTTGGCCTTTGTGACTGCCTTTGTATTTTGGAATAAGTTTGAAAAAAACAGGTATTAAAAATTTTCACTTATTAAATAAAAAACCACGCCGATCGCGTGGTTTTTTATTGCTGCTTACTTTAGAAAGTAAAGCCAATATTAAAGTTAATACGGTATAGCCATTTATCACTGTTTGGCGAGGTTGCAGAGGTATAACCCGTTGAGTTAGTCGAGCCACCAATAATGTTGGAGTTTTTACCCCACGTATAATCCGCCCAAACCATAAATGGTGAAGCAATAAACATCATCCCTGTGGTGTTCATTTGCGAATCTGACCAATCATCACGTTTTTTATCGAGATAACTATAGTCATTATAAAACTTAATGGCTTTTAGCTTGCCCATATTGGTCACAGGCAGTGTATAAGCAAGGTTTAAACTGGCAATCGTACCTTCCGAAGCAATGAAATAAGCTGGCGTAAGGCCATTCGCTCCCATCAAAGTCATATCACTATTTACACCATCCGGATTTTTAGCATCGTATTGATAATGAATGACAGAACTTTGTAAGTTAAAGCGCTTATAGTTGTTTTCGGTATGTAAACCGACTGCATAATATTTGCCGTCTTTATCGGTAATATCATTATGTAACTGGGCAATTGAACCCGATACACCAAACTCTTGTTTACCGAAATCAGTTTCTAACTTGCGAACAATGCGGGTATTCACCTGATTGCGTTTTTCATTTTGATAGACTTTTTGAGATGGAAATGCATTTCCTGCCAAGTCATCATAAGTTGCACTTTCTGGTGAGTAGCGCAGGTTCGTCTCTAACATTTGCGGGTAATAACCGAGTTTTACATCCCAATCTTTGTCGTGATAATTCCAGTTAATCCCTGGCGCAATATTGTTGCCATAACCTAAAAAGAATGGGATGTGGTAGGTCCAGCCATTTTGCGGGTAAGGATAAATCGTAAAAGGCTTATAAACTAAACCTGCTTCAATGCTGTTATTGGCATCTAAGTTATAGCCGACATATGCTTTCTCAATGGACGTTTTCTGTTGGTCTTGAACCATATAACTGGCATTGATGTAAGCATCATCAAATTTACCTTTGAGATCAACCCTGAAAATATCAAAATGGAGCTTACCAAAACCACGGTTTGGCCCTTCCCAATCTTCATAGCGTTGATTTAACCGAACCACCCCACCTAACTTTAATGAGTCGGTGCCATCATCACTTTTCCATTCAAGCAATGAATCTTTTGCAAATGCATTGACGCTTACCCCCAGCGTAAGCGGTGCAATGAATGCCATGATCAATGAAGTCTTTTTCATCTCTACATCCTTGATTGAGTTCCAGCGTCCTGCTGGAACTTTATTTGTTTTACCTGTAAAACTTCGTTTTTATTGTTTTTTAGACAAAAAAATTTATCTAAAAAAAGGATGGCTTAGCAGCTCCCATCGCATATGTACTAAACCATCCAAACTGGTTAATACAGTTTCTTTTGCGGTGGACCCGCGAAGTTTAATGGTCCAATCGAGTTCATATCGAGCTCGATTACAGTTGGCCCTTCAAAAGCGACAGCCTCTTGAATAACCGTTTTAAATTCATCTGCACTACCGACTTTCCAGCTCTTCACACCCATTGATTCGCCAAGAAGTTTGTAGTCAGGTGTGTGCAATTCATTGAAATACTGGCGGCCACCAAAGTAGTTATTTTGAATGCCACGCATTACGCCATAACCACCGTCATTCATAATCATTAAGACCATGTTGGTGTTTTCTTGCACCATGGTTGCAATCTCACCAATGCCAAGCATTAAGCCGCCATCACCGACTAAACCAATTACTTTTTTGTCAGGGTTAGCAACCGAAGCACCGATTGCAGTTGCAAGACCTAAACCAATTGCACCCGCGAGTGAGTGGATGTTTTGGTTTGGCGCTTGTACAGGGAATAAACGGCTACCCCATGTGCTACCCGACATGGTGATGTCTCGTACAAAAATGCCGTCTTGTGGTAAAGCTGCACGTAAGTGATCACAAATTAATGCGTACTGATCGATTTGCTTACGAAGTGCCTCAATTGCAGCCTGTTTAGCAGCCACAACAGCAGCATCGTAATCGGTATCAACTTTTGAAGTGCCTTGAAGCTGTTCTAACACACGTGTTAAGACATCTTTGGCATCGCCACAAATGAAGTTGCGGATTTTGTAATTACGTTGCTGAGCTACTGGGTTGGCATCTACCTGAATAATGTTTTCAGGAAATTCAACCGAATAAGTTTTTGTTTCATTACTACGTAAACGAGAACCCACTACCACCATCAGGTCGGCATCTTTTAATAACTGCTCAACACCCGCCGAGTTATGGAACGCACCTAAACTACGTGGATGATCATCTGCCAACACCCCACGAGCATGAGTCGATGAAACAACTGGAATACCTAAATCTGCAATTGCTTTAACTTCTGCAATGCTATTTAAAGTTCCACCGCCAATCCAGAAAATCGGACGTTTTGCTTTTTTGATTTCACTGACAAGAAGATCAATTTCAGCTTGCTCTGCCTGTGGCAACTCAAGTGCTTTCACTGGCCCAAGATTAAGTGGTAAATCGATTTCTGCTGCTTGTACATCAATGGGAAACTCAACACTAACTGGTCCCATTGGAACTGTGGTTGCTACACGGATGGCTTCACGTATTACACCAACGGCATTGTCTGGGCTGGTAATACGGAACGCCGCTTTGCTTGATGCACGTAAGAATGTAAGTTGGTCTTTGGTTTCATGGATGAAGCTTGCATCACGGTCGAGATATTCACGCTCAACTTGACCTGTTAAATGCAATACAGGGCTACCGGCATTCATTGCTTCAATGAGTGAACCTACTGCATTACCTGCACCAGCACCCGTACTGGTTAACGCTACACCTAGGCCTTTAAAACGCGAGTGTGCATCTGCCATGGTGACTGCACCCGCTTCACCGCGTGCTGCAACAAAGCGCATTTTTTCACGGCGCCCTACTGCATCGGCAATAGGTAAATTGTGGATGGAAATAACACCATAAATACTATCAACTTGGTGCGCTTCTAAAACTCTTGCGATTGCTTCGCCTACATTTACACGTTCAGTCATGTCTGTTCCTCAAAATTTGTTTTCAGTCCTTGAATTTATTAATCGCACCAAGGGTTAGGCTGTTCATTCAGCCCCATATAAATACTCTTTTGTTGCATGTACGATAAAATGCCCAAACGGCCTTTTTCGCGCCCGATTCCACTGTCTTTAAAGCCACCAAACGGCGCACTAATCGAGAATTTTTTGTAGGTATTAATCCATACCGTTCCTACTTCTAATGCACGTGCAATGCGCCAAGCTTTGCGATAGCTTTCAGTCCAGATGCCTGCGGCAAGACCAAAACAACTGTCATTGGCTTGTGCAATTAAATCTTGCTCGTTGTCATATTTCATAACGACTAAAACAGGGCCAAAAATTTCTTCCTGACAGGTTTGAGCACTGTTATTTAAGCCCGTGATAATGGTTGGTAAGTAATAGCTTCCTTTGGCATAGTCACCAGTGGTAAGTGCCTCTCCACCAATCAGAACTTGACCACCTTCGCTTTTAGCAAGCTGCACATAACGGTCAACTGACTGCAAATGTTTGTCATTGACCAATGGCCCTAAATGCACACC
>ERZ941706.112-NODE-112-length-29484-cov-6.525910_pt1 | contig 29484 bp, 24 predicted proteins | sample MGYA00521232_ERZ941706 | MGnify/ENA primary metagenome ERZ941706 (study PRJEB32759, sample SAMN07749893) | skin metagenome | biome: transportation; feature: city; material: polyester macromolecule | host: Homo sapiens | place: Hong Kong:ER line | collected...
AGTTTGAAAATGCACATGTTGTACGTAACTGTACATCGGATCGTTGTAAGCGATCAATTCATGGACATAGCTATAAAGTTGAGTTATTGCTTAAAGCTTCGAAATTAGATCATGGGCAAATGGTTTATGATTTTGGACTCCTAAAAGGAGTAATAAAAGACCTATTCGACAGCTTTGATCACGCAATCTGTTTTTGGGAAAAAGATGATTCTCAATATATTGATGCATGTCAGACTTTTAGTGCTCGTTGGATTTCTTTACCTGTTTCACCGTCGGCTGAACAGTTTTCACGTATTTTCTTTTATCTAGCTCAGCAAGTTTTACAATCAACAGTCACTCAAAATGGGGAAGGTGATGTTGAAGTATATTCTGTTATTGTTCATGAGACTGATACTGGATATGCTCAGAGCTTTATTGAAGATATTCAAAACGAACAAATGGGTATTTTAAGTCTTGATGGAATTGTTTTTTCAGAACAAATTCAGATAGAGTGGGCAAATCCACAAATGTATGAAGACTTGAAAAAAGGGATTAAATTTAATAATCCTCAAGTTGATTTGCAAGTCGAAGTATAAATCGAATTACTTATTTTATTTGTAGAATTGAAAATTGATCTAGGATGACATTAATGCAATTAACTGAGCAACAGCAAGATAAACTCAGTAAAGTTCAATTAGAAGAAAGTTGGAAAAGATCTTTAGCACCTTTTCTATTAAGTCCTCAGATGGATAGTTTGCGCGATTTCTTATTTCAACAGAAACAAGCTCAGAAAATAATATATCCGCCTAGTAAACAGATCTTTAATGCTTTAAATACCACACCACTGGCTGATGTGAAAGTTGTGATTTTAGGGCAAGACCCATATCACGGGCCAAACCAAGCGAATGGATTAAGTTTCTCTGTTCAAAAAGGTATTGCATTACCACCATCTTTGCGCAATATTTTTCATGAATTACATACAGATTTGGGTATTCCAGCTCCTCGCCATGGTGACTTAACAAAATGGGCTACGCAAGGCGTACTTTTACTGAACAGCGTGCTTACTGTTGAAGCTGGACAGCCAACCTCACATCAAAAGCAAGGTTGGGAAGCATTTACTGATGAAGTTATTGATGTTCTAAATGAACAGAGACAACATATAGTATTTATTTTGTGGGGTGCTTATGCACAGCGCAAAGGACAACGTATAAATAGAGATAAACACTTGGTTTTAACAGCCGCACATCCATCACCTCTTGCTGCAAATAGAGGGGGATTTTTTGGATGCAAAGTGTTTTCAAAAACAAATCAATATTTGAAACAACATGGCATTGAGCCCATAGACTGGCAATTGGACGCATGATGAACTCTCCCAATGTAAATAACTATCACCCGGATTTGGTGGTTGAAGAAGCAAAAAACGGCTGGCGTATAGTACGTTTGAATCGTCCTAAATCGTTACATGCTTTAGACGAATCAATCGTAACGGCATTATTGCGTGTATTTGAAGATTTCCGTGACGATGAACAGGTTAAAGCAATTTGGTTAGACTCAACTACACCAAAAGCTTTTTGTGCAGGTGGTGATGTTAGAAAATTACGCCAACTTGTTATAAATCAAGAAGTCGATACCGCGAATAAGTTCTTCCAGCAGGAATATGCTTTAGATCTACTTTTACATAATTATGCTAAACCGGTTGTGGTTTGGGGAGAAGGTTACGTAATGGGCGGTGGTTTAGGCTTGTTTATGGCTGCACCATTCCGTCTAGTGACACCATATTCACGTTTAGCAATGCCTGAAATTAATATTGGTTTATATCCTGACGTTGGTGCGAGCCGTTTCTTGGCAGATCGTGGTCCAATAGGTTTGTTTACGGGCTTAACCGGTTCAATCATGACTGCTGCTGGGGCGTATAGCATCGGTTGGGCAACACATATTTGTGAAGCTCAGCGTGATAATGTTTTGCAAAAAGTTTTAAATATTAATTGGGCTCATTATCCTGCAGGGGATTTCCGAGCAATTGATGATACTTTAAATAGTTTACACCGTCCTGTTGCGGCAGGTCCATTGCAAAACTCACTTGATGTAATTCATAGTGTTTGCCGTGGTTTTAATTTTGAACAAGACTATCAAGCTATTGTTAGCTTACGTGATGCGAGCAGTGATTGGTTACGTCAAGCGAGTGAGAATTTGCAAAAAGGATCTCCTAGTACCGCGGCAATTACTTGGTTACTGTGGCAATGGGGCAAACAAATCCACTCATGGGATGAGGTCTTTGATCTAGAGGCTCAGATTTCTGAGTGGAAAATCCGTCATCCTGACTTTGTGGAAGGTGTTCGCGCACGCTTAGTTGATAAAGATTTATCACCTGAATGGAAACCATGTGACGATCTAAGCTTGAGAGGTATATTGGCTGATTGTCCACCAGTAACTTCAATTGATAGCTGGAATGCCTTACTTAGACAACACGGTGTGATCACCTAAAGTAAATGACTGAATATAGTGATGAATACTGGATGCAGCTTGCTTACGAGCAAGCTGAATTAGCCGCCCAGCAGGGTGAGATACCTGTTGGAGCGGTTCTGGTGAGCCAAAATCGAGTAATTGGATCTGGTTATAATGCTCCAATTACTTTATTAGATCCAACTGCACATGCAGAAATTCAAGCTATCCGTGCAGCGTGTTCCTCTTTAGAAAATTATCGATTACCTGAAGATACGACTTTATATGTCACTCTTGAGCCATGTACTATGTGTGTAGGGGCGCTCGTACATGCAAGAATTAAACATGTGGTTTTTGGTACGCCAGAACCTAAAGCAGGCTCTTTGGTGAGTGCGCGTCAGTTATTACAGCAAGGCTATTATAATCATAGATTTACATTTCAGAATGGCTGTCTACAAGAAAAATGTGCACAACAGCTTAGCCATTTTTTTAAACAAAGACGTGAGCAAAAGAAACAAGAGAAACAACAAAAAACGTCCTTAAATGATTAAAAATTAACATACTCTTATGGCAAACTAACGCGGTTTTAATGTCATGATTCTATTTAATAAGGACGATCCAATGCGTAATGTAATTACCGTAGAAAAAGAATTTAATGCTCCTCTTACTGATGTATTTAATTTGCTCTCTAAGCATTCAACTTACAATACTGCTTTTGCGCCTTTACAAGTTGTTCGTGTTAAAGACTCCGTAGATTCTAAAAGACCTGATGGACTAGGCTCAATTCGACGTATGGGATTTGGTCCAATTAAGCCACTTAAAGAAGAAATTAGATTGTTGGAAGAAAATAAAAGTATTGAGTATAAATTAATAGACAATCCTTTGATTAAACACCATTTAGGTAGAATCGAGTTTTCTGAGATTACTCCATACATTACCTTAGTTACATACCGCATCGAGTTAACGGCAAAAGCGCCAGTGGTCAGTAAATTAATCCTTGCACAGCTAAAACTAGCCATTACACTAGGCTTTTCGAGATTAGCTAAAGCATTTGCTTCTTAGTGAGAGTTCAATGACAGTTCAAATTATTACTATTGATGGTCCGAGTGGTTCGGGTAAAGGAACATTGGCTGCAAAACTTGCAGCACATTATCAATATCATTTACTTGATTCGGGTGCCTTATATCGTTTGTTAGGGTTGTCATTACATAAACACGATTTATTAGAGAAATTAGACAGTCAGCTTGATGAATGTATTCAATATGCACGTCAACTGGACATTAAATTTGAAACGTCTACCTCAGGGATTTTGGTCTTCTTGGATGGCGAAGATGTATCTCAAACAATCCGTACAGAGCGAGTTGGTGAGTACGCTTCAAAAGTTGCAGTGGTTCCAGAGCTTAGACAAGCACTATTTGAAAGACAAAGAGCTTTTGCGCAAAGTCCTGGTTTAGTTGCAGATGGCCGCGATATGGCAACATCTATCTTTCCAGAAGCCAATGCCAAAATTTATCTGACAGCTTCGGCAGAGTCACGCGCTGAGCGAAGAGTAAAACAGTTGCAGGGTATGGGGCTAGATGCTAAAATAAACGACATTTTAGCTAATATACAGGCACGAGACAAAAGAGATATGGAGCGAGAAGTTGCTCCGCTCAAGCCAGCCAAAGATGCTTATATCATTGATAGTTCGGAATTAACGATCGATCAGGTATTTAAGTTGATGGTTGATTATGTCGATAGCCGTACCATTTAGCAAATAGAATTATCAGTTGACGCATAGCTTGATCAGTCTATAAAGACTATGTTGATACTTAACTAAACCGGCCTTGTCTGATCCAAGACCGCTGAATTTATCAGGTATATCATGACCGAATCTTTTGCAGCCCTCTTTGAAGAAAGTGAATTAAACCTCAACGTTGAAAAGGGTGCAGTCATCCAAGGTGTTGTTGTAAACATCGATAGCGACTGGGTAACTGTTGACACTGGCCTAAAGTCTGAAGGCATTGTTGACCGTGCTGAATTTTTAAATGAACAACGTGAACTTGAAGTTCAGGTTGGTGATACTGTTGACGTAGTTGTTGAAGCTCTTGACAACGGTATGGGTCAAACAGTTTTATCACGTGAAAAAGCTAAGCGTGCTGAAACTTGGACTAAACTTGAAAAAATCTTTGAAGATGGCGAAATCGTTACTGGTGTTATCTCTGGTAAAGTTAAAGGCGGTTTCACTGTTGACATCGGTCCTGTTCGTGCATTCTTACCAGGTTCATTAGTTGACACTCGTCCTATCCGTGACACTACTCACCTTGAAGGTAAAGAGTTAGAGTTCAAAGTAATTAAACTTGATGCTAAACGTAATAACGTTGTTGTATCTCGTCGTGCTGTTATGGAAGCTGAATCTTCTGCTGACCGTGAAGCATTACTTGCTCAACTTGAAGAAGGTCAAACAGTTACAGGTACAATCAAAAACCTTACTGATTACGGTGCATTCGTTGATCTTGGCGGTATTGATGGTCTTCTACATATCACAGATATGGCTTGGAAGCGTATCAAGCACCCTTCAGAAGTTGTTGAAGTTGGTCAAGAAGTTACTGTTAAAGTACTTAAATTTGACCGTGAACGTAACCGCGTATCTTTAGGCCTTAAACAATTAGGCGAAGATCCATGGTTAGCGATCATGAGCCGTTACCCTAAAGGTTCTATCGTTAAAGCTCGCGTAACTAACTTAACTGACTACGGTTGTTTCGCTGAAATCGCTGAAGGCGTCGAAGGTTTAGTTCACGTTTCTGAAATGGACCACACTAACAAAAACATCCACCCATCTAAAGTTGTTCAGATTGGTGATGAAGTTGACGTTATGGTTCTTGAAGTTGATGAAGAACGTCGTCGTATTAGCCTTGGTATCAAACAAACTCGTGCTAACCCATGGGAAGAGTTTGCTAAAGCTCATGAGAAAGGCGAAAAAGTATCTGGTACTATCAAGTCTATCACTGACTTTGGTATCTTCATTGGCTTGAACGGTGGTATCGACGGTTTAGTACACTTGTCTGATATTTCTTGGAACGAGCAAGGTGAAGAAGCTATTCGTCGTTACAAGAAAGGTGACACTGTTGAAGCAGTTATCTTGTCTGTAGACGCTGAAGGTAACCGTATCAGCCTTGGTATCAAGCAATTGAACAGCGATCCGTTCAATGACTTCTTAGCTGCTAACGAACGTGGTGCTTTAGTTAAAGGTACTGTAACTGCAGTTGATGCTCGTGGCGCAACTGTTAAGTTAGCTGACGAAGTTGAAGCAACTCTTAAAGCTTCTGAAATCAATCGCGACCGTGTAGAAGATGCGACTAAATTCTTAGAAGTTGGTCAAGAAGTTGAAGCGAAGATCATTAACGTTGATCGTAAGTCTCGCTCTATCAACTTGTCTATCAAAGCGAAAGACGAAGCTGAAGAGAAAGAAGCAGTTGCTAGCTTACGTACAGCAACTACAAGTCAAGACAATGGTCCTAAGACTATTGGTGACTTGATCAAAGCACAAATGAAGTAATAAGTTAACAAAGTACAGTTTCATGTAACGGAATTGTACTTTTTATACAAATTACTGTAAACGGTAGCCTAGTATTCAACATACTGCGCTACCGTTTTGTATTTAAACAGGTTATTATCAAACGACATAGAGTAGCAATAAATAACGAGGTCGTAGATGACTACTGAAGCTCTTAATAAGTCTGATTTGATTGAACGCATTGCGCTAAAAAACCCACACTTAGCTGAACCTTTGGTGGAAGAGGCGGTTAAAATTATGATTGATCAAATGATAGAAGCACTATCAACTGATAATCGAATTGAAATCCGTGGTTTTGGTAGCTTTGCTTTACACCACCGCGATCCAAGAGTTGGTCGCAATCCTAAAACAGGAAAATCAGTTGAAGTTGCAGCTAAAGCTGTTCCACATTTCAAACCCGGAAAAGCCCTTCGTGATGCTGTAAACGAATCTGGGAAATAAATAAAATTTATAAGTCGGGGTGCCTATGCGTTATATTTTAATTGCATTGCTTATTGTTGTATTTGGCTATTCTTTAGCACTTGTTTTGCAAAATCCAACAGAGCTTTCTGTTGATTTGTTATTTACCCAAGTTCCAGCTATGCGTTTAGGCTTATTATTGCTACTCACATTAGTACTAGGAACTGTGGTTGGTCTTTTATTAGGTGTGCAAGTTTTCAGAGTATTCCAAAAAGGTTGGGAAATTAAACGCCTGCGTAAAGATATTGACCATTTAAGAAAAGAACAAATCCAAAGTGCTCAATTAGCAGCGGCTGAAGCAGCTGCAAATGTAAGACATGAAAAAACCGTTGTAGATATTTATCCTCAAGATAAAAATTCTACTCCGCTATAATCCCCGTACTACTCTTTATTAATGAGTAAAGAGTAGTATCTCTCTAAATTTTATCTCTTCTTTTATTCTTCTAAATATAAACGCTTTTGTTCTTATCGTTTTAATTTTGGAAAGCAGCTCTCTACATTCCTTTATTCATTCATGATTTGTCTATTATAATAACGCTGATTTTATAGGATGGAAGAAAGTCTCTTGAGTATCATTGTTGCGTTAGATGCAAAAAGCCAATATGACGCTTTAAAAATTGTTGAACAGCTTGATCCTGCTTTATGCCGCGTAAAAGTAGGTAAAGAGCTTTTTACTCATGAAGGCCCATCTGTTGTAAAAAAACTGCAAGAACAAAATTTTGAAGTTTTTCTTGATCTCAAATTTCATGATATTCCAAACACTACAGCTCAAGCAGTATGTGCAGCGGCTGATTTAGGTGTCTGGATGGTAAATGTTCACGCTTCAGGTGGCCGTAAAATGATGGAAACTTGTGTGGAGCGTTTAAAAGCGGGTAACTATCAAACCCAACTTATTGCTGTAACAGTACTCACATCAATGGGTCGTGAAGATTTAAAAGATATTGGTTTAGATATTGAACCTGTAGAGCATGTAAAGCGCTTGGCTAATTTAACGAAAGAAAGTGGCTTGGATGGGGTAGTTTGTTCAGCTCAAGAAGCTAAGATTCTTCGTGAATTAATTGGGCAAGACTTCTCTTTAGTAACACCTGGTATTCGTCCAGAAGGTTCTAATGCAGACGACCAAAAACGTATTGTAACTCCAAAGCAAGCTATGCTTGATGGCTCTACGCATCTGGTAATTGGTCGACCGATTACTAAAGCAGAAAAGCCAACAGAAATGTTGAAGTCTATTCTTGCTTCGATTGCCTAAAAATTTAGGAATAAGCTAATTAATAACGGGGCGAGTAGGCTTAATAATAAGCCGCTCATCATGGCATGTGGTACATAATGTGTGCCACATGACTGTTTTACCATTGCTAAGGTAACATCCATTGAGGTTGCACCAGCACTTGAGATAGCAGGGCGTGGAAAACGCCAACCCATGGTATACATTAGAAAAATAGCAACAATTTCTCTAAATAAGTCGGTTAATAAGGCGATTCCACCCAACTCTGCCGAATGTAATTGCGTAAATAAAATCCCCGACATTGAATACCAGCCATAGCCTTGTGCTAAAGCTAAAGTTTCATTAAGTGTAAAATGCTTGTTGAGCAAATAGTAATTCAAAAGGCCTGCTATACATGACCCTATAAAAGCGGCTAAGGGTACAATTAAAATTTTCCAGCTTAACCATGTGCGGTTAAAGTGGGTGAAGGCAAGTTCGATACCAATTAAAAAAATAAAAAGTAATAACAAATACCAGCTATTAAATGCGATATATGAGGTGAATTGAGTAATGATAGCGCCGAATAAAACACCGACACCTAGTGCAAGAAAAGCCTTCGCAATATTCTTTAAAGCATTTACAAAAAGTTGTAGGGAAATTTTGCCTTTAACACTTTGTTTATCAAAAATTGTATAAGCAAATAAACACGTAAAGAAAGAACCAAAAGAGGTGGTAAGAGCAATGATAATAGCGGGTGGAAGTATGGCAGAAGGATTCTCGATTTGATCAAGGGCCAAGGTTAATTCAAAAGCTACACTAGCTAAAAGAATATAAGAAAAATAGGGCAGTATTTTAAATATAAAGTGTCGGATATTTAGAGATAGTTTGGGTGCTAGGAAATAACCGAAAGCCAGTGCTAAAAAAATTTGAATGATGAGATAAAGAGATTGCATATAATAGGTAGATTGTTATCAACCTACCTATTATGTCTTGAACATTTTAAGCTGCATAGCTTTGTGAGCTTTTATTTAAAAGTAAGTAGTCTTTGGGCTTAACTTTACGTGTTTCTAACCAATACTTCCATGTGTAAGTTGGCCATAGTGAAAAGTTTCTACCATCGGCAGATTGATACCAACTACTACAGCCGCCAGCTTGCCATACGGTTCCTTGCAGCTGCTTTTGAACACGTTCGTTAAAAGCGTCTTGAATTTCAGGCTTGATCTCAATTGCTTTTTGACCAGACTCTTCTACTAACTGAATAAGCTGTAAAATGTAATTTACTTGAGATTCAATCATAAAAATAATCGAATTATGACCTAGAACTGTATTAGGGCCTACCAGTTGGAATAGGTTGGGAAAGTTTTTAGTCATAATGCCGTAATAGCTTTCAGCACCATCTTTCCATGCTTGTTTTAACTCGATTTGATTACGTCCGATACATGTGAAATGTTTTAAATAAATACGTGGGTCAGTAATAAAACCTGTACCGTAAATTAAACAATCAATAGGTCGTTCTCGACCATCTTTAGTAACAATACTGTTTTCTTTGATCTCTTGAATACTATCAGTTACTAGCTCAACATTTTTTCGGTTAAAGGTAGGAAAGTATTTATTTGAGATAAGAATACGTTTACATCCCATAACGAAGTCAGGTGTGAGTTTTTTTGCTAACTCTTTATCCTTAACTTGAAAACGGATGAATGCTTCTGCCAATTTTTGGCCATACTTCATGATTTGAGGTTGAACAATGGGTACAACGCGAGATTCATTACTCCAGTAAAGACGACTACGATGAATCTGGCGATAAATATTAGAAGATTTGAATAATGCTTTACTTAAGATTGAATATTTGCGCTCATCTCGTGGTATTACCCATGCAGCTGTTCTTTGAAATACATAGAGCTGTTTAACATCTTTGGCTATTTCAGGAATATATTGAATTGCGCTACCACCTGTACCAATAGATGCAACTGACTTTCCGTTTAAATCATAGTCATGTTCCCATTTTGAGGAATGAAATACTTTTCCTTTAAATTTTTCAATCCCTTTGATAGGAGGAATTTGTGGGATGTGTAAGGGACCAGATGCAAAAACTACAAATTGAGCTTCTATAGAAGGTTGGTCATTAAAATCTAGAGTCCAGACATGACGTGTTTCATCATATTGGACATGAGTTACGTCATGGTTAAACTTACAGTAATCTTTAATTTTATATTTCTGTGTAATGTCTTGAATATAATTAAAGATCTCTGGTCCCTCTGCATAGCGTTTTGTCCAATCTGTTTTTGGTGCAAAAGACAATGAATACATATGAGATTGAACATCACATGCTGCACCTGGATAACGATTTTCTCGCCAAGTTCCACCGACATCATTTGATTTTTCTAAAATAACAAAGTCTTGCTGTTGATTTTGTAGTAAACGGATTGCCATTGCTAGGCCACCAAAGCCAGCACCAATAATAGCAATTTTAGTTTTTTGAATAGCATCTTGCTTTGCGTTTAGCATTGGAAACCCTGCATAAGCTGAAAAGAGGATTGCACGCAAGACTAACGTTTTTTAATCAGTTTAAACATGATTGTATCGACGTGAAAATTGATAGATTCGGCAATTAATTTTCTTGCTTCTTTATAGTAAAACATTTCAGTCTAGGGAAATTGATAGAAGAATGAAACGGTCGATACTTGGTTTAATCTATTTAATTCAAGGAATGCGCAATGCTGGCATTGATGTCGACTCACGTTTGGCCGATATAGGTATTAAAGTCGATGCTTTAGACCCGAGTTCCACAATTCATGATCGTCTTGAATGGGACATTCAACAAATAATTAGTAAAAATGTAGAGCCTGAAAAGGGTTTATTTATTGGACAGCATTATGCTTTAGCCGGTTACGGCCCATTGCTTATGCTACTTGTCACAAGTAATGATATTCAAACTGCTTTAAATAAGGGTATAAAATATCAAAAGCTTACGCATTTATTTGGTAGCTTAGCTTTATACGAAACTGATGAGCGGACGATTTTAAATTATTTGCCGGTTGATTTAAAAACGGAAATTGGTCAGTTACGGGCACAATGTGAAGTCTCTGGAACTTATAAGTTTATTCAAGATATTTATACGATGATGGGATTACAAATGCCTACGATGCGTATAGAACTTCCATTTGAAAAGCCTACTGATATGGATACTTTGTCATGTTATTTTGCATATTATGGCGAAGATGTGCATTTTAATGGTAAATATGCGGCATTTAGCCTAAGTAAGGATGTACTTGAAATCAAGATTCCTTCTGCTGATATCATTGCACATCGTATTTATGAATCAAAATGTATTGCAGAAATAACAAGATTAAATCAACAAGATCATCAAACTCCACATATCATACAATGTGTGCAAGATTATCTTGAACTGCAACAAGGAATTATCCCGAGCATGGCGGAAACAGCTTTTGCATTGAAAATGCCTGAAAGGACATTAAGGCATCAACTGCAACAGCTAAATACGAGTTATAAGCAAATTCGTGAACAAATTATCAAGAATAAGGCATTGAAGCTTATGGAATATAGGGAATACTCAATAGAAGTTGTTGCTGAATTACTCGGCTATTCTGAACCGGCGGCATTTAATCATGCATTTAAACGATGGTTTGGACAGAGTCCTCGGCAATATGCAAAAGAGTCATCGTCGTAACTCTTGATGCTAAAAGCTAATGTGGTTGAACAAAATGTTCGCTATACTCTCATCAGTTAAAATTGAAATAAAACGATATGTTAAATTTAAAATCTTCTCATAGTACTGCATTCACACCTTCTTCCCCAGCAGAACGCTATGCTGAGGCTTTAGCTTCAGGTCAATTTATGGCAGATGAAGCGCAAGCACAGGCAGTGCAAGAATTAGATCGCGTATGGAAAGAACTTTTAAACCGTTATAAAGCCTCAAAAAAAGCTTTCCGTCGTTTCCGTCGTCAAACTTCACCTAAAGGTGTATATATGTGGGGCGGAGTAGGCCGTGGAAAAACTTGGCTTATGGATCAATTTTATGAATCTGTGCCATTTCGCCGTAAAACGCGTATGCATTTTCATCATTTCATGCAACATGTTCATAAAGAGCTAAATAAGCTTTCAGGCCAACGTAATCCACTTGAAATCGTAGCTGACCAAATCTATAAAGATGCTGTCGTTATCTGTTTCGATGAGTTCTTTGTATCAAACGTAACAGATGCAATGATCTTAAGCGATTTATTCCAAAAATTGTTTGTTCGTGGTGTGACATTAATCGCAACATCAAACATTGCACCAGATGGCTTATATAAAAACGGTATTCACCGTGATCGTTTCTTGCCAACCATTGAAATGGTTAAAAAGAACTGTGCTGTTTTAAATGTAGATGCAGGTGTGGACTATCGTTTGCGTGTACTAAAACAAGCTCAATTATTTAAATCGCCATTAACGAATGAAGCTCAAAGCTGGATGGCTGAACGTTTTAGTGCTTTAACTCATACACAAGCTCATTCTCAAGAGCCGATTGTGATTAATAATCGTGTTGTCGAGACTTTGGGACATACAGAAGATGTGTTGTGGTGTGAGTTTTCTGAACTCTGCTTTAAACCACGTAGCCCAGCAGATTTTATTGAAATTGCGAATATTTATAATACGGTTCTAGTGAGTAATGTTCCTCATTTGACAGATTTCTTGTCAGAAGGTACTCGTCGCTTTATTTATCTAGTAGATGAGTTTTACGATCGAGGTGTGAAATTACTTTTAACGTCTCAAGATAGTATTATTGATATATATCAAGGTGAAAAGTTAGCATTTGAAATTGAACGTACGCGTTCACGTTTGCTAGAAATGCAGTCTGATGAATATTTACATTCTGAACACCGACATATTGATGCTACAAAAACCTCTTAAGTAAAGTAGATATGAAAGCGCTCTAGATTGAGCGCTTTTTTATAACAAAAAATAGATAAATTTAATTAAATAGTGCTTTTTCACGCAGCAAAGTTTGATATAACTAAATACGCTTTAGAAAAACAAGATAGTGAAACTTTTTGTCTGTTAACAAAAAGTCTAGTTTCAGTATCTTTAAATATTGAATAAATTGATGGGAATCTTAGTTAGAATTTTAATATTTCCTTTATAGAAAAATTTATCTTTGTCAATAGTTTTGCAAGGGAAAATGCTTACTATTTAGGAATGTGATATTAGTATTCAGCTTAATTTAAATCGGTATACTAGGATTCTCTTGGTATAAAAAGTAGCAACTTCAGGAAAGACAATGACTGCACGTATTCAAAAAGGCAAGTTAGCGATTGCTAAAGAACTTTACGATTTTATCGAAAATGAAGCTTTACCAGGTTCTGGTTTAGATAGTGAAACTTACTGGAAGAACTTTGAGCAAGTTGTTGTCGATCTTAGCCCAAAAAATAAAGCATTATTGGCTAAGCGTGATGAATTACAAGCAAAAATTGATGAATGGCACCGTAACAACAAATTTGAATTAGGTGCTTATAAAGCGTTCTTAACTGAAATTGGTTATTTATTGCCAGAAGTTGAAGATTTTCAAATTACTACTGAAAACGTAGACGAAGAAATTGCTTTGTTGGCAGGACCACAGTTAGTTGTACCTGTACGTAATGCACGTTATTGCTTAAATGCAGCAAATGCCCGTTGGGGTTCTTTATATGATGCACTTTACGGCTTCGATGTAATTTCTGAAGAAGGTGGAGCTGAAAAAGGTAAAGGATATAATCCTGTTCGTGGTGCAAAAGTTATTGAGTTCGCTAAGAATTTCTTAAATGAAGTTTTCCCGCTTGCTCAAGGTTCACATGCAGATGCAAAAAACTATGCAATTGAGCAAAATAAACTTGTTGTAACTTTGAAAGATGGTTCAAAAACAGGTTTAGCTCATGAAGCTCAGTTTGTTGGTTTCAATGGTGAAGAAGCAAATCCTTCAGAAGTTGTACTTTTAAGTAATGGTCTTCATGTCATTATCGAAATTGATGCAAATAGCCCAATTGGACAAACTGATCCAGCGGGTGTTAAAGATTTAACATTTGAAGCGGCAGTAACCACAATTCAAGATTTGGAAGACTCTGTTGCGGCTGTCGATGCAGAAGAAAAAGTTGAAGGTTACCGTAATTGGTTAGGTTTAATGAAGGGTACACTTCAAGAATCTATTGAAAAGAATGGTAAAACGATTGTTCGTGATCTAAATAAAGATCGCGAGATTAAAAACTTAATTGGTGGCACAACAAAACTTCATGGTCGTTCACTTATGTTACTTCGTAACGTAGGTCACTTAATGACTAACCCAGCTATTTTGGTAGATGGTGAAGAAATTTTCGAAGGTATTATGGATGCATTGGTAACTCCATTGTTATCAATTGCTGATATCCGTAGTACAAACGAAAATAAAAACTCTCGTAAAGGTTCTATGTATATTGTTAAGCCAAAAATGCATGGTCCTGAAGAAGTTGCGTTTGCTGTAGAGTTATTTGAACGTGCTGAACAGGCGATTGGATTACCACCTAAATCGTTAAAAATCGGTATTATGGATGAAGAGCGCCGTACATCTGTAAACTTGAAAAACTGTATTGCTGCTGCTAAAGACCGTACGATCTTTATTAATACTGGCTTTATGGACCGTACGGGTGATGAAATCCATACTTCTATGGAAGCTGCACCTGTTGTTCGTAAAGAAGCGGTTAAAACACAAAAATGGATTGCTGCTTACGAAAACCGTAACGTTGCGATTGGCTTGAAATGTGGTTTACAAGGTAAAGCACAGATTGGTAAAGGCATGTGGCCAAAACCAGATAGCATGAAAGATATGTTAGCAACTAAAGCTGCACATCCAAATGCGGGTGCTTCATGTGCTTGGGTTCCATCTCCAACTGGTGCTGTTCTTCACGCGATGCATTACCATCAAGTAAATGTAAAAGCACGTCAAGATCAGTTAAAAGCTGAAGAAATGTTGTCATTAGATGATCTGTTAACACCACCATTTGCACCTGATACAAATTGGTCAGCGGAAGAGATTAACAATGAACTTGAAAATAACTGCCAAGGTATCTTAGGTTATGTTGTTCGTTGGGTTGACTTAGGTGTAGGTTGTTCGAAAGTTCCTGATATTAACAACGTGGGCTTAATGGAAGACCGTGCAACATTACGTATTTCTTCTCAACACGTTGCGAACTGGTTACGTCACGGTATTGTGACTCGTGAACAAGTTGAAGAAGTGCTTAAACGCATGGCAAAAATTGTTGATGAGCAAAACGCGAATGACTCATTGTATAAACCAATGGCAGCTAACTTTGAAACAAATATTGCTTTCCAAGCAGCTTCTGACCTTATCTTTAAAGGTTGTGAACAGCCTTCAGGTTATACTGAGCCTTTACTTCATGCTGCTCGTTTGAAGTTAAAAGGTTATACAGGTGATTAATTTGATCCTGTTTTGAAAAAAAGCCTCTTCGGAGGCTTTTTTATTTTCGGTATATTTTGTGCTTATAGGATATAGATTTATAGCTAAAAGGTTTTGAATTTGATTAGTCTAAAAGATCTTGATCGTGAGAATTGGATTCTATGTGCAAGATTATCATTGGATGAATCTCAAAAAGATTATGTTGCACCAAATGTATATTCTATTGCTGAGTCTAAAGTGGAAGAACATTACTGTCCAAGAGTGATTTTTTTCGGATGATAAAGTCATTGGATTTTTAATGTATTGTGTCGAAGTTGATCCACCTGATGAGACATTATTTTGGTTGTTTCGTTTTATGATTGATGCAAATAATCAGGCTAAAGGTTGTGGTACCACGGCATTGCAAATGGCAATTGATGAAATGGCCGCAAAAGGAGCTAAACGAATTAGAACGATGTATAAATCTTCTAATAACATTGCTGGAAAACTTTATAAAAAAATGGGTTTCCGAGAAACTGGAGAACATGATGAGTGTGGAGATATTATTTTAGAGTTGAATATTTCTAATTAAAAAAAACGCTAACTGGAGATTCAAGTTAGCGCAGGAGTTAATAGAATTAAATATATTGAAAAGCAATATTAGTTACTGCTCACAATTCCAATTTTAGTGACACCTAAACGTTGTGCAGTAGCCATGACCATCGCTACATTCTTATATTCAGCCATCTGGTCTGGTTTGAGTTTGATCTGGTCTTGATCTTTTTTAGCAACAACACCTTGAAATAAAGTCTCTAGCGCCTTTCGGTCAGAAACCTCTTGGTTATTCCAAAATACTTTACCTACCGCATCAATTCTTACATCAATCACTTCAGGTGGCTTTTCATTTGTTGGTGGCGGTGTACCATTTGGCAAATTAATATTAATCGCGTTGTTTGGTGCAGGTATGGTAATAATAAACATAATAATAAGTACCAACATGACATCAATAAGAGGTGTCATGTTGACTTCTAACATCACATCGTCATCATTATTTGAACCGACATTCATACCCATAAAATTCTCCTTAAGTTAATTACGGGGAGGCTGGAGGGGTAGTAACAAAAGCAATTTTGCCAATACCAGCTTCTTTGGTCGTACTAATGACCTGATCTATTGCTTCAAAATGGGTAAGCTGATCACCCCGAATATGAACTTCTGGCTGAGGCCTTTTTTGTGCAACTGCTTGAAGTTTTGCCAGCAATATCTCTTTACTAGGCACATAACTTTCGTTCCAGAAAATATCGCCTTTCTTATTTACTGAGAGTTGAATATTTTCAGGCGTGGTTGCGTACGGCGTATTTTTTTCTTCTGGTAGTTTCACTGGAACCGTATGTGTGACTACCGGAATAGTAATAAGAAAAATAATAAGTAAAACCAACATGACATCAACCAAAGGTGTCGTGTTAATTGTGCCAATCATTTCGTCATCATCTTCAGAACCAACACTCATACCCATAATGTTTGCTCCTGATTATTTAATACTGCGATTAACTGAATTATTGGTATTAATTTCTCCACTTAATAAAACCGCGTGTAAATCTGAACCAAATGAGCGAACATTTTCCATAACGGCTTTATTACGGCGTGTAAGCCAGTTATAACCAAGTACAGCAGGTACTGCGACTGCAAGACCAATCGCTGTCATAATGAGAGCTTCACCAACGGGGCCTGCAACTTTATCAATAGATGCTTGACCTGAGATACCAATGGCTGTTAATGCGTGATAAATTCCCCATACAGTACCAAAAAGTCCAACAAATGGTGCAGTAGAACCTACCGTTGCTAAAAAGGCTAAACCACCACCTAAATGATTTTGTATTTTCTCAATTGCGCGTTGAATTGAAATACTCACCCATGTATTAAAATCGATTCGTTCAAGTAAAGAACCGCCATGTGATTTAGTTGAATTAATGCCTTTTTCTGCAATAAAGCGATAAGCGCTACTTTGTTCTAAACCTTCTGCAGCATTATCAAGGGAAGTCGCTTCCCAAAAGTGTTTTTCAGCTTCTTTGCCTTGGCGTTTGACTTTACCTTGCTGCAATAGTTTAGAGATGATGATGTACCAAGTTCCAATCGACATGAGTACTAATATAAATAAGGTAGACTTAGCAACTAAATCTCCTTCGCGCCAAAGGGCTTCTAGGCCATAAGGGTTTTTAACAGTTTCACTCGTTGCGGGTTTCGGTGGTGGAGTTGGAGTATTTGTACTTGATGTAGTTTCAGTAGTTGCTGTGGCCACAGGAGTATTGCTTGTTTCTTCTGCGAAAACTGAGCTTAATGGAAGTAACGAGCAAGCTGCGATTAGACTTGCAGAAGCGAAACGAACTAACGGTTGAGTTGATTTTTTCATCGTATATCTCCAATATTTTTTAATTTCTTGCTAATTCAATTGTTTATTCAATTACAAATGGATATTCAATTTCATACCAATCTTGCTGAGGTACACCATCTTTCATTGCTGGTTTGAAGGTACATAAGCTGTAAGCTTTAGTTGCCGCTTTATCTAAAATTTTGCTGCCACTCGATTTTTTTACTTTGGCATCAATAACTTTGCCGGATGTATCAACCAAAACACGTATTCGCACTGTCCCTTGTTCTTCATTCATAAGTGCTTCTCGTGGATATTCTGGTTTTTCACAGCCAGCAGAACCCTCTGAAACACCACGACTTACACCAGCTGGTTTTGGTGCCGGCGCAGCAGCCACTGGAGCAGGTGCGGCAACAGGGCTTGGAGATGGGGTACTAGGTGCCGCAGGAGCTGGGGTAGCCGCTTTAGTCGGTTGAGCCACTGGTGTCGTTTTTTGTACCGGTGTTGCTACTTTCTCTACTTGTTTAGGCGGCTCAGGAACCTTGGCAACTTTTTCTACCATTTTTGGTGGCTCAGGCGGTTTTTCCTTTGGTTTCGGCTCTTCCGGCTTTGGTGGAGGAGGCGGCTTAATATCCTGAATAATTTGTAATTCCACAGGTTTTTCTGCTGGTTTTTGAATATTGTTTGCTAAACCTGACATCAGAATATAGGCAACAAGAAGATGCAGAAAAATAACTGCAGCAATACCAATTAGGCGTTTGGCAGATTTATTTTCTATGTCTGTAAAAGTCATGCCCATAGTTACTCCTGAAACTTGAGACAAACAATTCTTAAATTAATGTTTGACTAAGGGTGAGTATTCGGTCTGCAAACACGATGTCTAAAGTCGTGTTTGCAAAATAACCAATTAGAACTTGTATGTACCACGTAAATAGTATGTACGTCCTGTTGGGTCACCATACCGAGGGTCATATCCGTATTGGAAATTATCTAAAACGTTTGAAGCAGATGGGTCTTCATCGAAAATATTTTTAATACCCGCTGTTAGCTCAAGATTTTTAAAGCCTTTATAGGTACCAGAAATATTGTAGAGGGTATAATCACTAACTTTGTGATGATCATATTGTTCTTCACCTATCTGATTTTGATCATCGTAACCACGTACAAACTGTTGTTCAAAAACTAGTCTCCAATTTTCATATGCCCAGTTAATATTAGCTGTGTGTTTCCATCGGACAACAGCAGGGTCTTCATATAGGCCAACCTGTCCTGTCCATGGCTCACTTTTTGAGTCGCGATAATCTAGTTTGGATACATAAGTCCCATCAATTCCAAAGCCAAAACGGCCAGTGGATGTCATTGGAGTTAAATAATTCAGACTAATATCAAAACCTTCTGTTTTCATACCACCAGAGTTGAATAAGTTGGTTTTTATATAGTCGATAGTACCATCAGCATTTCTTACAAAAAGAGCAGAGTATTTTTCAGGTTCTCCAAAGATTGTGGCTTCTCCCACCTGAGCAATCAGGTCGTCAATTTTAATATTGAAATAGTCAACCGTTAGTACAAGGTTTTTAATTGGCTCGAAAACAAAGCCAGCAGTAAATGATTTTGATTCTTCTGGTTGTAAATCTTTTGAGCCTCCCTGTAATTTCATAAATTGAGTATTACAAAAGTCATTTTTATTTTTCCCTTCTACGACCTCACCGCCTGGGCAGTAAAGTGGGTCATTATATTTTGCACCAGTATAAGTTTTGCTTTGAGCCGCATTAATCTCATATAGGCTTGGTGCACGGAAACCTGTGCTATATGAGGTACGGAACATGAGTTGTTTTAATGGCTCCCAACGGATCGCGAATTTAGGGTTAAAAGTATCGCCAAAGTCACTATAGTCATCGTAACGAGCTGCAAGTTGTGCTTCGATCGTTTTGGTTATAGGTATTTGTAATTCTGCAAATGCAGAGGTAATGTCTCGGTCGCCAGAATTATCAGGTTTACTAGGGTCTGTACCACTACTAGGAGCTTGACGGACTAAATCTGCATTAATATGTTGTTTCCAATCTTGATTAGTAAAGCTGCCTCCTAAAGCAAAACCAACCTCACCAGCAGGTAAAGTAAAAATAGGACGGCTAATACTGAAGTCAGCAGTAGTGGATTCTAAAGTTGCTTCATTATATTTTCCTTTAACTGATAAACTGTTCCAGATATTAGGATCACTACTTTCACCAAATGGGTTTAATGTTCCGTTATTTAAGGCATCTTGTAATTTAGTCTTATTTAATTGACCAGTAACGAAATTATCTGAGGCTTCACTTTTTGCATAGGTAATACCTGTGTTTAAATCCCATCCCCATACGTCACCTTCCAGACCAGCAAAAAGCCGATGTGATTCATTAATTGATTTAGCTATACGGTTCCCAGCATGTGAGCGTAAATAGAGTTCTAGGGGGGCACCACTTAACCCATTAACGCTAGGAACAATACCATTACCTGGATAATATGGACTATCACTTGGAAGGGTGACGCGAGTTGAAAGATTGCTACGGCTAAAAGGATCTGGAGCAACAGAAGTGATAACTTCACTACGTGAATAAATATATTCACCAATAGCATTTAAATTATCATTAACTTTGAATGTACCACGTCCTAAAACAGAAACGTTTTCTACGTCAGGTTTGATACCTATCAAAGCTTGAGTATTTGCATAACAGAATCCCTCTTCTGCTGACTCTGTGGGGCCCAAACATTGACCATTTTGAGCATAGGGATTTCCAGAAACTCCAGATATAGGATCATAAAAATTTGAGGTAAACGCATTAGCAGAGCGTCCATCAAGACCGAGTTCTGGTAATACTCCGCCACGTTCAGAAATTTTTCGGTCTTTTGCCATAATGCCGTTAGTACGACGATAATCTACAACACCGAAAATATTAAAACCATCTTCATCTAAGTCGCCATAGCCACCAAAGATAGAAATATCTTGTTTGTCACCACCTTTGTGTTCTGGTTGTAACAAGCCTGCGCTAATACCCACACCTTGATATGTTTTTTTTGTAATGAAATTAATAACCCCTGCAACAGCATCGGCACCATAAACTGCTGAGGCACCATCACGTAAAACTTCAATACGATCAATCATTGCTAAAGGAATAATATTTAGGTTTACGGTGGAAGTACCAAAAGGGTTCGCTGCGAGGCGTCGTCCATTAAGTAAAACGAGTGTTTTATCGCTACCTAAACCCCGAAGGTTAGCGGTAGAACCATCGGTATTACTGGCACCCACATTCTGGTCAGTTGAAAAACCTGCCTGATTTGAACTTACACGGGTTAATGCCTCTTCAACTGTAGTAACGCCAGCATTTGCGAGATCTTCGCCTTTAATAATGGTAATAGGTGAAGCACTTTGTGCTGCAACTCCTTTGATTGAAGAACCTGTAACGGCAACTTTTACGACTTTTGTTGGTTTTTCATCACTACTTGATTGTTCAGTTTCTGCTGCCTGTGCCAGGGTAAGACACATCATACTTAAACTAAGGGTGCTTAATTTAAGAATTGTTTTGCTGATCTTGGGGGTTGCCTGAGATCGAACATTGTATTTTTTTTTCATCGTGGATTTGATCCCTTTTTGTTGTCGTTAGCGATATTGCTGGAAAGTTTTTAAGCAAAGCAAGTGCCAACTATATATTTTTCTTTTTTTAGTTTATGCAAAATATTGATATATATTGATTTTATTATGGTTCAGAACAAAGGTTCATCTTTTATTAAATAAAAATAAATTTTCCGTTTGGAAAATTTTTGAACGCTGGCCAAAAGTTTCAAATTTTTTTTGTATAAAAAATATACATTACTGGACTCTTCACATGCTTAATAGATAAAAATGTATCGTTTTAGAACCTTTTTATATGTAATGTTATACTATTTATAATGCCGGTTTTTGTTATATTTTTTATTTAAAATCAATTCATTATTTTATAATTATTTGTTAATTTGGCTTGTCTTAATATGAATCATAATGTGTCATTAATGTATTTTATTTGTGCATTTAAGGTATTAGATGATTAACATATGCAAATATAATATTTGGCAAAAAGTTACTTTTATTTATATAGTTCAAACCATTTTAAGTACCTAATAAAAATATGAATTTCTAATATTATTAATTATTTTGTGATGAATATTAATAAATGGCATGAAATTCGCTTTATTTTCAGTAGTTACAAAAGATTGGGTTTTTGACTTTGTTTTTCCATTTGTTCAAATAAAAATGCTCATAGAAAAGTAAAGAATTAAACCTAAATAGGCTTATCTGTTGAAAAAGAACTTTTCTTATGCAGATTTAGATGTTACTCAAAAGGATAATATCTTTTAAAAAACTAATTACGTGGGTATGAACTTGAAATTAAAATTTTTTAAGCTCGCCATTTTAAGTCTGGCTATTACATCTGTTCCTTGTGCTTACGCAATTACGCCAGCGCAACCAAACAAAATTTTGCATGTTGCCTATGAAGCCCCGGATGATGGCTTCGATATGGTTAAAACTACCAATTTCTATAGTGCTAATATTGCTGAGGCAATTTTTGAGCCTTTACTTAAATATGACTATCTGGCACGCCCATTACAGTTAGCTCCCTATACAGTAGAGAGCCTGCCCAAAGTGGAACAAGACGGTAAAGTGTATACTTTTAAAATTAAGCCAGGTATCTATTTTACTAATGATCCCGCTTTTAAAGGTAAACGCCGTGAGCTAGTAGCCGAAGACTACGTCTATACAATTAAACGTATTCTAGATCCTAAAAATAGAGCACCGTCTGTTTCATTCATTGATGGTAAGTTACTAGGTGCCGATGCGGTTGTAGCCCAAGCAAAGAAAACTGGAAAATTTGATTATGCTGCTCCAATTGCAGGAGTCAAAGCACTTGATCGATATACTTTACAATTTACCTTAACTCGCCAAGACTATAATTTCCCTTATATTCTTGCCTATATTGCATTTGGCGGAGTTGCTAAAGAGGTTGTCGATTATTACGGTGACCGTATTGGTATGCATCCCGTAGGTACAGGCCCTTACATGTTAAGTAAGTATGTACCAAGAAGTAAGGTCGAGTTGATTGCTAATCCTGATTATCGTGGTTTTGTCTGGAACTTTAAGTCGACAGGAACACCTTGGGATAACCAGCTTGTTAAGGAAATGTCTGGAAAGAAAATGCCACAAATTGGAAAGGTGGTAGTCAGTATTATTGAAGAAGAGCAGTCAAGATGGTTAGCTTTCCAGTCGGGTCAACTCGACTTTGACAAACTTACAGCGAGTGCAGTTCCTCAAGCTTTAGATGGAAATCAGCTTAAAGCTTCTTTTAAGAAGAGAGGAATTAAACACTTCCCATATAAGGAACCTGAAATTACCTATACGATGATGAACATGCGTGATCCGGTGATTGGTGGTTTTAGCCCAGAAAAGATCGCTCTTCGTAGAGCAATTACTTTGTCGTACAACCAAAAAGAAAGTATAAAACAGGCTTATAAAGGGCAAGCTGTTCGGGCTGAAATGTTTATACCTGAAGGTGTGAATGGCTATAATCCGAAATATAAAAGTAGCTTAGGATATAACCCGCTGCTAGCAAATAAATTACTTGATTATTATGGTTATAAAAAAGGTGCTGATGGTTATAGAACCCAGCCAAACGGGAAACCTTTGATTTTAAAAATCAATACAGAAAATAGCTCGGCCTCAGTTATCCACTCAGAACTCTGGAAAAAGAATCTGGATGCAATTGGCATTCGAGCTGACTTTAAGGTAAGTAATTTTGCAGATAACTTAAAAGCCGCAACTCAATGTAAATATATGATTTGGAGTGGGGCATGGATTGCTGACTATCCTGAAGGAGATAATTTTGCACAGTTGCTTTATGGACCAAATGCTGGACAGGGAAACCATGCTTGTTATCAGTCTAAAACATATGACGCTCTTTATACTCAGGCCATTCATTTACCACCGCAACAACGTCTACCATATTATGAAAAGCTCAATCGCCAGATTGAAGCTGATAACCCATGGATTGTTCATGTAACTCGAATTCGTAACTGGTTAGTACGGCCACAAGTTCAAGGTTTTAAACCCCATCCTATGATGAATACAAACTGGCAATATCTTGATATTACTCCTATTAAAAAATAATTTTAGATAAAGATCATGATGACTGAAAATTTAAAACAAAAGCTCAAGCACTGTAGTATCAGCTTGCTATTCGCTAGTATGGCCTTAACGGGATCTACAAGTATTTTTGCGAAAAGCCCAGCCGATCCGAATAAAGTTTTACGTTATGTATTTCCAACAGCTGAGACAGGTTTCGATCCGGCTTATATCCATGATTTATATTCTGCGCATGTAACCACATCGATATTTGAAACTCTATATACCTATGATTATTTAGCAAGGCCGGCAAAGCTTATTCCGCAAATAGCAACTGCTATGCCAGAAGTCAGTGCTGATGGTTTGACCTATACCATTCGCATTAAAAAGGGAATTTATTTTACGCCAGACCCTGTTTTTAAAGGCAAACCTAGAGAATTAACAGCCAATGATTATGCGTATTCTTTTAAGCGTTTATTGGACCCGAATCTGCGCTCTCCAAATAGCTGGCTATTAGAAAACAAAATTGAAGGTATGGATGCGTTAGTCAAAGCAGCCAATAAGTCCGGAAAATTTAACTATGATCAAAAGGTAAGTGGTTTACAAACACCTGATAAATACACTTTGGTGATTCGTTTAGTTAAGCCAGACTATAACTTTCCTTTATTACTCGCCCATGACCCGACAGGTGCAGTGGCACGTGAAGTCATCGAAAAGTATAAAGACAAAGCCGGTTATGTAATGGGCCACCCTGTAGGTACAGGTCCTTATGTGTTGAGCAAGTGGGTACCAGCATCGCGCATTGTTTTAAAAGCGAATCCTGATTATCGCGGCTTTACTTGGAACTTTAATGCCAGCAGCCCTGAAGATCAGGCAATTGTGAAGCGACTTAAAGGTAAAAAAATGCCTCAAATCGGCACAATTGATATTCAGGTAATGGAAGAAAACCAATCGCGGTGGCTAGCATTTCAGCGTGGTGAGGTTGATATATTTCAGCTTGAAGGCCAACTGGTCGCAAAAGCGGTTAAAGACGGCAAACTAAGACCTGAACTTGCTAAAGAAGGTGTGCAGTTATCTCGCATTGTTGACCCCGAAATTAGCTATATTTATTGGAATCTTAAAAATCCAGTTGTTGGGGGAATGAGTAAAGAGAAAATTGCTTTACGCCGTGCGATTGCGATGTCTCGTTCGATAGATCAAGAAATTAAACTAGTAAGAAATGATGATGCACAGCGTCTACATTTTCCAATTCCACCAGGTGTAGTGGGTAATGATCCTCAATACAGAACCAGTACCCCATATTCGGTGAAAGCAGCAAATTTACTATTAGATCGATATCACTATAAAAAAGATGCCTCAGGTTGGCGTACGCAACCAGACGGAAAACCACTTGTCATTGAATATATGGCGCGTAGTGACAGTATTGGTCAGCAAAGCGCTGAGCTGTGGAAAAAAAATTTTGATAGTTTGAATATCCGTATGGTCTTTAAACCCATGCTCTTTGCAGATCTTATTCGTGCGCAAAAACAATGCGACGGGATGTTCGGGTCTTCTGCATGGATAGCCGATTATCCAGATGGGGATAATTTTATGCAGAATTTTTATGGACCTAATACACATATGACGAACTGGTCTTGTGGTTCTATTCCAGAGTTTGATCAGTTGTATCGCCAAACGCAACAAATGCAAGCAGGTCCTGAGAGAGATGCACTTTATCGAAAAATGACACGGTTATTAGAAGTGTATATGTCTGTTCAAATCTCATATGCACGCTACCGGAATATGCTGGCTCAACCAAAAATCATTGGATATAAGAAGCATCCAATTTTACATGCAGAGTGGATGTATTTCGATATTGATACAAATACTAAATCTAATCATTAAATGAAAAAAATTGGAGATATGATGAAAAATAATGCACTGAAAATGACAACCTTATGTATGTTGACCATAGGTGTAAGTCAGTTTGCAACGGCAGAGACAACACGTCCTATTTTGCCATTACTTAAAGCACAACAACTTCCAGCATGGTGTAATGCGAATTTAAAAAAGATTCAGAAAGAGATTTCAAATTTTGAAAAAACACCTGTTAAAGATAATGCAGCAGCGGCACCTATATTGGCAAAATGGGATAAAGTTTTTGCGCATTTTGAAGATTTCTCAGGTCCTATAAGTCTATATAGTAACGTAGACCCAGATGCAAAGTTACGTAAGGCAGCAGAAGACTGTGAAATCAAAATTAATCAGTTTCATACTGATATATTTCAAAATTCAAAATTATATAACGTCATTAAGAATACCAAAGCTACTGATCCGATAGACCAAAAATATCGTCAAGATATTCTAGATCAGTTTGAAGACACAGGTGTTCAACTTGAGCCAGTAAAGCGTGCACGAATGAAAGCTATTCTGGATGAGCTGACTAAACTAGAACAAGAATATGCCCGTAACGTCCGTGATAATCCAGAGAAACTTGAGTTTACTCCTGAAGAGATGAAAGGCTTACCTCAAAGTTATATTTCAGCATTAAAGAAAAATGCTAAAGGCAACTATTTATTAGGTTTTGAATATCCGGAATATCGTCCTTTTATGGAGTTGGCAGATAATGATGATGCCCGAAAAAGATATCAAATTGCCTTTACGCGACGGGGTACTGAACAAAATTTAAAACTACTTAAACAGGTAATTGATTTGCGTTATGAGCTTGCTCAGTTATTTGGAAAAGCAAGTTATGCAGATTGGGTTTTAAAAGACCGTATGGCTAAAACGCCTGAGGCTGTAAATCAATTTTTAGCAGAAGTCCAAAAAACGGTAGCGCCACTTGAACGTAAAGAAGTAGAAGAACTCCGTGAATTTAAAGCACAAACATTAAAAACACCATTAGAAAAAACCGAGATCACACGTTGGAGTGAAGCTTACTGGAGTGAAAAGCTTCGTAAGAGTAAATATCAGATCGATCAGGAAAAACTTCGTGATTATTTCCCAACTTTAGCTGCTCAAAAATGGTTGTTTGCTATTTCATCTGACCTTTATGGTATTGATTTTAAACCTGTCAAAGTTAAAGCATGGCAGGACGAAGTTGAATATTACGATGTAGTTGATAAGAAGACAGGAAAACTCCTTGGTGGCTTATATATGGATAAATTCCCTCGTGAAGGGAAGTATGGCCATGCCGCTGTTTGGGGAGTATATGGTGGTAGTACATTAACAAACCGCTTACCAGTTTCAGCACTAGTCACGAACTTTAATCGTAAAGGGCTAAATAGCGATGAGCTTGAAACTTTTGTTCATGAGTTTGGCCACGCTTTACACGGCATTTTGTCAAATACCCGCTATACCAGTCAGTCAGGAACATCCGTAGAACGTGATTTTGTAGAAGCGCCGTCTCAAATGTATGAAGAGTGGGCACGCCGTAAAGAAACTTTATCTAAAGTGGCCGATTATTGCGATCCAGCCTGCCCACGTGTTGACGATGAGTTAATTGCCCGATTAAAAGCAGTACATAACTATGGTCGTGGCTTACGTTATGCACGTCAGACTCTTTATGCACAGTACGATATGTCGTTGCATACTGCCGATGCATTAAAAGTAAAACCTTTAGAAAATTGGCAAAAAATGGAAGCAGCTACAGCCTTGGGATATGTACCAACAACAGAATTTCCTGGACAGTTTGGGCATTTGATGGGCGGTTATCAAGCAGGTTATTACGGCTATATGTGGTCTGAGGTTCTAGCTTTAGACATGCTTTCTGCTTATGGGGATAACCTTAATAACCCACAAGTAGGGCAACGTTACCGTCAAACGATCTTATCGCAAGGTAGCCAAAAACCAGCAGCTGAATTAGTTAAAGATTTTCTCGGTCGTGATCCTGACAATAAAGCATTCTTTAACGAAATTACCGGACAACGGGTTAAATAAGGAATTATCACTATGCTGGCATATGTTATTCGGCGTTTATGGCAGATGATTCCAACTATGTTGGGGGTAGTCTTACTTATTTTTATTCTTTTTAACTGGGTAGGTGGAGATCCTGCTTATATTTTAGCGGGCAAGATGTCTAATCCTGAGCAGATCGAAAACATTCGTAAGCAGTTAGGTGTCGATCAACCTTATTACGTTCAGCTCTGGATTTTCATTAAGCAGATTCTCACTTTTGACTACGGTGCAAGTTGGAGTACTGGCGAACCTGTTTCTCAAATTATTTTAACCCGATTAGGACCCTCACTCACGCTTCTAATTCCACTGACTATTTTACAGACGGTTATTTCAATTATTTTGGCATTGGCTGTTGCCGCGGTACGTGGTTCTTTAACCGACCGTATGGTGATGATGCTATGTACTATCGGCATGTCAATCAGCATCTTAGTTTACATTATTGTTTTTCAATATGTTTTAGCTTATCAACTAAGTTGGTTTCCTGTGCAAGGCTGGAGCGACACCTTTACTGATAACTTATTTAAGTTTGCCTTACTACCAATTCTAATCATGCTGGTGGTAAGTATTGCACCGACTTTACGTTTATATCGTAGCTTTGTGCTTGATGAAATTAATCAGGACTATGTTCGAACAGCACGGGCTAAAGGTGTGGGTGAAACCCGAATCTTAGGTGTACATGTACTACGTAATGCTTCAATTCCTATTATTACCGATGTGATGTCAACTTTACCTGCATTGCTCATAGGCGCATTTTTAATTGAACGTTTTTTTGGTATTCCCGGGATTGGTCGAGAGGTGATTATTGCAGTTGAGCGGAGTGATTTTCCTGTTATTAAAGCAATTACAGTTTACATCGCAGCTGCAACCATGATTTTTAACCTGATTGCCGATTTGGTCTACAAAGTGGTTGATCCACGTGTACAGTTGAAGTAGGTGGGCTATGCTGAGCGTTTTATCAAAAAGAAAACAACAAACAAAAGCCGAAGCTCATTCATCTGGCCTGTGGAAACTTGCCATGCGTCGTCTTCGGGCCGACAAGATCGTAATGTCATCGCTAGTGATTGTATTGCTTTATTTTATTATCTTGGTTCTATCAATGACGGGCGTGATTGCATCTGACTGGAATAAAGAGGTAGCCGTAAGTTATGCACCGCCTACATTTATAGGGGCAGATAAGACAACAGATGCAGGGCAAAAGGCGGCAGCGATTGAAGAAGAGTTACCAGAAAATCCAGTCGATCCTTTAAAAGATGTAATTGATAAGCTTAAGGCTGAAATTAAACAAGAAAAGAGCTCTGGAAGTGCAATTGATTATTATGGTGTAGTTGACCCATTAGCCGATGATATGAAAGCGATCGATCAGCAACTTGGAGGACATTTACTTGATCAACAAGCAGAACTGAAAAGTACCCTTGTGTTTGGAGCTGATAAATGGGGACAGGACGTTTTAAAGAAAACTATTAAAGGTGCTGAAACTTCAATTATTGTTGGGGTGATATCGGCTTTACTTGCAGTAGGAATTGGTACACTTTTAGGCGCAATTTCTGGATATTTCGGTGGTTGGGTTGATGATATTCTCAACTGGTTTTATAACATTTTTACCTCAATTCCATATTTGTTATTAGTTCTCGCGATTGCTGCAGTACTTCAACAAAAAGGCATTCTATCTATTGTTCTGATTTTGGGTTTAACGGGCTGGACAGGTGTTTATCGATTAATTCGTGCCGAATATATGAAACACACTGCACGTGAGTACGTTCTTGCTGCCAAAGCAATTGGTGTTGGTCACTTCCGCCGTATATTCATTCATATTTTTCCAAATGTCAGCCATATTGCTTTAGTCCAGATGTCAATTTTGGTGGTGTCTTTCATTAAATCTGAGGTCATCTTGAGTTTCTTGGGTTTTGGTGTACCAGTAGGCGTAGTGTCTTGGGGAAGCATGTTAAATGAAGCACAAAGTGAACTTCTTTTAGGTAAATGGTGGCAACTTGTCGCAGCCTCTGTCGCAATG
>ERZ941706.115-NODE-115-length-28677-cov-40.569492_pt1 | contig 28677 bp, 34 predicted proteins | sample MGYA00521232_ERZ941706 | MGnify/ENA primary metagenome ERZ941706 (study PRJEB32759, sample SAMN07749893) | skin metagenome | biome: transportation; feature: city; material: polyester macromolecule | host: Homo sapiens | place: Hong Kong:ER line | collected...
TGGCTAATAACATCATGTCGATCAGCCAATAACATCATGCCGATCACTTTTTTTCTGCCCGCGTTTATAGCGTCTTCCTTTTACTCCGCCTGATCGGCATCGGTCAAGTTGGCGCCCTGTTTTCTCATCGATTCTCCCGTTAAGGTCACGCGCACCGCTCTGTGGATCAGTCGGTCCAAGATCGCCTCGGCGAAGGTTGCCTCTCCGATCATCCCGTACCACTTCTCCACCGGCAATTGGCTCGCCACTATCGTTGAGACGTTGCCGTAGCGGGTATCGATGATCTCCAGCAGGTTGCTGCGTTCGCTCGCGTCCAGCATCTCCATGCCCCAGTCATCCAGGATCAGTACCCCTATGTTGCTTACCCGCTCCAGCAGTTTCGGATAGCTGCCATCCGCTTGGGCCAGTCGCATCTCTTCAAGTAGGGTTTTCAGCCGGTAATACCGCACGCCCACTCCTTGCCGGATAAAGTAACGGCCCAGGGCACACGCCAGGTAACTCTTGCCACAGCCTGCCGCGCCCGTCAGCAGCAGATTTTGTTGATGACTCAGCCAGTGTCCTTCCAGCAGTTGGCGGATCTGCGCTTTGCTCACGCCTCGACCCGCCCGATAGTCGAGCTGCTCCACCTGTCCGGCTAGCCGGAACCGGGCTTGCTTCTCCAGGCGGTTGGTTTTCCTCTGCTCCCGCTGCACCAGCTCATGGCTCAGTAATAGTTGCAGCCGCTCTTCAAAACCCATATCCAGGTACAGCATGCTCTGGGCCTGCTGCTGGTTCAGAGCCTGTTTCATGCCGCTCAAGTGCAGGCGGCTTAGTTGTTCATCGAGGTGTAATTGCATCGGCTTCTCCTGATCCGTGGGGTTAGTGGAAGTAGTGCTCGCCATGGACATTGTCATGACGGATGTCTTGCAGCGGATCCTGTCGCTCGTTGGCAATGAGTTGTTGCTCCTCCAGGCCATGCTTGAGCATGCTGCGGATGTTGTGCAGCCGGTTGGCGCCGGTCAGGTGCCCCCGGAGGCAGGCCGCTTCCAGCCGCTCCTTGCCATAGGTTTTGCTCTGCCCCAGCAAGGCCAGGCAAGGGCGCACCGCTTGCGTCGAATGCTCTGCCTGCCGGATAAAGCCATCCACCCAATGCGTGGTGTAGGGGCCGATGGACGCCGCCCAGCCAAGCAGTCGCTCCGGCGACCACTCCAGCAGTGCCTGATGATGCGCGGGCATGTGTTCACGCAGGCTGCTGTGCTGGCCTTTGTGATGACTCCGCTGGTGTTCGGCCACGATCTTGCCCGCGTGGTACAGCGTGACGGTATGCTCGGCCAGATGCGCCTCCAGCCGCTTGCCCTGCAAGGCATAGGGCACTGAGTAATAGTGCTTTTCCAGATCGACGTGGTAGTCCTTACCAACCAGCACCGGCACTACTTTGGTGTAGTGATAGGGATAATCCGGCAACGGCTTGAGCGCCGGTGCATCGAGCTCGGCAAACAGTGAGGCACGGCAGCCAGGCAGCTTCTGGAAGGATTTCTGGTTGAGCCGGGTCAGCAGTTCACCCATTCGCTGATTGAGCTGGGCCAGGCTATGGAAGGTTTCATGACGCAGCACCGCCAGGATCCAGCGGGTGACGATCTGCACGCCCACCTCCGCCTTGGACTTATCCTTCGGCTTGCGGGGCCGCGCGGGCATGATCGCCGTACCGAAATGGGCCGCCAGCATCTGGTAGGTAGGGTTGAGATCCGGATCGGTATTGCGCGCCACGCTGACGGCACTCTTGAGGCAATCAGGTACCACCAATTGCGGCACACCGCCAAAGAACTCGAAAGCGCGCTTGTGGCTCATCACCCAGTCATCGAGCTGCTGGGAGCGGGTGGCCTCGGCAAAGGTGTAGTTGGAGGCCCCCAGCACGGCGACAAAGATCTGGGCCCGGTAAAGGATCTCGCCGGTATGCGGATCGACAATGGGCATGGTCTGGCCGCAGTAGTCGACAAAGAGTTTTTCGCCCGCAATATGGGTCTGCCGCATCGAGGGTTGCAGCAGGGCCGCCCACTCTTTATAGAGCCGACAGAAGTGGTTGTAGCTGTAGTGGGAGCCTGGATGGCGCTCGGCGTACTCCTGCCATAGCAGCTCGAGGGTCACGCCTTTTTGACCTGGTTTTTTGAGTTCCTGATGCAACAAGGCCCAGTTGGGAGTGGGTTTGTGCTGAGTTTTATGGACAGAGCAGGTCTTGAGAAATGCGCGCTCCAGGGAGACATCATCCCAGGACTCAGACAGGGGCCAGGTCATGATACCCAGTTGAGCCGCCCGGTTGAGGTAATAGGATACGGTGCTAGGAGAGATATGCAGGCTGAGGGCGATCTGCCGATGAGCCAGTTGAGCCTGATATTTAAGGCGAAGAATTTCTTTGAGTTTTCTCACAGTGATAGGCCTCGCAGACATGCACGTTCCTCTGTTGGAGCAGATGGGAAAGTGCGGGTTTAACGAAGCGGGGAGAAAAAGTCACCAATAACATGGATGCCGATCATGGTTTCCCATCGAGGGTAAAAAGTGATCGGCGTGGGATGTTATTGAGTGATCGGCATGGATGTTATTACGTGATCGGCATGAATGTTATTGAGCGATCGCCATGCGTGGGAATATGCACCCTCTGCTGTGAGTGCTGGTTTTACCAGTTCGCCAGACTTGGCCTCGATGGTGATCGAAAGCGGTTCGCCGCGATGGTCTACCAGATCGAAAGGCAGACCATCCGCATCGAATGCCGTGAGGTAAAGATTGGCCCCATAGACCTTGTGCCCCGGCCTCACAGCTTCGTATTTTTCTGCTGCTGCGTGCAGTGCTTCCGCTAGGCGTTCTGCCGTGATTTCTCCTTTGATCTTGATTCTCATGGCAACCTCCATCCGTAGGTGCCATCCGATGCGGGCTTGACGTAGCACACGCCTTTTTCGACGTACCACCCCGGCCTATCGCACTTCGCCAAGCTGGCGAGGCTTCCCGTTTGAGCGAAGCGGTAGGCCAAGCGCCCCTCTGGCGTGTTGGCCCATGCCGCCGCCGCTTTCTCGTCCTTGGCTTCGGTGTATCCCGCGCCGTATCCGGCCTGATAGCCCGAATCCTTGCCGCTGCTGTGCATGTACCAGCCGAACAGGCCGACGCACAGGAAGGCCACGGCGATGCAGCCCGCCGCCCACTGCCACATCTGCTTTGCTGATGTGTTGTGCGCGACCTCTTGCGCTGCTGCTGCTACCGCTTGCGCCAAATCCGCCTTGGCTGCTTCCGCTGATGCTTTCACGGTTGCATCCGCCGTTACCTTGAAATTGACCAAGGTATCTTTGGCTGCTTGTGCTATCGCTTGCGGGAACTTCTCATACTGGCCTTGGTAGTGTTGCAAGGCCATGAGCACCAGCCACAGCGCATCATTGTTTTTCAGGCCGAGTGCATCCCGAACCCGGTAAAGACTTTGCCGCTCCGCGTCACTAGGTTGCCTGCCGAGCAGCTTTGCAAAGCTGTCGTCTAGGTCACTCATGGACTACGGCCTCCAATACCTTTTTGGCCTCGTTGCGCCACCGCGTAAGCTCCGCACGGTTGCCAATGGGCAATTCCTTGAGTGCTACCGCAATGCTCATGCGCTTGCTGTAAATGTCATCGCTCACACGGTCGGCCATGTCCGGGAATGTCACCGATTTCCCGCCGCGTTCCTCTACCGCCGTGCGCAGCTTGGAGCCGTTGTAAAGCTCGAACTTATTTTCTTCCCCGAAGTGTCCATTGCGTACCACATGAACATCCGCATTCGGAATTGCGTCCATGTATTCCTTGAGCAGTTCGAGGCTATCCCGTTGGCGGTTAATCACCCACAGCGTGACCAGCTTCCGCTTGAGTTCTTCAAGCGTGCTATTCAGTGTTTCACCGTAGGCGCTCACGCCCTTGTTATTCCGTGCTGCCGTGTTGATTACCACGACGCTATCCGGCTTGCTATCGCACAAGTTCACTAGCTGAATCCATCCGTCCGCCTCATCCAGATTGATAAGCTCCGTTTCCGTGCTTTCTTTATAGGCTTTCCATACGTCCGGGTTAGAGGTGTCAGACTCAATCAGCAAGACGCTTTCGCCGCGCTCTTGCAGGTAATCAACCGTTGCCATCGTGACAAGCGACTTGCCAACGCCGCCTTTGCTGCCACCGATCAGGTAAATGCTTTTCGCCATGTTGCTTACTCCTTAAATGTCGTCGCTGTCAGGTTTCGGGGTGAATGTCGCCTTTGATGTATCCGCAGGCTTCTTGACGGCGGGGCGGGGGCGGGGTGTGTCTCCCGGTGCTTGCACCGGAGCTTTTTTCGCTGGCTTTGCTCTCTGCAAGTAGCTCTTGAGTGTTGGAGTTGCGATGCTCAGACCTTCACCGCGCAGCGTCTCGGAAATCTGGTCAAGCGTGTATCCACGCTTTTGCAACAAGGCGATTTCCTTCGAGAGTATGCGCACGGCATCTTGCTTGCTGTGCTCTTGCTTCTTTTTCTCGACTGGCGGCATCTCTCGCAGCTTTGCAGCGATAGCCTCTAGCTGTTCTGTCGTGCACTTCATCGTGCTAACTCCTTTGCTTACTTGTTGCGGAGTTGACAGCATAGCGCCATTTGTGCTTGTTGCAAAGTGCGTCCCGTGCACCTAAACTGCTGATACGATAGTAGAGCGGATGAGCAATACAGGATGACCGTTGTAACACACATGGCTTCGCCACGTGGTTCCAACGGACGCCTGCCCATTCGGCGCTTCGCTTCTCACGGTCTGGCTTATCCTGCAAGGGGTATCCCCTTGACCCCGGACAGTGCGGCGCTCTCGCTTCTTACTGTCCAAGACACACCCCGCCCCCCGCCCCGGCGAGAAGGAGACACGATGCCATTTGAAACGCAGGGGCCGGAACCGCTGGACGCCGTTATCAATGTACGGCTGACCGCAGCGGAGAAGGCCCGCTTGAAAGAGGATGCCGACCTTGCCGGGTTGAGCATGTCCGAGCTTGTCCGCCGCCGCTACTTCGGCAGGCCGATCATTGCCAACGCCGACGCCGTGATGCTCAAGGAGCTGCGGCGCATCGGTGGATTGCTCAAGCACATCCACAACGAAAGCGGAGGCATTTACAACAAGGACACAGCCGGGGCACTTGTGGCCCTGAAAGCCTACATCGGGAAACTGAGCCGTGATCGTCAAGAAGGTTAAGAACCCGCAGAAGGCAGCAAGCAAGGCGGTTCGCGTTTCTCGCCTAACCGACTACATCCGCGAGCCGGAGCGTGAGAACTCGCAGGAGAAGTGCATCCATGCCGGGGCGCGTGGATTCATCACCGATGAACCACAGAGCCAGACGGCAGAAATGATTGCCTTGTCACAAGAGGCAGTGCGAAGCAAGGACACGATCAATCACTATGTCCTGAGTTGGCGAGAAGGCGAGCAGCCCAGCCCGGAGCAGGTCGAAGAAGCGGTAAGCATTTTCATGGATGAGCTAGGTGTTAAAGACCATCAAGCCATCTATGGTTTGCACGCCGACACGGACAACTTGCACCTGCACCTTGCCATCAACCGCGTGCATCCTGAAACGCTCAAGGTGGTGAAGATCAATAACGGCTTCGACATTGAGGCAGCGCACAAGGCGATAGCACGAATCGAGAACGCACAAGGCTGGCAGCGTGAGCAGAACGGGCGTTATCAGGTGTTGGAGAATGGTGAGTTAGGCCGGGAGCACATCGACAAGGACAAGCCGCGCCAGCCAGCCCAGCCGAAGCGCGACATGGAAAACCGCACCGGGGAGAAATCCGCCGAACGCATCGCCATTGAGGACGGCGCACCGATCATCAAAAAGGCGCAGACGTGGGAGCAGTTGCACCGCGAGTTAGCAGCCAAGGGGATGCGCTACGAGAAAACAGGCAGCGGGGCGACGCTCTTTGTCGGTGATGTTGGCGTGAAGGCCAGCAGCGCAGACCGGGACGCGAGCCTATCCAAGTTACAAAAGCGACTCGGAGCTTACCAGCCGCCGCCGCAGCGTCAGCAGGTAGCACAGCGCGAGCCAGAGCCGATCAAGCCAGACGTGCCGGGATGGAAGGATTACATCACCGGGCGCAAGGCGCACTACGCGGAAAAGAACGCGGCCAAGCTGGCACTGGACAAGCGGCAGGAGCAGGAGCGCAAGCAGATTGCCGAGCAGCAGAAAGCCCGCCGCGATGAACTCATGCGCGGCAACTGGAAGGGTAAGGGCGAAGTGCTCAACGCCATGCGCAGCGTGATTGCCGCCGAGCAGGCCGCAGAGAAAGCAGCCTTGAAAGAGAAGCACCAGAAGCAGCGCGAGCAGCACCGGCAGCAGTTCCGGCCCTATCCCGACCTGGAGCAGTGGCAGCGGATGCAGAAAAGCCCGGAGCTTGCCGAGCAGTGGCGGCACCGCGCCAGCGAGCCGCAGCGCATCGAGGGCGCGAGCGGCGAGCCGCCGACGCCGCGAGACATCCGCGCCTATCAGCCTGAAATCGTGGGCCAGCAGGTGCATTACAGCCGGAAGGAAGAAGCGGGGGCGGGCGGGGGTGTGTCTTTCGTGGACAAGGGAAAAAGCATCGATATTCACGACTGGCGCAACCGGGACAGCACGCTTGCCGCCTTGCAGCTATCGGCGCAGAAGTGGGGCAGCTTCACCGTAACCGGGAACGACGAATACAAGGCCATGTGCGCGAAGTTAGCAGCAGAGCACGGTTTCAAGATCACGAATCCTGAGCTTCAGGAGCGCATCCAGCAGGAGCGGCAGCGGATACAGCAGGAGAGGGCGCAGGCGATGAAATCGGAGCAGCTAAAGCAGTTTGAGCTGTACGCGGAAGCGGTAGGCGCGGAGCGCTACCGGGTAACGTCCATCAAGATGCAGGCAGACGGAAGGAAGCAAACCTTCATCCTCGACAAGAAGGACGGCATCACGCGGGGCTTCACGCCGCAGGAGATCGAGCAGCGCACGCCGGAGATGCTGCGCCTACAGCGCCGGGGCGAAAACCTCTACTACACGCCACTATCGGACAAGAAGCATCACATCCTCATCGACGACATGAACCGGGAGAAGCTGGAGCGGCTTATCCGTGACGGCTACCGGCCCGCCGTTGTGCTGGAATCAAGCCCCGGCAACTATCAGGCCATCATCACCGTGCCGAAGCTGGGGACGGCCCACGACAAGGACGTGGGCAACCGGCTGAGCGATGCCCTGAACCGTGAATACGGCGACCCGAAGCTATCGGGAGCCATCCACCCGCACCGCGCACCCGGCTACGAGAATCGCAAGCCCAAGCACCAGCGCGAGGACGGCAGCTATCCCGAAGTGCGCTTGCTCAAGGCCGAGCGCCGCGAGTGCGTCAAGGCGCTGGCCCTGTCCAGCCAGATCGACGCCGAGTATCAGCGTCAGGCCGCCTTGAAGGCGCAGCAGCCAGAACGCAGCAAAGCCAAGCCCGCCTTGGAGCTTGCAGCGGCCAGCGGCAGCGCGATCGACGCTTACCAGCGGCATTACCGCGACGTGATCAAGCGGCAGCGTGGCGGCGAGGTGGACTTGTCCCGCGTGGATTCCATGATTGCCGTGCGGATGCGCGTTACCGGCCACGATCAAGCCGCCATCGAGGGCGCTATCCGCCAGTGCGCCCCGGCCACCCGGCAGAAGGGCGAGGGGCGCGACTGGAACGACTACGCGCAGCGCACCGCCCGCTATGCCTACAGCGCCGCAGGCGACCGGCAAGCCGCCGAGCTTGGGAAGTACCGCCAGCAGTGGGAGAAGCTGGAAGGGCGCGAGCCTGTACGCCAGCAGGAGCAGGCCAAGGCGCAGAAGATCGAGCGCGACAACTCACCCGGCATGAGTCGATAAGACTTGATGTAACTACAAAAAGACGCTACAATAAGAACACAATGGAACTTGAATGGGACGCCGATAAAGCGGCACGAAACCTGAAAAAGCACGGCGTTTCCTTCGAGGATGCCGAGCTTGTTTTTTACGACTCCGGGCGGGTTGAAGCCTACGACGGACGCGAGGACTACGGGGAAGATCGTTGGGCAACGATTGGGCTTGCCTACTCGGCTGTCCTGTATGTGGTCTACACCGTCCGACACGAGGAAACCATCCGCCTTATCTCTGCGAGGAAAGCAAATGCCGACGAAAGAAAGCAATATCGTGAAGCGAACTCTTGACCTCAAGAAGCCGCCACAGTTGAGCGCCGAGCAGAAGGCGCGACTGGATGCCGTGGCCTCGATGCCGGATGAGCAGATCGACTATAGCGATGCACCCTATCTGCCTGATGCTGTCTGGATGAAGGCAGCGGAGCAATTGCCCCACACCAAGAAGCAAATCACGCTGCGCATTGATGCCGAAGTGTTGGAGTTCTTCAAGCACACCGGCAAGCGTTATCAGTCGCGCATGAATGCTGTTTTGCGCTCCTACGTTGAGGCGCACAAGGCGCACGCGAAATGAGCGGCGACGACAAGCAGCTTGAGCTTGAAGCCCTCGCCGCCGTGGGCGAAATGCTCTTGTTCGACCAAGCCAGAGGCAACCCGGAAGAAGCCGCCCGCATCCTGCGATGTGCGCGGCTTTTTGCTCGTTCAGAGGATGCCGCGCAGCGTCTCAGCGAGCTATGCAACGAGGCGGGCAGTGATGCGACTTGGCGCGAAAACATCGTGGAGGAACTGCAAGACCGAGAGGACTTGCAAGCCGCCGAGGCAGCGATGGAAGCCCGCCGACAGGCCTAACTTGTTGCGCAAGCGGATAGTGCCGACACGGCCTTGCAGACCCTAATGGACGAGGTAGCGGCGGACACCTTCGGCAGTCTCGATGAAGGATATGCGGCACAGGCGCAGGCCGAGGCCGTGAAGGCGTGGCAGGGCAGGCAGTGAGCGGCATTTGTTGGTGTTTCATCGTAACCCGGCAAGTGTTCAGCAAACGGTGGTTTGTTGGACAGTTGCCGCAAGGGGCAGTTTTTGTCATTTTCAGAAGACGACTGCACCAGACAACGCGGTTTGAAGGCAGTTGTGCAGTCGTCTATTGAACGAACAGTATCAGGAGTCCGCTGCACGAATGATGACCTCAAGCCGGTTCTGGTCGCGCTGGCGACCGATCAGCCCCTGGATGTGCGATACCGCGACCACGATCTTTCCGGCGATTGGGCGGGCTACCGCGAATGCCACATCAAGCCCGACCTGCTGCTGATCTACCGCAAGTCCGACGCCGACACCCTGCGACTGGCGCGGCTTGGCTCCCATAGCGAGCTGTTCGGCTGATGCCAGTCGCCTTGTCCGCCAAACGATCATTAGGCGGCCAAACCGGACGCCTGTCCGAAAACATCTTGCGCAACGGGATGACGGACAATAAGATAGGCGGACGGTATAACGGACAAATGGGCGGAAATGGCACTCATCGGCTATGCGCGGGTATCGACGGCGGAACAGGACACCGCCTTGCAGACGGATGCGCTGCGCAATGCAGGCTGCGAACGGGTTTTCGAGGACACGGCATCCGGGGCCAAGGCAGACCGGCCCGGCTTGGCCGATGCGCTGGCTTATCTGCGCGATGGCGATGTGCTGGTCGTCTGGCGGCTGGATCGGCTTGGCCGCTCCCTGCCGCACCTGATTGAGACGGTCGGCAAGCTGGAAGCACGGGGCGTCGGCTTCCGCTCGTTGACTGAAAACATCGACACCACCACGCCGGGCGGACGGCTCATCTTCCATGTGTTCGGTGCGCTGGGCCAGTTCGAGCGCGACCTGATCCGCGAGCGCACCAAGGCCGGGTTGACCGCTGCCGCCGCACGCGGGCGCAAAGGCGGACGCAAGCCGGTTGTCACTGCCGACAAGTTGCAACGAGCGCGGGAGCTTGTCGCCAACGGCTTGAATGTCCGCGAGGCCGCCGCACGCCTCAAGGTAGGAAAAACCGCTCTCTACGCTGCCTTGCAGGCGGCCAGTTCTGGCAGTGCAGCCGACTCCTGATATTTCGTGCAGTCGCCTTCTGAAAACGACAATCAGGCAAAAATGCGTCGCCATCAGGCGAGACAGGCAAGTCCCGCAGGTGGATCAGCTACGAGATCAAGGCGGGCAACTTGCTGGCGTTGAACGTGGGCAACCGCGGCCAGCGGGTGCCGGACTGGCACCTCGACCCACTCAAGCACGAGCTGATCCAGTCCGTCCTCAAGCTGACCAGGGGTGCGGACCCTTGGCAGATCTACCATGCACTGCTGCAGCCGCGCTCGATGCTGCGGGGGCGTTCGGCACTGGAGGGCGTGACGGCCAGCAATCTCGACAAGCTCGTCATGGCAGTGAGCACAGCCGTGAAGGAAAGCGAATGGACCCCGCCGCGAGTCGGGGTCGCCTAGCAGCAGGAATGCGGGATCGTGGCGAAACCGCGATTCCCGCGCGTCTGTCAGGACACCAGGCGCGCGCATTTCATGAAGGCGATGGTGGCCTACGTGAGGGACAAACAGCAGCGCTTCCAGCGCGAGGGGCTGCTGAACCACCTCGGTGCCTTGCAGAGCCTCGGCCCGCTGCACGGCATGCGCACCTTCTGGGATTTCGACGGTCGCTTCACCGCACCGCTGCACGGCTACAGCGACGCCCAGGACTACTACCGCCGTGCCTCCAGCCGCTACTACCTGCCAGAGATCACGACACCAACCCTGCTGATCCAGGCCGCGGACGACCCCTTCGTGTTTCGCCACAGCGTGCCGGAACCAACCGAACTGTCGGCGACCACAACCCTGGAGCTGCACCGCCGCGGCGGCCACGTCGGCTTTGTCGAAGGCACACCGCGCCGCCCGCGTTACTACCTGGATCGGCGCATTCCGCAGTGGCTGGCGGGCTGAGACGTTTCAGCCGCCAAATGGCAACCATCGGTGCGGGAAGCGCGCCTTGAGACCGAGCCGGTCAATGCGCCACTCAGGCGGCAGACCATCGTGCACCCGCGCAATCACGCGCAGCCTGCGTGTCGGCGCACTGAACGGTGGGCGCAGTTCGACCGGCACCGGCGCGGCATCGTCCACCGCCTGAATCACTACCGCCTGGCGTTGACTATGGTCGGGAAAGATCAGCGTCAGCAGCTTTCCGGGTGTGGCCTCGGCAGCGTGGCGCGGATCGAGATAAACCCAGACCTGCGCCTCGCCGTCGCTCTCGACGCGCAACAGGGGCGTGCCCGGCCCGACGTTCTCGCCAGGCGCGACGAGGATTTCGCCGACGCGGCCATCGTTCTCGGCGCGCAGTTCCAGCCCCTGCAAACGGCTGTCCAGCCAGGCCAGCTCCAGATCGCGCTGGCGCTGTTCGGGTCCGGCATCCGGCTGGCGCCGCTGCTCCAGCTGATACAGTTCGCGCAGCCGTACATCACGCAGATCGGTCGCCGCCAGCAACTCGCCACGGGTTGCCGCGCCGGCATCGAGCAGCCGCTGGACCTGCCGTACGCGCGCTTCGGCACCCGCCAGCGACTCCTGCAGCAGCGCCCGTTCGGCTGCCAGGCTGGCGGCATTCGGGCTTTCCATCGGCGTGCTCGCCGCCTCCAGCAGGAAGCGCCGCGCACGCCATTCCGAGTTGTCCAGACGTACCAGCAGCTCGCCGGCCGTGACCCGCTGCCCCGGCTGTACCAGCAGCTGCTGGACCTGCGCGGCGTCACGGGCGCGCAGCTCGCTGCCCGGCAGATGCAGCTGAGCCGGCGCCTCGATCAGCCACAGCGTGAGCACCCAGCGGCCGATCAGCCAAAGCAGCGGACTGAGTACCGCCAGCAGAATGAGGTACCAGCGCACTCGAAAGGCCAGGCGCTTGCCCGGCGCATAGAGCACCTGCAGGCCCTGCTCCTGGGTGGGTTGTTGCTCCTTGGCGCTGGAGAATTTGATCTTCATGCAATGTGCTCAATGGGGATAGTGAGACCAGTCCTGCCAGTCGATGCCGGCAACGGCCTGTGGCTGCAACTGCTGGCGCCAGCGCTCGGTCTGCGCCTGCAATTGCGCGCGCGAGGCGGCGCTCCAGCTTTCATCCGCCGCCAGCTGCGGCTCCACGCTCTGCGCCAGGCGGAACGACAGTCCCGGCCAGCGGCGCGCAATATCCGCCGCCAGCTCCGCACTGCGTGCGGCGTTGCGGGTGTAGATCATCAGGCTGACCTGGCGCACGCCGCGCTGGCGCAGCTCGCAGGGGACGCAGTATTCGCCGGCGCGCGGTGCGGCGAACCAGCGGTGATGGCTGGACAGCTCAAGCGGCCAGGGACTGACGCTCGCGGCCGCCGTCAGCGTATCCATCCAGTCGCGCAGCCGCGCCTCGGGGACCGGCCAGCCGAGCTGCTCGACTTCCAGATCCAGATGCAGACCGGCGAACGGCAGCGTCGTCAGCTCACCGAGCAGATCGAGCAACCCCTGACGACCCTCGGGTTGTAGCCAGTGCGGATCGCCGAGCAGCAGCAGCACCTCGAATCCCTGTTCGCGCGCGGCACTGAGCAACACGCGCAACTGGCCGCGCAAGCGCTCCGGCTCAGCCACTTGGGCGGCGTCCAGGCCGAGGTAGAGACGCTGCATGCCGGCCGCGCGCAGTTGCGCCAATGCCTCGGCGCGGCGCTGTTCGTCGAGCAGTGCGTGGCTGTCCCAGAGATAGACGCCCTGTTGCCATTGCACCGCCCGGGGAGCCGCCGCCGTGTGTGCGGCCGCCACCGGTGCCTGCCAGTCGAGCGTGGCCGGCCCGAGCAACGGCGCGTGCGCAACATCGTCGTCCACGAACAGGCGCAGAGCCGCTTCCCGCAGCCACAACCCGTGCCAGGCGGCGATCAGGCGCAGCCCGGCGTAGCCGTGCTCCAGCTCGGCCGCCAGGCTGCCCAGATAGGCCTGATCGACGTCGCCAGCGCGCCGCAGACGCTGCTCACGCACGGCCAGCGCCGCCGCTTCCAACTGCTGGCGCGCCTGCAGCAGGTCTTCGGCGGCCGCGCGCTGCGCACGCAGTGCCTGGCCGAGGCCCTGCACCAGGCGCTCACGCTCGGCATCGAGCTGCGCCAGCGCCATCTGGTGACGCGCCGCGCCCTCATCACCGCGCGCCTGCCCGTAGGACAGCGGGTCGAAGGGCGCCGACAGGCTGATGCTGGCCACCAGCCCATTGCCCGGCTCGTTGCCACCGCTGCGGTCTTCGTAGCTCTGCGCGACGCTGAAGCTCAAATCGACCGCCGCGTACCACGGACTCTGCCGATTGCGCTCGGCCTGACGCAGCTGGCCGCGCCGCTCCTGCAGACGTGGATGCCGCTCGAGCTGCTGCAACCAGGCGCTCAGAGGCTGCGCGCTTGCCGCCAGTGCTTCGGTCTGGGCCTGGCTTTGCGGCTCGATGGTCTGTCCACTCAGCGACTGCAGGCTGTAGCGGGTTTCTTCCAGCAGCGGCCCGGCGGCGGCGCAACGGCGCTCCAGCGCCTGCCAGCGGCCATCCTGCAGACGCGCCTCGGAAGCCAGCAACCAGCCTTCGCGCAGGCGCGCCGCCAGCTGCTCGCGCGCGCGCCGTGCAGGCTCGGCGATGCCGTCGCACCAGCGCAGTTCTTCCTGCGCTCGCCACCAGTCGGCATAGGCGCTGCGCAGTGCCAGGCGCTGCTCGAGGCGCGCCAGCTGCAGTCGCGCCTGCTGTTGCTGGCGCTGGTCTTCGACGCTGCGCAACGCATCCTGCTGGCGCTTCAGGCTGCCCAGCAGTGGATGACGCAAGCCGAGCGCCAGATCGCGACCGTAGTAGTCGTCGCGCACCTCTTCGGTCACCAGCTCCCGATAGCGCCCGATCCCTGCCGAGGCGAACCATTGCCAGCCGGCTTCGGCCTCGCGCTGGCGCTGCAATGCCTCGAGCGCCGCACCTTCGGCCTCGGCCGCGCGCAGCAGCGGCGTGCTGTTGGCGCCATCGAGCAGCGCCGGTAGCGGCAATACCTCGGCCAGACAGGATGAAGCCAGTCCCAGCAGACCCAGCAATAGGAATACTCGCCGCATCAGAACCTCTTCGCCTTGCGCAGCACCCACCAGGGCGCCATCGAGGTTTCCTCATGGCCACGCCGGATCATTTCGTTGAGGATCGCCACTGCGCTCCAGCAGCGCATGACGAACATGAACAGCGGAAACAGCGGCACCACCCAGCACAGCCACAGGTCCTGCCGCGGCCGCTCGGACACCATGCACACCGCTACCACGTAGGCCAGCAGGGTGTTGGCCAAGTACACCAGATAGACCAGCCAGGCGAGCACCAGGAAGGTCGACAGCGTCAGCGAGTACAGTCCGACGATGAAGTAGCCGAGGATGATGAACGGCAGCACCAGCTGGAAGAAGAACCCGCTGACCAGCACCACCAGAAAGTTCGGCCAGCCGAGCAGGCGCGGCGTGAAACTGTGGCGATGCTTGCGCACATAGAGGAAGAACAGATCGCCATCCCAGCGCAGGCGCTGCATGAGGAACTGGCGGAACGTCACCGGCGCGTCGGTATGGCCGATGGCGCGGGGCTCGAACGGAATGCGCAGCGGCCGGCGGCCGAAGTAGTTCTTGATGCGCAGGGTGATATCCAGATCCTCGGCGGTATGGGTATCCCAGCCACCGATTTTCTGCAGAAAGCTGCGACGAAAGGCGCCGAACGCGCCGGATACGTTATTCACCACGTTCCACTCGCTGAGCCCGATCTTGGCCAGCTGGATCGACAGCAGGTATTCCAGCGCCTGCATCGCCGTGGTCAGCGAGGCGCGAGCGTTGCGCACCCGCAGGCTGCCCGCCACCGCCGGCACGTCCGGGTCCTGGAAATGGCGCACCACGTTGACCACCATGTCGTTGTCGAACGAGGTATCGCCATCCAGCGCCATGACGATCTCACCGGTGCTGTATTCCAGCCCAGCGTTCAGTGAGGACACCCGTCCGCCACGCTGCCACTTGGCGATCGGCCGCAGAAAGCGCCGCGGATACAACTGCGCATCGAGGCGAAAATCCCGCACGGCCTGCATCGTCGCGTGATTGGCCGTCGCGCCGTCGACCACCGGAATCATCTCGATCTCGCCGCGATAGGTCTGCTCGCACAGGCTGAGCAGCGTGGTCTGCACATCCCGACCTTCGCTATAGCAGGTGATCACGCAGGACACGCGCGGCTGGTAACTGTTGCCTTCCGGCAGCTCGAAGGGTTTGCGCACGAACCAGCGCAGCACGCCGAGCAGGATCACCAGGCTGAGCGGCACCTCCAGCAACAGAAACGCCGGAAACAGCATCACCAGCAGATAGCCCAGGCCGTCGGGCTTGTCGATTTCGCCGAGAATCCCCAGCCACTGCAGCCAGAAACCCTCCATCTCAGCCCAGCTCCCCGTTCAGGCGCGCCAGCAGCAACGCGGCATCTTCCTGTTCGAGCAGGTCGGCCGGTGCGGTGAAGCCGATCTGACGCAGCTGCAGCTGGCCGATCTGCTCGCTGGCCAGCCGCTCGGCACCTTCCTGCAGGCGTTTACGCACCACTGCCAGGCCGGCCGCATCGGTGTGCGGCATCATGATCCAGAGAATCTCTTCACTGACCCGGCTGCAGCGATCGGTGTCGCGCACGGCTTCCTGCAGCCGCTCCACCAGGCTGTCCACCAGCGCATGGCCGCGCAGCTCGCCGAGTGCGCTGATGGTCGCCGCCAGGTTGACGAACCGCAGCCCCAGCAGGGAGAACGCCGGCTGCTTGTAGCGCCGCACCAGCTGCAGCTGCCAGTTGAGCAGCTCGTGGAAGGACTTCTGGTTGAGCAGGTTGAGCGCACCGAACTGATCGGTCTCGGCGACACTGGCCGAGTAGCCCTGCCGACAGCGCAATCGCCCGGCCTCGGCGAGGCGGAAGTGACGCACCTCGCGCACGCGCAGCTTGTCCGGCGCATGGGCCTGGCCACAGTCCAGGCAGCGCGCCTCGACTTCGGCATCGACGAAGAACGCCTGGCAGCTGCGGCAGCGATAGTTCTCCAGCGGCCGGTCGTAATCGCTGCCGATGTGACGCAGGCGCGAGAAACAGTTCGGGCAGAGCAGCAGGCCATCCTTGAGGAAGTGCTCCTGGGCGCCGACGTGGCCGCAGGTGAAGCAGTGCAGCGACGGCTGACGGGCGATTTCCAGCGTCTGGCACTCGGGGCAGACATCCACGTAGTTCAACCGGCCGGAGCCACAACCGACGCACAGGCGCACCCGATCGACCAGCTCGCCCTCTTCCAGCCAGCCCTGCTGGGTCATCAGCTGTAGCCAGGCGAAGGCGTTCGGCGACTCGTCGTCCTCCAGCGCCTCCAGCAGCGGATAGTGATAGTGCTGCGCCACGCCGGCATCGCGCACCGCATGGATGGCGCCGTGCGGGTGCAACCACAGCCAGGCGAGCACGCGCGACTCGAAACGCTCCGGCGCCACCCCACGGTTGAACAGCGCGAAGCGCTCCTGCCAGAGCCGCCAGAGCGGCACCAGGGCGCTCAGATCAGCCGGCGGCGCGCCGTCGCTCAGCGCCTTGCAAGACGCGTCCTGCTCCTGGCAGCAGTAGATCAGGCTGAAGCGGTAGCGCTTGTCCATACGCAGGCTGCGCAACGCTTCGCCGGCGCGCACCGCCGGCAGATCGAGCAGAACGATGTCATACGCCGGCAGCGCCGCGAGCGCGGACCACTCGGGGTGCCGCTCGTATTCGATACCGACAACAGGGGAAGAAGACGCACCAAGGACAGCGACGCGTGGCATGGGGGACATGGGAAGGAAAACCGGATAATGGCTATGTGATACTTGATTGCCTCATTCTACAAGTTCTTTCAGGGTTATTCACCAGCTATTCGTCGGCCTCGACGCTTGAATATTGATCAGGCCGTCATTCCGCACCTTCCCTAACGGATGATTGATTTAGCAATAATTGCGCATAAGGGGGCGTTACGGTAAATCCGGCGCCCCTTTTTGTTGTCTGTTGTCTTGGCCGGACATCGAGGGAAGCTGCAGGAGTGGTTTCACTGTCTGCGCCGGACATTCAGGAGCCCTCTTCACGCCGGTGCTGCGGTTACCCAGATTGCCATCTCGGGCATGTCGCCATGCTGCTGCTCAGGGTGTAGTATGTAGCATATTGTAAACATTGTAGTGTCGGGAGGGGCGTATGAGCGTGATGTCTGTCCGTTTGCCGGACGAGGTAGAGCAACAGTTGGGGCAGTTAGCCCAGTCCACTGGCAGGACTAAATCCTGGTTGGCTAACCAGGCTATTAAGGATTATTTGGCGCGTGAGGCCTGGCAGATCACGGAGGTAGAAGCCGCCTTGCGTGAAGCGGATGCGGGTGACTTCGTATCTGAAAAAGAGATGATGGCGAAGTTCAATCGGTGGGGTATCAATGCAGGTTAAATGGCTGCGTAAGGCTGCGCTGAACCTCGAAGATGCTCACGATTACTTGGCAAAAGAAAACCCCAGGGTTGCCCAGGAGTTTGCGCACGAGGTGTATCGCTTGGTTAATCTGCTGGTCGAACAGCCCTCGATGGGAAGGTCGGGACGTGTCCCAGGTACGCGCGAGCTTGTGGTGCAACCTTACCCGTTCCTCATTCCATACCGAGTAAAGGGAGAGGAAATCCATATTTTGAGGGTGTTTCATACCAGGTTACGGCTGCCTAGTCACTGGTAGTTGGATGTTGCCCGTTAGCCCCATGCCTGGCATCCATCCAGCCACTAAATAGCTAATCAAAGCTAAATATTGATTGTTCGTTTTTGTATTTTGATTGCGGGCGTTATATGCCCTTCGGCATAAGTGCCCCAAGAGGTTAGCCACTGATCTAAATCTTGAGCTGTGGCATAGCGGCCAGTCTCTTGGAACTCCTGCCAAGACAGCAACCAAGACAACAACAAGGAGTGGCAACCTCTTGCGTCTAAAGCTCATTTGATGATTTACTTCTTTACTCATTAACTCAATTGAGTGGGGTGGGCATGCTGGTTATATCGGTGTTGAACCAGAAAGGAGGGAGCGGCAAAACCACGATTGCCACTCATCTAGCGCGAGCCTTTCAGGTGGCGGGTCGCGATGTGCTGTTGATCGACAGCGATCCCCAGGGAAGCGCAAGAGATTGGTCTGCAGTGCGTGATGAGCAACCGGTGCCAGTGGTGGGGATAGATAGGCCAACCATCGAGCGCGATATCAAGGCGGTGTCCCACAAAGACTTGATCGTGATCGATGGTGCTCCGCAGGCCGCTGACCTAGCGATATCCGCGATCAAGGCAAGCAATCTGGTGCTGATCCCTGTCCAACCCTCTCCTTACGATATTTGGGCGGCCTCTGATCTGGTGGATCTGGTGAAGCAGCGGATAGAGATGACCGATGGCCGTTTGAAGGCTGCGTTTGTGGTAAGTCGAGCCATCAAGAACACCAAGATCGGCGCTGAGATCAGAGAGGCGCTGGAGGGTTATGGTCTGCCGGTATTGGCAGCGAGAGTGACCCAAAGCGTTGCGTATCCGAGCACAGCAGCTGCAGGTACCACCGTGCTTGATGCTGAGCCTAACAGCAATGCAGCCCAGGAAATACGTGACTTGGCAGATGAAGTTTTAGAATTACTCAAATGAGTTAATGAGGGTGTGAGTAAATGAGCGTGCTGAAAGCTGGCCGTCCCAGCAGTGAAAAGCGGGCAATGACCATGGGTGATATTGCCGGATCCGTGAAGATGAAGCGGGTTAATTTCGACCTGCCGGAGGCGTTGCACACCAAGCTGAAAATGCATGCAGCTGCGCAGGGGAAGTCCATCAAGGATATCATGACGGACTTTGTTGAAGCCTTGCCGTGATCGATTGATTATCAACTATCCTGTCGGGATAGTATTGAATATATGAGTATTTTTTTGCAGTAGTGCGTACTAAAAAGCGTTGATCGATCAGTCTGATCAACGCTACTCTGTACGCCAGAAACGAAAAAACCGCCTTGGCGGGCGGTTTTTCGAAGGTACTCGGAGTTGGCGCTCTTTGTACCTGGTAACGGCTCCGTAGAGGGAAGCAGCTACCAAAAGTCCCAGTAAGTTTAGCGGCACTTTGCCGTATCTTTCAAGCTAATTCCCTCTTTACACCCGTTACCGAAGGCCACCACCTTTGGCGCTTTGTCGTACCCGCACGGATTGGAAGCATGAGTTTGTTGCCGTGTGTGGGTGTGGTTGGTCGGGCAGAACGGGGAAATCTCACATACTGCCCAGCGTGTGATCGCGCACCACAGCCGCCCACGATTCGCAACCGTGGGGCATCTGCAAGCAGAGCGTAACGGGGAACCAACCACGGCCAGCTCTTAAAAAACGGCGCGGCAGTCTGGCCATCAGGCGGAGGCTAAAGCAGATGCAGCAAGGACGGGGTGTGTCTCTGGAGCGCGTGAGAGGGAGCTGCCGCAAGCAGTCTCGATAGTCCGGAGCAAGGCGAGTCAATCTTGTGTAACTACGTTATTTTTAACGTAGCCAAGCAGGAGGGCTCTCCTATCTTGAAGCGCAGCGGAAAGATAGGAGAGCCCGCTGACTGTGGAGCTTGGCGACATCCTTTTTGCGCGGCCTTTGGGCCGTTGTTTTTGAGCTCTTCATGGGGGAACCGCAGAATTCGGAAAAAATCGTACGCTAAGCTAACGGTGTTCTCGTGACAGCTCTTTGACTAGGCTTTCTAAGGCCATTCTGATAGCCCTGACTTCCTGAAAAGCCATGGCTAAAATTTGTGCGGCTAAAAGGGATAACCGATGGTAAAGTAAGTTATCCCTGTCGAGATACTGAAAAGCGTTATCCTCGTTTTTCCCAAAACTGTTTTGCCAGTTCGCTCAGAGCGCTAGTTAACTGAGCGACAGATTTCGCACTTTGCAAATTATTCTGCCCGGTCTGTACATTGGTATCAGCAGCATCGCGTATATTGATAATACTGCGGTTTATGTCTTCACTTACTGCTCCCTGCTGCTCGACCGCAGTCGCTATTTGCGCGTTCATGTCGGTAATTTCGTTAACGCGTTGGCCAATTCCATCAAGAGCTGTAGCTGCTTCCTCTGCGTGAGCTACACTCGTGTGCGCTTGCCGACTACTTTGCTCCATGACTGTAACAGCGGATTGCGCTCGCTCTTGTAGAGCGCTGATCATGCTTTGAATATCCGTTGTCGATTGCTGTGTGCGAGCAGCAAGACTGCGAACCTCATCGGCGACAACAGCAAAACCACGCCCCTGCTCACCAGCACGCGCGGCCTCAATTGCTGCGTTGAGTGCCAACAAATTCGTTTGCTCGGCGATCCCTCGTATAACGTCAAGAACTTTTGATATCTCGTTACTTTGACCTTCAAGCTCATGAATAACCTGAGTGGCTTGCCTAATTTCACCTTCAAGGGCAGTGATTGACTGGCTTGTGTGGGCTACCAGACGCTGGCCAGATGCCGTCTCAGTGTCTGCTCTTCCGGCCGCATCTGCAGCATGCTGTGCATTGCTCGCAACCTCTTGAATGCTTGCCACCATTTGGTTTACTGCCGTTGCTATTTGATCTGTCTCTGCCTGCTGCTCAACTGTAAGTACATTGCTTGACTCAATATCCTTTAGTAGGCCTCGGGTGTGTTCGCTAAGCCGATTTGATGCATCACCTATGCGACCTACTATGGCGCCTGTTTCAGCTTGCATCATTCGTAAAGCAAACTCTATTTGGCCAAACTCATCGGTGCGCCCAGTGTAGAGGGATTGACTTAATGGGTTATTGGAAATATTCCTGGCTCTTTCAACCAGTCTTCCAAGAGGAGAGAGAATAGCCAAAACACTAACAGAGCTTAAGCTTCCTGACATTAAAGTGGCTAACAATAAGCTGCTTATTGATGTATCAGTAAGCATGCCGGCAGCCATTGCGCTTGATATAATACTACCCCATATGAGCAAGAGTATTTTCACGGAAAAGCTAGCAGCCAATTTCGGCCTCGCGGCCTTCCCGCTTCTCAATTGAGCATATAATTTTTCCGCAGCCAAAACCTGCTCAGGTTCAGGCTTGGTCCTTACAGACTGGTATTCAACAATCGAACCATTCTTAGCTATTGGCGTTACATAAGCACTTACCCAATAGTGGTCGCCATTTTTACAGCGATTTTTTACTAGCCCCATCCATGAGCGGCCAGATTTTAATGTACTCCACATATGCTCAAATGCAGCAGGCGGCATATCTGGGTGTCTTACGATGTTGTGAGGCTGGCCTAATAGTTCTTCCTCAGTGAAACCACTGATTTTAATGAAGTCAGGATTAACGTACGTGATATGGCTTTGAGGGGAGGTAGTCGAAAGAATATTGGCATCTTTTGGGAGTTCTAAGTTTCGACCCGTCACTGGTAAATTCTGGCGCATAAGAACCTCAAGGGTTGGCTGTTTTATTTTATTGTTTTCGGCATTAAGCCCAATTTCTTGAGCGTTACGATAAATCTAGCATGGAAACGATAGGTGCAAGCAAGTTAAGGGTTGCATCGCGCATGTCAATCTAGGCTATAGCCCAACCGGGCGTCAGACGAAGCGGCGAAAGAGCGTCAGAGTAGGGCCTTTTCCGGAATTTCCTGACGCCTTCGGCGCGGCGTCTATGGCCTCAACCTGACACGCCAGCCGTTAGCGTGCTTTATTGTCCGAATTCTGAGGCGACCCCATCCTGGACTGGCTGCAAAGTGTTGAACTGCGCCGCCGCGTGCATGCCGGCCTGAACAAAGGTGAGGCGCGCAACTCGCTGGCCAGGGCGGTGTTCTTCAACCGCCTTGGGGAAATCAGGGATCGGAGCTTCGAGCAGCAGCGCTACCGGGCCAGCGGCCTCAACCTGGTGACGGCGGCTATCGTGCTGTGGAACACGGTGTACCTGGAACGCGCCACCCAGGGGTTGGTCGAGGCCGGCAAGCCGGTGGACGGCGAGCTGCTGCAATTCCTGTCGCCGCTGGGCTGGGAGCACATCAACCTAACCGGCGATTACGTCTGGCGGCAGAGCCGCAGACTGGAAGACGGGAAGTTTCGGCCCTTACGGATGCCCGGAAAACCTTAGCGTACGATTTTTTCCGAATTCTGCGGGCTCCCCTTCATCATCGAGAGAGGATCTTGGCGAGGTGGTTAAGCCCGATCCCGTTGGGCTGTCCATCAGGGGCTTGTCCCCTGTGGGCAGGAGGGCTTATCCACGGAGCGTTCTTTCTCTTGGTGGTTCCACCATCTCAGCGGCTACTTAGATCGATCTCGATGCGCCTAAAGCCTATCCCATTGGCGGTGTTGGCGGCGGCATCGATGCTCTTGAACACCCGCCAGCCTCCCCGTTGTCGTTCCAGGAAAATGGTCTCGCTCTGTTTGCCGAACTTCACCAGGTGCAGGTGATAGCCCTGGCCCATCGGGGTGGGTACGATCAGCGCCTTGGCAAATCCGCCTTGGTCAAACGTCCACTTCGCTTGCAGCTCTTCCATATCACAATCCTATTTTGACTAATCAAAATCGAAACTTGATTGTAACGGAGGACGGGGCTGCTGGCCAGCCCTGTCCAGTAACTCCCACAACAGCCGCACCGCATACCAATGGTCCTGTCGCGTCCGCTCGGAAAGGTGTCTCTGGCGGGCCCAATAGCGGTGGAGATGGGCCCGTCCTACCTGGGGCGGTAGCCTCACCCCCTGCTCATGCTGACGAATGTCCTCTAAAACGGCAATCAGCCTGCTGACAGTAGCTCTTCGGCTGGTTTTGCCACCGTGACGCAGGTAGACATCGACCCGGGCTCTGATCCACGTTTCCATGCTGCTCATGATCGTTACCCCAGGTAGGTGTTGGTGACATCGAGGCGGCCGTGGCCTAGCTCGGCGGCGACCCGCTCGCGGGCCTGCTGATCGAGCGCCCGCGCCGCCGCCACGGTGAGCCCGAGTCGAACTGCCAAAAACCGATGGTGTGCTGCGCCGTGGGCAACCCCCGCAGCGACCGGCGCGGGGGCCCCCACTAGGGCGGCGTAGCGCTCTTGGGCGTAGGCGTGTCGTTCGCCGTGCGAGCGAATGCCCGCGCTGCGCAACTCGGCATAGGCCTCCGCGCGAAATTCACGATAGGTCTGATGCGCGGGGATCAGGCTGCGCGCGTTCTCTTGGATATTGGCCGCGTTGGCTAGCAGAAATTTTTGCTCCAGTGGGTTGGTTATCGGGACATCGCGGGCCAGACCACCTTTGGTGCCGACCTCGATGCGCACCATGCCATGTTGGGCCTGTGCTAGGGCCCTCACCGCGTCCAATTTCGCCGCCTCCTCGAACCTGAGCCCAAAAGCGCGTTGCAGGGATAGGATGGCGGCCACGCGTTCGGAGACGGTAGCCACGGCGTGGTCGTGCTGGGACAACGATACGGCCCGATCAGTGGTGGCGATCCCGCTACGGATCGGTAGTCCAGCCTCGTGCACGGGATCGAGCCGTACCAATCGATCGCCACGGGCGATCTCCAATACGCGGTTAACGGCGGAGAGCGCATTTTGGGCGGTAGCGGGGCTGATCTCCCCTTGCTCCAATCGGGTGAGCAGGTGGTCGGCATAGCCGCGCAGTGTGTCAGTCACGATCTGGCGCATATCACGGATGCCCGCAGCCTCACGCGCCCAGGCGGCGAACTGGGACCAGCGATCCGCCATGGTGGCGATCGAACTGTGGCTTTGCATCCCCTCGCGCAGGGCATTCAGCCCGGCATACCCCATGTCGCGGCTGCCGAGGCCAAAATTTCTCGCGTTCGGGTGGGCTCTATCACATCGCGCCATATCAAAATCCTATTTTGATTGATCGTTTTGTTGTTTTGATGCCCCATCCCCTGATCATGGTGTTGAGTGTTTTGCGCATGTTTGCGACTGCGCGTGTCGTGGGGCATCGGTTTTAAACTCCTTACGCGGTGAGCGTGCTGTGGTTCCGAGGAACGGGGGGCTGCTATGGCAGGGGGCTCCTGCAGGCAGGGCGCTAGTCGTGGTGCGACTGCGCCTAGCGTCCGGCTGGCCTGTGAGTGACGATTTCGTCGGTTTTCGTGCCTGGGAGAGCTGGCGGCATGGCCCGAGGGCTCTGGAGTGGCGCCGGGTGGGCGCTGGCCGTCTCTGTCTGACAGAGACGGCGGGGGGCTATCGTCGCATCACGGTCGCATCAGCTATCCGCGCGATTGAGGCAGAGGCCGAACAGCATAACCACTTCGGTTAGCGTGATGCCGGGCATCGATGTGTGTGCCTGTGTTGCCAATGGCGTATGACCCGAGGGTCTGCATTACCAATGGTGCATTGCCTTGTGGCGCATGACCCTTGCGGGTTGCCACGCAGATCTGGTCTGCGCCGATGCAGGTTTTATGGTCGCATCCCACCCACGCTGGCTATGCCTGTTTTTCAGGCTGGCCGTCCACCCTCCTCCTTAGATTTGGATGCGCCCCTGATTATCCAGTGGAGCTCGACTGGCGAGGGGGCTTGATCGGTCGCTGGTTTCAGCGATGGTCAAGGCTGGTCCTCAGTTGGATGAGTCATCAGTATCATGTAAGTGATGGAGTGTTGCAATAAGTGAAGGATGCAAGCCGCGTGCTGCGGCTGGTCAATACGGTGAACAGCAAGAGCGGCGAGGTTTGCCGCGTCATCCACGTTGAGCAAGGCCCGGACGGCGAGCCGATCCGGTACAACTTCGAGTATCTGGCCGAGGCGCTACTGCCGGTGGCCCGCTGGGACATCGAGGCCGACCGCAAGGCCCGCGCCGACCGTCGCCAGTTCAAGCTGCTGCCGGGCGGCCAAACCGGCAACCTGCGCACGCTCAACGGGCGGCAACTGGCGTGGGATCGTCTGGAGGACTTGCGCACGCTGGCCCGTGAGCTTGACCCACGGTGGAACTACCGCAGCGCCGAGCTTATGACGCTGTACGCCAAGGCCAAGGCTCACGAAGCCGGGGAATCAGCCGGGACATGGCCGCAGAGCGCCACAGGAAGCGTGACGAGGCCCGCAGGCGGGCCGCTGGGGCTGTCGATCGTGCGACCTATGAGGCCAACTCCGCGAGCCGTCAGAAGCCGTGGGAAGCCTTGGGCATGAGCCGGGCAAGCTGGTATCGAGCAGGCAAGCCAACGCCAGCGGTTGAGACAAGTCCCTGCGTATTACAGGCCGCTGCGGGTGATTCAGATGCGTGAGACAAGTCCCTGCGTATTACTAATGGCGAAGCCTACGCCCGGCGCGAAGCGCCTGCCTTTGAGTAGCCCCCAGCATTCTAAAAATGCGAGTAGCCCGCCGCCCGCAGGGCGGCCCCCTCGTCCAGTTTGTCGGGTGGCTGTCATGAGCCGCCCCCGTCGATCCTTTCCGCCCGCGCTGCATTCGTTGCGGGCAATGACGGTGCAGGAAACGCTAGACCGGCTGGGCCTGTACTGGAAGCGTGATCCTGACTTTGTGCCGGTGAAGGACAAGGCCACGGTACGGCTGAATGTGTCCATCGGTGGCGGTGGTGTTGAGCTACTGGCGACCGGGCCGAAGTGGTACGACACGCGGGCAGAGCAGGGCGGCGGCGGTGCCATCGACCTGACCATGCACCTGTTCAGGTTGCCATTCGTAGATGCGGTCAAACGGCTGTCGCCTTGATCGTGTTTGCAAGATGCCTCCGGCGGCCCTGCCGGGGGCCAAACGGTCGCGTTTGATCCTCGGGAGCAGGGGGACGGCCTACGGCCTAAACCCCTGCCCCACTCGGGGAGCGTGAGCCGTTCCGAGGGCATCAAGCGACTTTCGCGGCATAAACGGTGCCTCCTACGGGCTACCCCCCATTTATTCCACGGTTCGCTTGACCCCCTCTCCACTCGAAAACCCGGACGGCGGACGACCTCACAGGCGGCCCGTGGCGGCGTTTTCTCGACGTGGCCCTGCCTGCCCCCTTTCTTACCTTCTCAAAACGCGCTGTAGGCCCGTTTCTGGCCGGAGCCGGGCGGCGGGCGGAAAGCTCCGCTTTTCGTTCGACGGCTGGCCGACAACGAGCCGAAGGCGAGGCGTCAGCACGGTGTTTCACCAAAAACGAGCAGCCGACCGGGCAGCGGTACGTTACGAAAACCGCTCGCATATCGTATCTGTATTGCGTATCATATCTGTATTGATACGATTTACACTGATACGGTACGAAAGGAGCAACGATCATGGCACGTCAGGGCATCACTTTTGAGCAGGTCGCCGCCGTCGCTGATGCGCTGGCAGGCGAGGGTCAGCAGCCGACCATCCGGGCGGTGCGGGAGAAGCTGGGCGACACCGGCAGCCCGAACACTATTCACAAGCACTTGACCGCGTGGCGCGAGGCCCGCCCGGTGGCCGCAGCCGCTGCGCCGGAACTGCCGCAGGCGCTGACCGCTGCCATTGCCGCCGAGATCGAGCGGGCCGCATCGCGGGCACGCGGCGAGATCGAGGGCCGTCTGGTGCAGGCGCAGGCGGAGGCCGCCGAACTGGCCGCCGCTGGCGAGGTGCTGGAAGGCGAACGCGACGAGCTGGCCGAGCAGGTGGCCGTGCTGACCACTGAGCGCGACACGCTGGCAGGCAAAGCCGCCCAGCAGGCCACCGACTTGGCCGAGGCGCAGCAGCGCATCGAGCGCGAGCAGCAGGCGGCAGAGTCTGCCCGGCTGGAGGTGGCAACCGCCCGGCACAAGATCGAGGCGCAGGCCGAGCGCGTGAGCGAGCAGGCCGCCGAGCTTGAGCGCCTACGCGCCGCACTGGCCGAGGCACAGCAGGGCCGCACCGCCGCCGAACAACAGGCCGCCGTGCTGGCCGCCAAGCTGGAGGCGTGCGCCGACCGTGTGAGCCGCGCAGAGGCCCGCGCCGAGCAGATCGAGCAGCAGGCCGCCAAGGCTGCACAGGCCCACGACACCGCCCGCGCCGCAGCAGCGCAGGAAACCCGGCAGACGCAGGCCGAGCGTGACGAGGCTCGCAAGGTGGCAGCAGAGGCCCGCGAGCAGGCCGCACGACTTGCCGGGCAGCTTGAGGCGCTGCAACGGCAGCAGGACAAGGCCGAGGCCGCCGAGAAGGCCACGAAGGCACCGAAAGGGAAGGGGGGCGAGTGATGCCAAGCGCCGCAGAATTTCAGGCGCTGTCCGATGAGTTGCGGCAGCTTGGGGCGGTGATCGTGCAGGCTGCGAACCTGGGCGATCAGGAGCTTGCATTGTGGGCCGTGGGGGCGCTGTCATCCGCAGCCGCCCGGCCTGCATGGTGGGCGAGAGAGGCCGCAGACAGCGAAGCTGTGGGATGCAAATAAAGTCCCATCCTAAGCTACGCCAATTTTCAGGACTGTTTTGAAAGACTCAGGCTTGGCAGGCGGGTAAAGTGTCATTCTGAAAGGATCGCGTGGCATTGGGCGTGGCCTGAATCGTGAAAATAAAGTCTCATACTTTCGAGCGTCTGAATCGTCGCCCACTACCGCCGGGACTGAGACACCAACAAGGGGGGCGTATGCCCAAAACCCGAAAACACCTCACCCCGACCGAAGCAGAGGCCAAGGGGCTTCTATGCCGTAAGCACCTCAAGGAACGCCTCCGCCTCATGCCGGGACTAAACACCAAGCCCGCTGGCAGTGTCTGGCAAGGTCAGGGGGCTTATGATGTGTACAACCCAGCCGAGTGCGTGCCGTGGCGCTGGATGCCTGGGCGTGCCCAAGTCCGTCGCCAGCACGTCGCAGCGCAGGCAAAAGACCTGATCGCCGCAGGCTGCATTGTGCTCGACACCGAAACCACCGGCCTCGGTGATGACGCCGAGATTTGCGAGATAACCATACTCGACGTGACCGGCGCACCGATCCTCGACACGCTGGTACGCCCGACCCGGCCAATCCCGGTCGAGGCGACAGCGATTCACAAAATCACCGACGCCATGGTGGCCAGTGCGCCGAGCTGGCCCGAGGTGGCCGAGCAGTACGCCGCCGCCGTTGCTGGCCGAACCGTCGTTGCCTACAACGTCGCTTTTGATGCGCGCTTGCTGCGGCAGACCTATCAGATACACGGACTCACCGCGCCAGTGTTGACGACCGCTTGCGCGATGCTGATGTATGCCGAGTGGCATGGAGAGTACGACCGGAGCCGCGACCGCTGGCGATGGTTGAAGCTGATCGAGGCTGCGACCGACTGCGGCGTGGCAGAAGACGGCGCACACCGCGCCCTTGCCGACGCCCGCATGACGCTGGGTGTGCTGCGATACTTGCAGCGCCGCACGAACGGACGGCGACCGGCAGGGCCGAAAGTGGCCACCGTCCCGCAGGAGGCTTTGCCCTCTGTTTTAGGATGAAACTCTATTTCAAAGAATGAGACTTTATTTGTACGGATGAATCTTTATTCGCATCCCACACATGGCTTCTAACCACGCTTCGTGCATCCAGAATGGGGCTATTTTTCCGTGCTGAAGTGTGCAAAGCGGATTGAGCACCCGGCGTGGGTTCTTTCATGTCTCGACGGAGAGCAACAGGCCGTCCGCATGGACGGAAAAGACTGGTAGTGCTTTCGGCTGGCCCTTCTTCTTGCCTTGCGTTTCGGTTGGCTTGAGGTCGCCCCAAACGCCTTGCACGGTTTTGTTCAGTTCGTCGATGAAGCGTTCCGGCATGGTTTTCAAGAGTTCTGCAGTGATTGCGTTCGCGTCCTCAAATTGCTTTCTTGCTTCGGCTTCCTTTTTCCGTCGTTTTTGCCGCTCCTGTTCGTATTCGTCTAAGGTTTGCCTGTGTCTGCGCTGTGCTTCAGCTTCCGCTTCTTCAGCTTGCCTTCGTGCTTCCTCTTTGGCTTTCTGTCGGCGTGCTTCACCCTCTGGCTAATAACATCATGTCGATCAGCCAATAACATCATGCCGATCACTTTTTTTC